>Ga0182737_1001607_pt1 | contig 21372 bp, 15 predicted proteins | sample eDN5th30CBELigOP_FD_128878 | JGI IMG/M metagenome (GOLD analysis project Ga0182737, IMG submission 128878) | Enriched Organic Plus compost microbial communities from Emeryville, California, USA - eDNA 5th pass 30_C BE-Lig OP (version 2) (version 2) ...
ATCTCTTGGCTCGGATGTCGCCCTGCAATGCTGGCCAAGGGCCTGGCGGCGTATTCGAAAGCCCCTGTGCCCGCGGGTTCTCGTACGTTCCCGAATTGCCTTGGGCATTCGTTAGTTGTCCAGGCGGCACACCGTTCTGGGGGCGGAAAACGGCCCGAGGTAACTGGGGAACCTCCGGAACTATGAGGTGTAAAACGGCGACCCGTCCTTCCCGGTCAATGCTGTGATACTGGAATTGATGTCGACTGCGCCCTTGTCCGCGCTGCAGCCGATTCCTACGAACATTGTCGGCCGCGACGGCGTTTCGTTTGTGCGTACCGAATAGTCATACATCAGCTGGATTCTCTCCCGCTGAAAGAGATCTCCCCTCACGGGATGCTCAGCAATTTTCTCGCGTACTTGATCAAGCACCCATTGACTGTGTCCGATCAAGAAGTGAACGGTGTAATAATCGAGCCCACTGGGGTCATTCGCATTTTTCGGAGCGCTGGCCACGTAGCGGGTGAGATTTGCGTCCCCGGCGGCGAATCCTATTGGACGAGTGATCTGGTCGACCAGCGGAAAGAATCGTCAAACACGCCGTGTGTCGTGAGCCGGGGGGCGTTGATCTAATGTGCCATTCAATGTCATTGCTTGACCTCCACAATGGTAAACAGGTCGTCGATGGCGGGCGGTGACGGCTTGTGACCTTCCGGTCTTGGCCTGATCTCGTCAAGCCGCCATTGATTGGTCCGGTGGAAGTAGATTTCGTTTAAGCACTGTGCGTAGTTGTTAGGATGGCCGGTTTCGTGCGGCTCAAACAGTGTCTCGCCTCGCATACTGGATACAATTATCTGGCTCCTGTACAGCGCACGGTTTGATGGAAAGAGTTGGCGGGCGAGGAGCCAGTCGAGTTCAGACTCGAGCACCTTGGTTTCGCTGTCATCACGCCGGTCTACGTCCTGGAGATGGCGCGCACGCAAACCTACGAAAGAGCCAAGCATTTCATGCGGGCGGAGTGCACGTAAATCCGAACCGCACTCGATGGCGATTCTAGAGAGGTGCCTGGTCGGGAACGATCACCGGACATGAGAGGCCATGTCGTTGCGTCATTGCCAGTGGCCCCGTTGAAGTGATGGAAGCCAGATGAGCGGTATTATAGCCAGTTCGGAACAATAAGAACAACTTATTCGAAGTTCCAATCTTGCTGGCACGTTTGCAAATCAATTCCAGCCATGCACGCGGCAGTTCGATGTTCGTGCGTGATTTGCGGCTAAGCCGAGCCATCGTGCCAATTCATTAGCACATCTGTGGTTACTGCCTCAGCGCTGATGAGGCTCGATCCACCCGCGTTAGCGCCAGCAGCGCAGCGGGCGTCGGGCACGTCGCCATCGCCTTGTTGCAACTCATTTCCGGCAGCCGGGTTGGAGAAACCTTCCGCTGGGGTGATTGACGGCCCCTGACGCTTGTCCCATATTGGCCTCCCACCTCGCGGCCGTGAACGCTGGTCGCGAGGGATTCTTTTTCGCTGGCCGTGGAGACGCACAAACTGCCGGCCAGCACGCGGCGGCTCGCACAGTCGCCCGCCACCAATACAACGCTTGGCGGTAGCCTTTGCGCAGGCTGCCTGCATCCCTCTGAAAGCAAACAAGGAGACTGGCGCGGTCCAACAACTTGATGGGTGAACTCTGGTGCAATTCCAGGACACGTCCGGTGCGGTGAAAGTCCGATCCCCACAAGCCATACCACGTTTCCACGAGACTGGAATCGTGCGGGTCTTTCCGAGGATCTACCCGTGCGATTTACCTTTCACGATCCTCGCTTGAAAGGACCCGAGCTATGAAGGCACGACGCGCTTTCACGTTGGTCGAGATGCTGGTTGTCATCGCGATCATTGCTCTGTTGGCCGCTCTGATCATTCCCGCCATCAACTCCGCCAGGGCTTCTGCTCGCAGCACGCAGGCCAGCAGCAACCTGCGGCAACTGACGATGGCCTGGATCCAATACAGCGAAGTGCAGGGCGACATGGTGCCCTGGCTGCTGTGGGACCCCGCCAAGCCGCAGGTGCAGCGGTACTGGTTCGCCACGGTGATCGACGACGGCGTCAATCCGCCGCAACTGGACTTTGACCGCGGTCTGCTGGCTCCGTACCTGGAACAAGACCCCGAGGTGTTCCAGGATCCGGACTTCAGCCTCAGCTCCATCACCGAAACGCGGTTCGATACGCTAACCAGCGCCTTCGGCTACAACGCCAGCTACCTGGGACCCGGTACCAGCATCCAGTACGACGAAAACTGGAACTGGGTGGGCGTGTACGAGCCGGGCAGCGTGCATCCGAATTCCGGCAAAGTGGTGCCGCCGGCGGCCCATGCGTTTGCCAGCCTGAAGGCGACCTCCAAGACGATCGTGTTCGCCGATTCGGCGCGCGGTTACAACTCGGACCTGACGCCTGGCCTCACCGAAAACTGGCTGCTTGATCCGCCCAGCTCGGGCAATCCCACCACGCATTACCGGCACGTGGGCGATATCGCGCATGTGTCGTTCGCCGATGGCCACGTGAAGAAGTTCCGCTGGGTCGAGAACGAACTGGACGTGACCGCGCTGCCCAGCTACTGGTCGGACGATGATCGGGCCAACTTCTACAACCGTCGCTTGGGCTTCGTGGGCACCACCGACGCGCTCTACGACCGCGACATTGAAGAAGTGGACTGAAGCACCATGACCAAACAATTTTGGATTCCTTCCAAGGATCAGGCCCACATGTTCAAAGGCCTGCACTCGGTCATGGTCGAAGCAGAATCGCAGCGTGCCGCCGGACGGCGGTACGTGGCAGCGATTCCCCGCGGCGTGCAACTGGCCGGGGTCACCGTGGCCGCCGGGATCATCTTCGCGGCGGGGTACTGGTGCGGCTCCCAGTCAGGCAGCGCCACGACGGCGGAACGCCCGGCTGCCGTGCGTCCGGCTCCGGTGACGCATGAGCAGATGATCCATGCCATGAAGCAGCCTGATGGCCCCCGCCCTGCGGCCCAGCGTGCTGTGGCGGCAAAGCCTGCCGCGCAGCAGCGTCCTACTGCGCAGCAACGTCCCACGCCGCAGCAGCACACGGCCGCACGTCCGGTGATTGCCAACCAAGGGCCTCCCAGGCCGCAAGCTGGGCAGCCGACCAGTGCCGCGCAGCGGCCGGCTCAGGCAGCGCCCCGGGCGAACATGCCTCACCCGATGAATATGGGGCGGCCTATCGGCAACACGCAGCCTGGCGCTAGCCCTAAGGCTGCGCGCTCGGCACCGCCGGGCAGCAGTTTGCCGCAACCGGGGGCTGGCGGCTACGTCCCGCACGCAGCGCGTGCCGCGGCCGGCGGGCCAGCCACGGGGGGACGTCCGGCCCAGGGACGGACGATTCCGCGTTCGTCGCTACCGCAGCCGAACTGACGCGGCTCACCCGGAAACTCTATTGACCCGCAACAACTGAACGCCGCCGCCCTCGAACCGGGGGCGGCGGCGTTTCTCGTTTGCGATCCGTCCGTTGCTAGGGCAGCGACTGCGCCGCGGTTACGCGATGGTCACGCTTGAATCCAGGTACACGTCCTGGATCTTGTGCAGCAGCTCGGCACCTTCGCTCATCGGCCGCTGGAAGGCTTTACGGCCGCTGATAAGTCCGGTGCCCCCTGCCCTCTTGTTGATGACGGCGGTTCGCACGGCTTCTTTCAAGTCCGACGCGCCGGCGCTGGCACCGCCCGAGTTGATCAGGCCCATACGGCCCATGTAACAGTTGGCCACCTGGTACCGGCATAGATCGATGGGGTGATCGGTGGTCAGCTTCTCGTAGACCAGCGGCGACGTCTTGCCGAACTTCAGGGCATTGTAGCCACCGTTATTCTCCGGCAGCTTCTGCTTGATGATGTCGGCCTGGATCGTCACGCCCAGGTGATTGGCCTGCCCGGTGAGGTCGGCCGACACGTGGTAGTCGACCTTCGAGGTCTTGAACGCCGGGTTGCGGAGATAGCACCACAGGATGGTGGCCATGCCCAGCTCGTGGGCCGCTTCGAACGCCTGGGCCACCTCGATGATCTGCCGCGATGCTTCTTCCGAGCCAAAGTAAATGGTGGCACCGACGGCCGCGGCGCCCATGTCGTAAGCCCGCTCCACGGTGCCGAACATGATCTGGTCGAACTTGTTGGGGTAGGTCAGTAGTTCGTTGTGATTGATCTTCACAATGAACGGGATCTTGTGGGCGTACTTGCGAGCCACCGCTCCCAGCACGCCAAAGGTCGAGGCCACGGCGTTGCAGCCGCCCTCGATGGCCAGGCGGACGATGTTCTCGGGATCGAAGTATTCGGGGTTGGGGGCGAACGAGGCCCCGGCCGAGTGCTCGATCCCCTGGTCCACCGGCAGGATCGACATATAGCCCGAGCCCGCCAGACGCCCCGTGTTGTAGATCCACGCCAGGTTGTTCAGCACGCGCTGGCTGCGATCGGAGGGGGCGAAGATACGGTCGATGAAGTCCGGGCCGGGCAGGTGCAGTTGGTCGGCGGTGATGGTCTGGCAACGGTGCCCCAAGAGCGTGTCCGCCTCGTCACCGAGTAGCTGTTGAATCCAGTCGCCCATGGTGATCTGTCCGCTGATTGGAAAGGGGGTGAAGGGTGGGCTACCTGCCCACGCTGGAGGTAGCGCCTGCGGTTTTACTCTTTTCGCGATAGATGCGAAAGCAATCCTGGGAGCAGGTGAAACCAGTACGGCGCCACCTCGGCGGGGTTCGAATAGCGGCCGCCCTAGGAAGCACTTTGGCGGTTTATCGCCATAAAGTGTGTTTTTGGAAGTATTTACGGTGATGGTGTGGTCGTGGTCGACAGCCCCGGCGGGGCCGGCGGGCGGGCGCCGAATGTGGGGGTGCGCCTGAGCGTGTTGATGGGTTCGGCGAGCGGACCGGTATTCTCTAAACGACCGAATTGTCGGAACAGCTTGCCCCGCTTATGCTTTTACCCAGACCGAAGCGGGGAGCCCGGTCGAAGGACGTGACATTTCGACGCTCCAGACGCCAGAAAGTTTGGCCAAATTGCCTGGACGGATCGTGCGGAATTGTCGATACACCAAAGGCCGTTTGTCCCCGAAATACGAAGTTTATTGTTTGGGCAAACCCTGGCGGTTAAATTGGCTGGTTTAACCTGGTAAGGAGCTTGGGGTTCCATGCGGTTTTCGCTTATTGATCGCATCGTGGATCTCGAGCCCGGTAAGGCGATCACGGCACACAAGAACCTTTCGCTGGCGGAAGAGTATCTGGCCGATCACTTTCCCAACGCGCCGGTGATGCCCGGCGTGATGATGCTGGAAACGTTGATCCAGGCCGGAGCCTGGCTGGTGCGAGTTACCGATGATTTCGCGCATAGCCTGGTCGTGCTGGAAGATGCCCGCGGAATCAAGTACGCGAACTTTGTCGAGCCAGGACAGACGCTGAAGATCGAGGCGTCGATCGTCTCGCGCGAGGGAGCATCGACCAAGCTCAAAGCGCAAGGGACGGTGGACGACAAGGTTGCCGTATCGGGCCGGCTGGTGTTGCATTCGTCGAATCTTGTCGACAGCGATCCGCAACTAGCGGCGCGCGACGAGTACATGAAGCAGTCGCTGCGCCAGTTGTACGCCATCCTTCGCCAGCCGTCCGAGCGGACCTAGTGCCGCCTGCGCGTCGCCCTCCACGCGGGAGCACATATTGCAGCCACCGCGCCCGTGGTCGTCACGGCCGCTGCTGTCAGTGCCAGCGCGGCGCGGCCGGCATGGAAGCAGGCGCCGCCCCCCCAAGCAAATGTCACTAGCGAATTACGGAACGAACCAACTTCTACTTTTGATTACGCGGGAGTATTGCCCCCATGGACAAAGACGAGATCTTCTCGAAGGTGCAGGAAATCCTGGTCGACGCACTGAGCGTGGACGACGACGAAGTCACGCCGGAAGCCACGCTGACCGGCGACCTGGGCGCTGAGTCGATCGACTTCCTCGACATCGTGTTCCGCCTGGAAAAGACCTTCGACATCAAGATTCCTCGGGGCGAACTGTTCCCCGAAAACCTGCTGACCGACACCCAGTACGTGCAGGACGGCAAGCTGACCCCGCAGGGCCTGGAAGAGCTGCGCAAGCGGATGCCGTTCGCCAACCTGACCGAGTTTGAGAAGAACCCCGAGGTGAAGGAGTTCTCCAAGCTGTTCACGGTGGACACCATCTGCTCGTACGTGGCCTCCAAGGTCAACAGCAAGTAAACCGGCAGCGGCGCCACGGTGCCCGGCAGCGCCCTCAGGCATGCCAGGGGCGCGGTGATGCCGCCAGGCTGGCACGGGTAAGCCACGCCTTTAGAAGCTGGGACGGGGAGCCGCGGCCCGACGCGGCTCGCCAGACCACGGTTGAAGGGAAACTGGGACCAAATCGCGGCGCCACCACGCCGCGTTTTCCCATCACTGCCGGCGAAGCGGTGCGGGGCCAGGGCCGCGGCAACAGCGGCCGCCTTGGCCGTGTCGTAGGTCCGGCAAGTGCTCCCGCCCCGGGACGTGCGGGGCGCACCCCCGGGGACGGAGGCCGCAGGTACCCGGCGCGTTCGCAGACCGCAGGCGGCCTGGCCGACGGCGCGGACTGCAACGGCCGACAGCACAAGGTAGGACTGGTATGCGGTGGTATTGGATCGACCGTTTCCTCGAGTTTGAAAGCGGCCGCAGCGCCAAGAGCGTGAAGAACGTCTCGCTGGCCGAGGACCACCTGCACGACCACTTCCCCGGCTATCCGGTGATGCCGGCCTCGCTGATCGTCGAGGGGTTTGCGCAGGCGGGCGGGATCCTGGTGGCCGAGGCCCAGGGCCTCGCCAGCAACATGATCCTGGCGAAAGTGAACAAAGCGCAGTTCTACTTTCCCGCTCGGCCTGGCGATACCCTGGTCTATACGTCGGTGCTGGAATACCTTAAAGAAGATGGGGCGCAGGTGGCCGGGCAGGCCCGTGTGAACGGTAAACTGCAGGCGGAAGTTGATGTGTTTTTCGCCAACGTCCTGCAGACCGGGCGGACGCGCCGGTTGTTCGGCCACGCCGAATTGCTGGCGATGATGAACCTGCTGGGCGTGTACGAAGTGGGCCGCGCTGCCGATGGCAGCCGGCTGAAACTTCCGCCGGGCCTGGAAGCCTCCGCGGCCGCGTTCTTCCGCAGCTCCGGCGAAGACTCGCCCTGACGGTTGGCATTCGGGGCAGGTAACGCCTGGCCCGTTCTCGCGCTGCCGACCTGTACGCCGGCCGCGGGATTAGGCCGACATCCTTTCAAGCAGTACGATGAAAGCCCCCGCCCTGTTGGTGCGGCGGGCTCGGCTATTTTGACGGGGTCGAAATACCATGCGGAAACGAGCTGTGGTGACGGGGATGGGTTGGGTGATGCCGATGGGCACCAACCTCGACGCCGCCTGGAAACGCATCGTGGCGGGCGAGTCGGGCGTAGGCCGGATCACCATCTTCGATGCCCGGAACTTCCCCACCCAAATCGCGGCGGAAGTTCGCGATTGGGACCTCTCGCAGGCTGGTGAAGATCCCCAGAAGTGGAAGTACCAGGGACGCCATACCCGCTTCGCGGTCGGTGCCGCCAAGGCCGCCGTGGCTTCGGCCGGGCTGAAAGAAGGCGACGTGGAGCCGACCCGTTTTGGCGTGTACATGGGCAGCGGTGAAGGCAATCAGGAGTTCGAACGCTTCACCACCATGGTGGTGGGCGCCCTCACCGGCGAGGAACAGAACAAGCTCGATATCGTCCGCTTCACGCAGTCGGGCCTGGAAATCCTCAACCCGGTTGCCGAGCTGGAGCAGGAACCGAACATGCCGGCCGGTCACGTGGCCAGCCTGTTCAACTGCCAGGGGCCTAACGCCAACTGTCTCACGGCCTGTGCGGCCAGCAGCCAGGCGATTGGCGAAGCCGTGGAGATGATCCGTCGCGGCGACGTCGACGTGATGCTGACCGGCGGCACGCACAGCATGATCCATCCGTTTGGCGTGACGGGCTTCAACCTGCTCACCGCGCTGAGCACCAGCAATGACGAGCCGACCAAGGCTTCGCGGCCGTTCGACCTCAAACGCGACGGCTTCGTGCTGGGCGAAGGTGCCGCCATGCTGGTGATCGAGGAACTGGAGCACGCCAAGGCCCGCGGCGCGGAGATCCTGGGCGAAGTGGTGGGCTATGGCTCGACGGCCGACGCCTTCCGCGTGACCGATTCACACCCTGAGGGACGCGGCGCCGCCAGTTGCATCCGGATGGCTCTGCAAGACGCCGGACTGAACCCCGAGCAGATCGGGTACATCAACGCCCACGGTACCAGCACGTCGGTCAACGATAAGGTGGAAACCCTGGCCGTGAAGCAGGTGTTTGGCGACCTGGCGTACAAGACGCCGATGTCGAGCACCAAGAGCATGACCGGCCACTTGATTGCCGCCGCCGGCGCTACCGAGGTGATTATCTCGCTCCTGGCGCTTCGCGACGGCGTACTGCCGCCCACCATCAACTACGAGAACCCCGATCCCGAGTGCGATCTGGATTACGTGCCCAACGAGGCCCGTGAAAAGAAGATCGACTACGTGCTGACCAACAGCTTCGGGTTCGGCGGTCAGAACATTGCCCTGATCTTGGGCAAGTACAAAGGCTAAGCTCGCCTGCTGAGTATGCTTGGGCAGGCATCCCGCCTGTTGTGGTAGACTGCTCTGCGAGCGCGCGAGCCCGGTGGCCAGGTGGAGCTACCAGCGATCGACGGCCGCGCGCCGCCGTTCGTCTGGGGCCACACTTCGCAGCCACAAAGGGGATCGCCGATGCGCGTCGCTCTTACCGGTGGGACCGGGTTCATTGGCCGGAACATCATCGACCATCTGATCCGCCAGTGCGGTCATACACTCAGCGTGTGGCATCGCCCGGACAGCGATCGCTCCGGCCTGGAAGCGTTCGCCGATCGCATCCAATGGGTGGAGGGGAGCCTGGGCGACGAGGCCGCCAGCCGGTGGCTGGTTACCGGGGCCGACGCCGTAGTGCACTCGGCCCTGTATCATCCGGCCGGCGGTTTCATGGGCGGCGAAGGCGATCTGCTGGAGTTTGCCAGGATCAACATTCTGGGAACCCTGCAACTGATGGAAGCCGCCTGGGCCGCGGGTGTGAAGCGGTTCGTGTTCATCTCCACCTGCGCCGTGCACGACGTCATCCTGGACGATCGCCCCCTGGATGAAACGCATCCGCTCTGGCCCAAGAGCCACTACGGTGCCCACAAGGCGGCCCTGGAAAAGTTCGTGCACAGCTACGGGCTCGGCAAGGGCTACGATATCTGTGCCTTGCGGCCCACCGGTGTGTATGGCGTGGCTCATCAGCCGCAGGATAGCAAGTGGTTCAACCTGGTCGCCGCCGTGGCACGCGGCGAACCGGTGGAATGTCGCCGAGGTGGCAAGGAGGTCCACGCCGCCGACGTGGCGAAGGCCGTCGGCATCTTGCTCACCGCCCAAGGTATTTCCGGGCAGGCGTACAACTGCTACGACAGGTACATCTCTGAGTACGACGTCGCCACGACCGCCAAGAAACTGGCGGGCAGCGCCAGTGAAATCCGCGGTACGCAGACGCAGCCAAAAAACCAGATTGAAACCGGCAAGCTGCGAGCGCTGGGGATGCAGTTTGGGGGCGATGCGCTCTTGGAGCAAACGATCGCCCAACTGCTGGAAGCCGCCCGGTGATGGCGGCCAAGCATAACCGCCGGATCGTGGTCGATCGTTACTCGCACACTTGCTTGAGCACCTGGCCGGCTTCGTTGGTCGAGACGCGGGTGGCCAGATCGTCCAGCGAGACGATGCCTACCGGGTGATTGTTGCGGTCGAGCACGACCACGCGGCGGATGTGTTTGCGCCGCATCAGCTCTTCGACGTCGTCCACGGTTTGATAGTCCGACACCGTCTGCACGTCGCGCGTCATCACGTCGGCCGCGGTGGTCGTATTGGGATCAGCCCCTTGCGCGATGGCGCGGGTGATGATGTCGCGGTCGGTCACCAGACCGACAACCTTGTAATCTTCGACCACAGGCAGCACGCCGACGTTGTTGTCGCTCATGCACTGAGCGATCTCCACCAGCGAGGCTTGCGAATCAATCGTGTGCACGTTGGGCGACATGGCTTTGAGGACGTGCATGATGCCACTCCTTGGATCGCGAGGCTTGAACTTGCGCCGGAAGCCGGTGGTACTATGGCCACGATCGCTCGGCCACTATTCCCTGGATGCCGATTCCCGTTCGCTCCCGATCAGCAAAAGATGCAACTTGCATACCGGGGGCCAGCGTTTGGCCTGCGTCAGACGTGCCTGCCAGCGGCCCTAACAGCGCAAAAAAAGCCGCCCCGGCGGAGTTTTCCGCGGGGCGGCGCTGGTAATTGAACCGTGTGGTCCTGGGTAGCAATCGCAGTAACCCTCGGGGGGCTACTTGGCGTTCATGCTCATCAGGAACTCGGCGTTGCTCTTGGTCTTTTGCAGCCGGGTGACGAGCAGTTCCATCGCCTCGGGGGCGTTCATCTCGTTGATCACGCGACGGAGGATGCACACCCGGCGGTATTCTTCCGGATCCAACAGCATCTCTTCGCGGCGGGTGCCGCTGCGGTTGATGTCGATGGCGGGCCAGATGCGCTTATCGACCAGCCGGCGATCCAGCACGATTTCCAGGTTGCCGGTGCCTTTGAACTCCTCAAAGATCACCTCGTCCATCTTGCTGCCGGTATCGACCAGCGCCGTGCCGATGATCGTGAGCGAACCGCCCTCCTCCACCTTGCGGGCAGCACCGAAGAACCGCTTAGGCCGCTGCAAGGCGTTGGCGTCGACACCGCCGGAGAGCAGCTTGCCCGAGTTGGGGCACTCGGCGTTCCAGGCCCGGGCCAGGCGGGTGATGCTGTCGAGGAAGATCACCACGTCCACGCCGTATTCCACCATCCGCTTGGCCTTCTCGATGACCATTTCGGATACCTGGATGTGGCGGGCGGCCGCTTCGTCGAACGTCGATGAAATGACCTCGCAGTTGGGGCCCTTCACCTGCCGTTCCATGTCGGTCACTTCTTCCGGCCGCTCGTCGATCAACAGCATGATCACGTAGGCGTCCGGGTAGTTGGTGAGGACCGCCTTGGCCATCTTCTGCAGCAGGATCGTCTTGCCGGCACGCGGCGGGCTGACGATCAGACCGCGCTGGCCAAAGCCCAGCGGGCTGATCAGATCGACCACCCGCATCTCAACCTCCGCCGGATCGTGCTCCAGCACCAGCCGCTTGTCGGGGTGCATGGGCGTCAGATCGTCGAAGAACACCTTGTCGGTGAGCAGGTTGGGATCGTGGTGGTTGATCGCCTCCACCCGCAGCAGAGCGAAGTACCGCTCGTTTTCCTTGGGCGGACGGATCTGGCCGCTCACCGTGGCGCCGGTCCGCAGGCCGAAGCGGCGGATCTGGCTCGGCGAGACGTAGATATCGTCCGGGCAGGAGAGGTAGTGGTAATCGGGGCTGCGCAAGAAGCCGAAGCCGTCGGGCAGCACTTCCAGCGTGCCTTCGCCGAACATCAGGCCGTTGAGCTTCACACGCTCCTTGAGGATGTTGAAGATCAGGTCCTGCTTCTTGACCCCGGTGATCTCTTTGACGTTCTCGCGCCTGGCAACCTCGATCAGCTCGGGCATCGAGAGCTTCTGCAACTCGGCAATGTGGATGTTGCCGCGCTTGATCCGCTCGTAGTGTTCGTGGGTTTCATCGCGGACCAGGCTGCCTTCCTCGGCCAGTTCCTCAGCCAGCGAGATCGGCTCGCCGTTGTGCAGATCGGAATCGGTTGCCGTGGCGGTCATTGCATCGTCTTGGGGCGCCGATTTCTTGCGCATGCCGGTTCGGGGTTCGCTTTTCCGAACCTTGTCATCCGTGGTTTTGCGTTTCGTTTCGGTCATGACAGACAACTCCGATGAGCACGCTTGCCGACGGCGAGAATGCCTCGGCGGTGGGTTGGGGATGCGTTCGGAAGGGTCAATTTCAGGAGAATCTCAGGATCGCGGTCCAGCGTGGCCTGTTAGGGGCCGATTGCCGCTGGAGGGAAACTGCTTACAAGCCTTGGCCGGCCAACTTCTGGCCGCCGGTCTGCCCGTCAATCACTCGCTCCGTCACTGCACGTTCCGCCAAACGATCTCTTCGCCTCGCGTTTTGGGTGGGATGGGTTTTAGGGGTAGGTGACCAAGGGCGCCCGCTTTGGGGATGCCGCCGCATAGCGGTCGCCCGACATTGTTGTTTCTGTTCCGAGGGAATTGCGCCGGCCGCCATCTGTGGAATGCCGAACGAGGCTAACCCGATGTCGTTGTTCCGGTCAGGTTATGAACGCTTCGCCGAGGTGCAGGAAACTGACGCGCGGGAGGACGTTCGCACGTGATCGAGAAACTGCTGCCACTGGCTGGCAACCGCAGCCGCCGTGGCTGCGCTGTCGCCGGCGTTGTTGATCACGGCCGTGGCTTTTCGGCGTTTCTCGTCGAGCGACTCCTGCGCGGCTTCGCGGGCATCGAACTGGGCTTCGGTCCAGCCTCGCTGTAAGGCTCGTTGCAATCGCGTGGGGCGGGGCGCGTCAACGAACCAGATCGCGTCGCACATGGCGTCCCAGCCAGCTTTCAGCATGACCGGGGCATCGAGGACGGCGGCTGGAGCGCCTTGCTGGAGGAGATGCTCTATCTGTTCCTGGAGCAGGCAGCCGATCCGCGGATGCGTCACGGCTTCCAGAAATTTTAACTCGGTTGGGTCGTTAAATACAATCTCCCCGACGGCTTTCCGGTTGACTTCGCCCGTTGGGGCAAACACACGTTCGCCCCAGCGCTGGCGTAAGGCGGTTTTCACTTCGTCTTGTTCGAGGACCTGGTGCCCCGCCCGATCGGCATCCAGCACCGCGGCTCCCTGTTGTGCCAGCAAGCCGGCAACAAAGCTCTTGCCGCTGGCCACACCACCCAGCAGCCCCAGCACCGGCAGGTGGCGGGCACCAGACGCATGCGAACCGGGGAGGCAACGGTGGGAGGAATCCAACCTGCAGGCTCCTGCAACCGACGGCAGCGAAGCCTCGGGCGGAGCGCGTGCTGCTATCCGCCTGACGACTCGCGCGGCGATCGACAGACCGAATCGGACGACGAAACCACTAAATACGCATTTTCACCACGCAGAACCTCCATGCATGTGGCGAACGGGACGTAACCAACGATTTGGATATTGAGGCAGGACCGCTCGGGACGGCGCATTCTTTCGAAATTGTGGCCGGACCTGGGCGGCCGAGGCATGACGGATGCGACTGGGACAGTGCGAAAAGCCGTTGGCTGATCAAGGTATCGGCTGCAGCGATGCCCAATTGGCTCCCGCCGATACGTCCACCTTCAGGGGCACGTTGAGCGGGTAAACGCTGGACATCTCCTGCACCACCAACGCGGCCAACTGGGCAAGCTGACGGTCGGCGACTTCAAACACCAACTCGTCGTGGATTTGCAACAGCATAGCCGCGGCAATGGATTCCGCCTGCAAGCGATCGTGTAGGCGGATCATCGCCAACTTGATGATATCGGCGGCGGAACCTTGAACCACGGTGTTGATTGCGGTTCGTTCCGGAAGGTTCCGTTGACGGTGGACGCCGGACCTGACGCCATGGATGGCTCTGCGACGTCCCAGGATGGTTCTAACATACCCTTTAGCACGGCATTCTGCCAGTACTTGGGCCAGAAATTCCTCGACGCGGGGGTACCGCTGGAAGTACGCATCGATGAACGCGGCGGCCTCGTCCTGCTCGATTCCAAGCTGCTTGGCGAGCCCCCAAGGCGACAGGCCGTAGATGATGCCAAAGTTCACGGCCTTCGCGTTACGTCGTTGCAGCGACGAGACTTCCGTCAACGGGACGCCATACACTTCGGCGGCCACTGCCCGGTGAATGTCCTCGTCGCGTTCAAACGCTCCACACAGCGCCTCATCGCCGCAGAAGTGGGCCAGGATCCGCAGTTCGATCTGCGAATAGTCAGCCGCCAGCAGTTGCCAGCCTTCGGGCCCCGGCTGGAAGGCCGAGCGGATTTCACGCCCCTCCTCGGTGCGGATTGGGATGTTTTGCAGGTTCGGATCGCTGCTGCTCAGCCGCCCGGTGGCCGTCACCGCCTGGTTGAACGAACAGTGCACGCGGCCTGTACGCGGATTGATCATGCCCGGCAAGGCATCAACATATGTCCCTTTGAGCTTGGCGAACTGCCGGTACTCAATAATCTGCCGCGGCAACTCATGCTCCACCGCCAGTTCTTCCAGGACGGAAGCCTCGGTGCTGATGCCGGTCCGGGTTTTCTTCTTGGCCGCGAAGCCCAGTTCGTTGAACAGCACCTCTTGGAGCTGCTTGGGCGAGGCGATGTTGAACTCGCGACCAGCCAGGCGGTAGATCGATTGCTCCAGTTCCAGCAACCGCTTGGTGTATAGCTCGCTGAGCTGCGCCAGCCGCTGCCGATCGACGTGAATACCGTTGATTTCCAGTTCCACCAGCACGTCGATCAGCGGACGTTCCAGGTCCTGGTACAGCGAGAGCAGTTCCGCCTTGTCCAGGTATTCCCACAGCACCGGCTGTAACCGGCACAGGGCATCCACGCGCTGGGCCGCCGCTTCGTGAACCGGCAATTCGGCCGAACCCGCACTGGCCCGGCTGCGCGGGGTTCCGCTGGAAGTGGCGGTGCCCAGGTGGCCATGGGCATCTTCGCGCGGCAGCGAATGCCGCAAGTACCGCTTGGTGAGTTCCTCCAACGAGTGATTCCGTTCGCCGGCATCGAGCAGGTAACTGGCCACGTATAGATCAAGCTTCTGGCCGGCGAGCTTCACGCCAGCCTGACGCAGCAGAATCGTATCGTACTTGAGGTTGTGACCGATCTTGGCGATGCCTTCATCTTCCAGCAGCGGCTGCAGGATCGGCAGCACCTCAGCGGCTGGCAGCGCATGTGGAAACTCGTAGCTGAGCGCCAGGCTTTCCAGCGAGCCGTTAGGCGGTGCGATCGGAATGTAGTATGCCTGCCCTGCCTCACTGGCCAGCACCACGGCGGTAAGTTCCGCCCAGGTTGGCCAGGGATGGGTTCCCCGCACGCGGATGGCGATGGTCTGCTGCTGCCGCAGCTGTGCTACGAGCGCTGCCAGTGCCTCGGCCTGTTCGACCACGTCGCACTGCGTTTCCCAGCGACTGGGGGCATGCCGGGCATCAAGCTCTGCCCGAACCTTATTGGCAAAGGCATGGAAGCCCCATTCCTCGAATAGCGGCAAGGCGGCTTCGCGGTCCATGTGCGCGGTTTCGCCCCGCTTCCAATCGATCCGCAGCGGCAGATCGGTGTGCAGCCGCACCAGGTCGCGGCTGAGCAGCGCCAGGTGTTTGAAGTTCTGCAGGTTCTCGCTGCGTTTCTTGCCGCGGACTTCGCCAGCCCGAGCCAGCACCTCATCGAGCGTGCCATATTCCTGCAAGAGTTCCTTGGCGACCTTGGGACCGATCAGCGGCACGCCCGGCACGTTGTCGACCGAGTCGCCCACCAGAGCCTGGAAGTCGACCACCTGGTCGGGTCGGATACCCCAGTCGGCTTCGAGCGCTTCCCGGTCGAAGATCTGGTCCTTACGGACGTTGTACAGCCTGACATGGTCGGTAATGAGCTGCCGGCAGTCCTTATCGTTGGTGACCAGGATGCACTCGCCGCCGTGCTCCTCCACTTGGCGGGCGAGCGTTGCCAGCACGTCGTCGGCCTCGTAGCCTTCGTGGGCCAGGATCGGTACATCCATCGCTTGCAGCATGCGGACGATCATGCCGATTTGCGGCGCCAGCTCGTCGGGCATTTCGTCCCGGTGAGCCTTGTACTCTTCGTATTGATCGTGGCGGATGGTGGCGCCCGGCAAGTCGAAGGCGCAGAACAGGTAGTCGGGCTGCTTCTGTTCCAGCAGATTGAAGATGTCGCGCGTGAAGCCGAACACCGCGTTGACCGGTTGGCCCAGCGGGTTGGTCATCTCGGCGATGGCGTGGAACACCTGGAAGATGAGCGACGCCGCATCGATCGCGTACACGGTCTTGCCGCGCAGGTCGGGCACGCCATCCGGCACGCCTTCTGGCAGCACTGCCAGCGGCATCTCCAGCAGCTCATCTTTATAGTTGACGCCTGGATCGAGCGTGCCCGGCACGGGCACCGAAGGTTCCACGCGCTCAACGTCGCCGGAACTTCGGCTTGCCCTCTGCCCTGCCCCGCGGCTGCCGCGGCCGGGGCTGGCTGCGCCGCGGGTGGGACCGCCTGGGCTTGCCGTGCCTTCTTCGCCGGCTTTGCTGGCGCCTCGAGGTTTGGGGTGTTTTTCTGGGGCCGGCCGCTGGGGCTCATCGTCGTCCATGCCGGGAAGGCGGGTTTGCCGTGGTCGCTTCTGCATGGATCGGTTCCTCGGAAATCGGCGGCGTTAGCGGGGGGCGGGCTGCGGACGGCCAGCCGCGACGTGGGACTGCGAGCGATTCATCCTAGGGGGGCGCGGAATGCTGTCAAGCAATCGCGGCCAGCGCTAGCGGCGCGGTGCTGGCCCCGCACCCGGTTGCCAGCAGCGGCCAATTCGCGGCGATTCTTGAGACCAAAATGATCTTTCGTTCAAGGCTGCGGTGGGCCAGGGCCGATTGTACCGGTCAGGCAAACTTTGCGGCCTGGCCTGCCCTGCTGATAGCAGTTGGCGGCCCGCGACGGCACCCAACGCCGACGCCCGCGGTTAGCCGCCCTGCCCTCTGCCCCCCGAGGCCAGGACGCTCCCCAACTCCAGCGGCTCACATCGGCATGACCATCCAAACCATCGATCCGCAGCAGGTCGCAGAAGCGCGCGTGCGCATCCGTACCTTGATGTCGGAAATGGCCAAGCTGGCACGAGCCGGCCTGACTCCTCCCGAATTCTACGGCGAATTGCTGTCGCGTGTGGTCAGCGCCCTGGGCGCCGCAGGCGGCGCCGTGTGGATGCGCAAGCCCGGTGGCACGTTGGCCCTGGAATACCAGGTGCAGCTCGATCAGGCCCAACTGGCCGAGCCCCAGCGGCGGAAGATGCACGACCAGTTGCTGGCACAGGTGCTGACCGGCGGCGAGGCGGCGGCCATCGCTCCCAGCTCGGGCACTGCCGAAACCGGCAATCCCACGCCGTTTCTGTTGCTGCTGGGCCCGGTACGCGACCACGAGGAGGTCCAAGGCGTCCTCGAGATCTTTCAACGGCCCGGGGCTAACGCCGCGACCGAACGTGGCTACATCAACTACCTGCTTCAAGCCTGTGCGCTGGCGGGCGACTATCTGAAGGATCGCCAGCTTCGCGAGTTCCGCGACCGGCAGGCCGTGTGGAACCGGCTGGAAAACTTCACCCGCACCGTCCACGGCAGCCTGGACCTGGCTCAAACCTCACGCCGCATCTGCGACGAGGGCCGACGCATCCTGGAGTGCGATCGCGTGACGCTGGCCGTGGCGCATCGTGGCAACATGACGGTGACTGCCATCAGCGGCCAGGATCGCTTCGATCCGCGCAGCGACATGGTTCGGCTGATGAATCAACTGGCCGATGCCGTGGCTGCCAGCGGCGAGCCGCTATGGTACGACGGCCAATCGGCCAACCTGCCGCCGCAGTTGGAGTCGGCGGCCCAGCGGTACTTGGACGAATCGCAATCGCGGCTGCTGGCGGTCTATCCGTTGTTTCCGCCCGGCAGCCAGGATGTCGAACGCCGCCCCGGCGTGAAAGCCATCGGGGTGCTGATGGCCGAGCAGATCGACGATGCCCGGCCTCGCGAACGCATTGCGGCCCGGATCGAACCGGTGCGCGATCATGCCGCGATTGCCGTGGCCAACAGCCTGGCGTACGACGGCGGCGTGCTGGTGAACGTCTGTCGCAAGCTGGCCAGTCCGTTTGCGGCCATCACGGCACCGCGCTGGATGGTCACACTCGGCGTCTGTGCCTCGGTGCTGGCCGCGCTGTGCATCATCCCAGCTGACTTGAAGCTGGAAGGCCGCGGCATCTTGCAGCCGGTGGCCCGCCGCGAAGTGTTCGCCAACGTGGCCGGCGTGGTCACCAAGGTGCACGTGCGTCACGGCGAAGAAGTGAAAGCCGGCCACGATCAGCCGCTCTTGGTGCTGGAAAACCCGGCCCTCGAAGAACGCATCGCCAGCCTGGAAGGCCAGATCGCAGCCACAGCCGAGCGGGCTAGGGCTGTACAGAACACGCTGCTGTCGGAACGCGACCTGCGGCCGGCCGAGAAGGATCGGCTCCGCGGCGAGCTCGCGCAGTTGCAGCAGACCACCATCTCGCTCAACGAGCAGCTTGATCTGGCCCAACATCAGAAACAGCAACTGCGGGTGTTCAGCCCCATCGACGGCATCGTGACCACCTGGGACGTGCAAGACCGGCTTGTGGCCCGGCCCGTGGAACGCGGCCAGGTGCTGCTGTCGGTGGCCAATCCCAACGGCGAATGGGAACTGGATATCCGCATGCCTGAGGACCGCATGGGGCACATCCTCTGGGCTCAAAAGGAATACGGCGAAGATCTGCGGGTGCAATTCATCTTGGCCACCGATCCCGGCGTCACCTACGAAGGACGCGTGAAAGAGATTCACCGCCGGGCTGAGGTGCACGGCGAGATCGGCAACAGCGTGGCGGTGAAGGTGGCCTTCGACCGCGATCAACTGCCCCACCTGCGGCCCGGCGCGACCGTGATTGCCAAGGTGGTGTGCGGTAGCCGATCGGTTGGCTACGTGTGGCTGCACGACCTGTGGGCGTTTGTCCAATCGCGCATCCTGTTTTAGCCCGGCGGCGTGTGATCGAAAGATCGAACGCAGCCGCTTCCTGAACGACCGTCTGAGCAAGTTTCATCCACAACGCGTGACGGGGCAAAGTTGACAACCAAAGTTTGCCCGACGGCAAACCCTTCAGAGCATGAGCGTGCGACAGGCGGCGCACGTCAACACCGTACGCGGAGGTCCCCCACCTTGAAAACGTTACTGCATGTCGCCACCCTGGCGGCGGTTTTAGCCGGAGCGGGCAATGCCCGGGGCCAAGCTGCGAACGGCTCCGACGGCTTCGTCCGTATCCCGCACGCCTTGGTGACGCTGATCGATCAGGTTGAGGTGCCGGCCCAGGCTTCTGGCGTGCTCACCGCTGTGGAAGCCCGGCCTGGCATGGAAGTCGAGCCCGGCGTGCGGCTGGTGCAAATCGATGACAGCCTGGCCCGGGCCAAGAAACTGTCGGCCGAGCGCGAACGCGACAAGGCCAAGCAACTGGCGGAGAACGACGTCAAGGTGCGGTATGCCAAGGCGGCCGCCAAGGTGCTCGAAACCGAGTATTCGTTGATGCTCGAAGCCAACCGCAAGGCATCCAACAGCTACTCCTCGGGCGAGCTGCGCCGCGTTCAACTCAACGTGCAGCGGGCCACGCTCGAAATCGAGCAGGCCGAGCTCGAACAACGGATGGCCGCGTTCACTCGCGACGTGCGGCAGGCCGAACTGGATGCGGCGGAGATCGAGATTCAACGCCGCCGCATTCTCTCGCCGCTGGCCGGCATGATCGTCGACGTGAAGAAGAAAGTGGGCGAATGGGTCGAGGAAGGCGAAACCGTCTTCACCGCCGTCCGGCTCGATCAGCTTGAAGTCGAGGGCTTTGTCAACGCCCGCGAGTTCGGGGCCAGCGAAGTGAGCGGCCGCCCGATCCATGTGCTGGCGGAACTGGAACGCGGCCGGCTGGAACGGTTCACGGGCCGCGTCACGTTTGTCGATCCGAACGTGCAGGCCGATGGCGCCTACCGCGTCACCGCCCGCATCGACAATCGCACGGAGAACAACGAATGGCTGTTGCGGCCGGGTATGACGGTCGAAGTGGCCATCGAGTTGGTGCCTGCTCCGCTGGCGAAGCAGCCGGCGGATGAGGCGAAGCGTCGCTGACGCTGAGAAGGTTGCAGTCAACGTCGCGGGGCTTGCTATGGGGGGCCGGCCCCGCGACGCTGCACCTTGACCCTGTGGATGCCAAGGTCGCGAGCCGGCAACGTTTCTTCGCCGGTCGGCCAACTGGCCCAGTTCCCGGATTTCCCTTCTAGCGAGTCTGCCCCCCGTGATCGCAGCTTCTCCTCAACGGCATCGCCCTATACCGCGGCCGGCTTCGCAGGCCGGCCAGCCGCAGCGCCACGTGCCGCTGCGCATCCGGCCCGATCTCTCGGCGCAGCAGCACTGCTACGAGGGCCGCACCAGTTGGATCGTGAAAGACCCTCTGGCGCTGCAGTACTACCGCTTCCAAGAGGAAGAATACGCCCTGCTGCAAATGCTCGACGGGCGAAGCTCGCTCCAGCAGATCAAGCAGCAGTTTGAGAAGCAGTTCCCGGGCCAGCAGCTCACGCTGGAAGAGTTGCAGCAGTTTATCGCGTCGCTGCACGCCTCTGGGCTGCTGCTGGCCGACGCGCCAGGCCAAGCCGAGGTCTTGCACGCCCGGGCCCAGCGCCGGAAGCGGCAGGAACGCAACGCCGCGATGTTCAACCTGCTGGCGATGCGGTTCCGGGGCTTCGATCCCTCGGCACTGTTCGATGTCCTCTATCCGGCCGTGCGGTGGATGTTCTCGCCATTGGCGGTCCTGGCCGGGCTGATGTTGATGGTGTCGGCCCTGGTGTTGATTACCGTCGAGTTCGATGTGTTCCTGCGGCGGCTGCCGGCGTTTCACCAGTTCTTCAGCCCGGAAGGTGCCTTCTGGGTATTGGTTGCCCTGGCCGGTTCCAAGGTATTGCACGAGTTAGGCCACGGCCTGACGTGCCGACACTTTGGCGGCCGTTGCCACGAGATGGGCCTGATGCTGCTGGTGTTAGCGCCCTGCTTGTATGTCAACGTTTCCGATAGCTGGATGCTGCCCAGCAAATGGCGGCGGGCGGCGATCGGGGCGGCCGGCATGTATGTGGAACTGGTGCTGGCTTCGATCTGCACGTTCTTGTGGTGGTTTAGCGAGCCGGGCGTGTTCCATCACTTGTGCCTGAGCCTGATGTTTGTCTGCTCGGTCAACACGCTGATCTTCAACGCCAACCCGCTGCTGCGGTTCGACGGCTACTACATCCTCTCCGACCTGATCGAAGTTCCTAACCTGCGACAGAAGTCCTCGGCACTGCTGAACCGCTGGCTGCGGGAAGTGTGCTTGGGGATCGAGCCGGTGGAAGACCCGTTCTTGCCAAGCCACCACCGCGGATGGATCGCCGCCTACACGGTGGCCGCGGCCATCTATCGCTGGGTGGTGCTATTGGGCATCGTGTGGTTCTTGACCAAGGTGTTTGAGCCTTACCGGCTCGAAGGGCTGGGCTATCTGCTGGCTGCCGTGGCGATCTCGGGGCTGGTGATCATGCCGGTGGTCAGCGTGGTGCGATTCTTCTGGGTG
>Ga0182737_1001608_pt1 | contig 21370 bp, 14 predicted proteins | sample eDN5th30CBELigOP_FD_128878 | JGI IMG/M metagenome (GOLD analysis project Ga0182737, IMG submission 128878) | Enriched Organic Plus compost microbial communities from Emeryville, California, USA - eDNA 5th pass 30_C BE-Lig OP (version 2) (version 2) ...
CGCGGAACCAGTCGGCCAGGTTCAGCTCGGTGGTGGTGCCCGGCTGCACGCAGATGGTGGCGCCGTTCAGTTCCTTGGCGCTCTTGACGCCCAGGTCTTTCGAGACCATGACGCCCTGGCTGTCGTAGTAGTTGACGCCGGCGCCGATCAGGCCCAGCGTGGTGTCGCGCGTCAGGGTCTGGGTGGTGTTGCGGGTCAGCACGTCGACTTCGCCCGACTGCAGCGCGGTGAAGCGCTGTTGCGTGTTCAGCGGCGTGACCTTGAACTTGCTGGCATCGTTGAACATGGTGGCGGCGATGGCGCGGCACATGTCGACGTCGATGCCTTGCCACTGCCCCTTGCTGTCCGCCATCGAGAACCCGGGGATCCCCGTCGATACGCCGCACTGGACGAAGCCTTTCTTCTTGACGTTGTCGAACGTGGCGCCGGCGTTTGCCGCCGCCGACGCTGCAAACAACGCGGCGGCGACGGCGGCCAATTTCAGTGCTTTCATCTTCGATCTCCTGTAGGAAGCTTTTGATGGACAGCTTTTGATGCGGAGGGTAGGCGCATCAAGCATCGCCGGCATGGTAGCGGCTGGGGATATTCGGGGACATGGGGGAAATCCCTTGACGGGTTAAATGAAAAAAAGGGACGGAAAAAATCTGCAACCGTTCCGCCGATCGCCGCGCGGTACTATTGCTGCTTCATTCTGACCAGCCGCCATGATCGAATTCCAGCACGTCTTCAAATCGTACGGGCGCGGCCGCAATATCCTGGCCGACATCAACTTCCGCGTCAGCCCCGGCGAATTCATTTTCGTGTCAGGCGCCTCGGGCGCAGGCAAGTCCACCCTGCTCAAACTGATAGGCGGGCTCGAGCCCGCCAGCCGCGGCTCCATCCAGGTCAACGGCCAGCGGCTCGACAAGCTGCCGGCGCGCGCGCGGCCCTACCTGCGCCGGGCCGTGGGCGTCATCCTGCAGGACACCCACCTGCTGTTCGACCGCAGCGCCCTGCAGAACGTCATGCTGCCGCTGGCCGTCACCGGCCAGGCGCCCGCCTCGGCCGGCGCGCGCGCCCGCGCCGCCCTGGACAAGGTAGGCCTGGCCGGCAAGGAAGACATGAACCCCATCGAGCTCTCGGGCGGCGAACAGCAGCGCCTGGCCATCGCGCGCGCCATCGTCAACCGGCCCGCCATCCTGATCGCCGACGAGCCCACCGCCAACCTCGACCACGACACCGCGCAGCGCATCCTGAACGTCTTTCGCGACTTCAACCGCGTCGGGGTCACCACCCTGATCGCCTCGCACGATGAAGCGCTGATGGCGCAGTACGCCACGCGCACGCTGCGCCTGGAGCCGGGCAAGTTCTTCGATTCGGGAGCCCAAGCATGAAATCCTGGTTGCGGCAGCATCGCTACGCCCTGACCGTCACGCTGCGGCGCCTGGCGGCGCAGCCCTTCTCTTCGCTGGCCAACCTGCTGGTCATGGCGCTGGCGCTGGCCTTGCCGCTATTGGGCGGCGCCATCCTGGTGTCGGCCCAGCCGGTGGCGCGCCAGGTGTCGGTCACGCCCGAACTCACGGTGTTCCTGCAAACGTCGGCGCCCGACGGCGCGGCCGCCGCCATCGCCCGCCGTATCCAGGACGAAGGCGCCGGGCAGGTGCAGGCCGTGCGCGTGGTGCCGCGCGACGAAGCGCTGGCGTCGCTGCGCGACGACCCCACCTGGGACGAGGCGCTGGCCGTGCTGCCGGGCAACCCCCTGCCCGATGCGGTGGTGGCCACGCTGACCGAAGGCGAGCACCTGGCCGAGCGCGCCGGCAAGCTGGCCGACGCCTGGAAGCAATGGGAACACGTCGACCAGGTGCAGCTCGACAGCGCCTGGGTGCAGCGCCTGGAGGCCATCCTGCGCTTCGCGCGCGTCGGCCTGCTGTTCCTGGCGGCCTGCGTGGCGGCCGTGGTGCTGGCCGCCGTATTCAATACGGTGCGCATGCAGGCCATGCTGCAGCGCGAGGAAATCGCCGTGGCGCGGCTGGTGGGGGCCACCGAATCGTTCGTGCGGCGCCCGTTCCTGTACCTGGGCGCCGTGTCGGGCGCGCTGGCAGCCTTGCTGGCGATTGCCGTCGCCGCCCTTGCCCTGGCGCCGCTGAACAATGCGCTGCTGGGCCTGGCGCGCAGCTATGGCGCCGACTTCGCGCTGCACCTGCCCGGCCTGCCGGCGCTGGCGGCCGCGGTACTGGGCACCAGCATCCTGGGCGCCCTGGCGGCGCGCTGGTCAGTCACGCGCAATACGCGCTTTTAAGCCCGTTAATACCCGAAAAGGAAACGCCCGGCGCCCGCTACAGTGCCTGATCGCCTGTACGTGGCGCCTAAAATGGGGACGGTTGAATGCCCACCCGCGTGAAATCCGCGCTTGTGCGGGCCGAGGGCAGCGGCAATAATTGCCAAAATCGTCAATAATTCTTACATAAAATATACTTTCTAACATTACCGGCGAACGAATTTTGCGTGCCTGGCGCCTCGCCGTCCCCCTCTTGCGGCTCTTTTATGTCCTCTCGCCTCGACGCCCGCGCAACACGTCACTATTTTGACAGCGCGTTCCATTGCCCCGCGGTGAAGGTGCTGCCCAACGAATACTATGTGGCCGCCGGCGAAGACATCATGATTTCGACCGTGCTGGGCTCGTGCGTGGCCGCCTGCATCCGCGACCCGCGCACCGGCGTCGGCGGCATGAACCATTTCATGCTGCCCGAGGGCGATACCGATACGCCGGCATCGGCCACCATGCGCTACGGCGCCTTCGCCATGGAAGTGCTGATCAACGAATTGCTCAAGGCGGGCGCCGCCCGCGAGCGGCTGGAAGCCAAGGTATTCGGCGGCGGCGCCGTGCTCAGCGCCATGCAGCAGCTGAACATCGGCGAGCGCAATGCGCGCTTCGTGCTGAACTACCTGAAAACCGAGGGCATCCCGGTGCTGGCGCAAGACCTGGGCGACGTGCGCGCCCGCCGCATCGGCTACTTTCCCCGCGACGGCCGCGTCATGGTGCGCAAGATGGCGCCGCACCATCACAAGGCCGAGGAACTGATCGCCCGGCGCGAACAGGCGGCGGCGCAGACCGCGCAAGCCAAGGCCCAGACGCCGCCGCGCGTGGAACGGTTCGAGGCGCCCCGCTTCGAGCGCTTCGCCCGGCCCGCCCCCGCCGCCACCTGACGGCGGTCAGGCGGCGCGCGCCCCGCCGATGGGCACCACCGGGGCGCTGAATCCCTGCATCAGTTCGGCGCGCCGGACGGCCGCCTTCTGCATGGCGGCTTCCTTGATGTGGCCGTAGCCGCGGATCGTCTCGGGCACGCTGGCCAGCGCGACGGCCTGGTCCAGGTTGGCGCGGCCCAGCTTGGGCAGGATGACCAGCAGGTCGTCGCGGTAGGTCTCGATCAGGGCGCGCTCGGCCCGCCGTTCGGCCGTGTAGCCGAACACGTCCAGCCGCGTGCCGCGCAGGAAACGCAGCCGCGCCAGCACGCGGAATGCCTTGAGCATGCCCGGCCCGTACGCGCGCTTGACCAGCCGGCCCTGGGCGTCGCGCCGGGCCAGCAGCGGCGGCGCCAGATGCAGGCGCAGCTTCCAGTCGCCCTCGAACTGGGCGTCCACCTGCTTCAGGAATTCTCCGTCGGTGTACAGGCGCGCCACTTCGTATTCGTCCTTGTACGCCATCAGCTTGAAGTAATAGCGGGCCACGGCGACCGCCAGCCGGGTAGTGCCGGTGGCCGCCTGCTCGGCCTGCGCCACGCGCTGGACCAGGTCGCGGTAGCGGGCGGCGTAGGCGGCGTTCTGGTAGGCCGCCAGGAAGTCGCTGCGCACCGTTACCAGGGCGTCCAGTTCACCGGACGGACGCTTGATGTCGACGACCGCGGCCGGCGCCGGCTGGCCGCGCCGCGCCTCGACATAGTCGTCGTCGCGCGGCGCCGCGGCGCGGCCAGCCAGGCGCTGCACCGCCGCCGGGTCGTGCGCGGCGCGCCGGCCCCAGGCGAAGGCCGCCAGGTTACTGGGCACCTGCTGGCCGTTGAGCTCGATGGCGCGCAGCAGCGCCGCCTGGCCCAGCGGCAGCCACCCCTTCTGGTAGGCATAGCCCATCATCAGCGGGTTGGCGTAGATGGCGTCGCCCAGCAGCCCCACCGCCAGTTCGGCGGCATCGACCATGTCGACCCCGCCTTCGCCGCACGCGGCGCGCAGGTCGGCCTGCAGGTCGCCGCCGGGCAGGCGCCAGTCGGGGTTCTGGACAAAGGCCGCGGTGGGCGCGACATCGCTGTTGAGCAGCACGCGGGTGCGGCCGGCGCGCATGCGCGCGACCGATTCCTGGCTGGCGGCCACGACCAGGTCGCCGGCCAGCACCAGGTCGGCCTCGCCCATGGCCACGCGCGTGTTCAGCAACTGGTCGGGCGACGACGTCAGCATCACGTGCGAGAACACCGCGCCGCCTTTCTGCGCCAGGCCGGCCATGTCCAGCACCGAACAGCCCTTGCCTTCCAGGTGCGCCGCCATGCCCAGCAGCTGGCCGATGGTGACCACGCCGGTGCCGCCCACGCCGGCGATGAACACGCCGTAGGGTTGCGCCAGCGGCGGCTCGGCCGGCCGCGGCAGGCCCGCGTCGATGGCGCCATCCTGCGCCCGCGCGCGGGGCTTGCGCAGCGTGCCGCCCTCGACCGTCACCAGGCTGGGGCAAAAGCCCTTCAGACAGGAATAATCCTTGTTGCAGCTGGACTGGTTGATGGTGCGCTTGCGACCGAACTCGGTTTCCAGCGGCTCGACCGACAGGCAGTGCGACTGCTCGGAGCAATCGCCGCAGCCTTCGCACACGCGCTCGTTGATGACGACCCGGCGCGCCGGGTCGGGATAGGCATTGCGCTTGCGGCGGCGGCGCTTCTCGGTGGCGCAGGTCTGGTCGTACACCAGCACCGACACCCCGCGATATTCGCGCAGCTCGCGCATCACCGCGTCCAGCTCGTCGCGGTGCCGCACCGGCACGCCCGGCGCCAGGTCGCGAACGCCCTGGTATTTGTGCGGCTCGTCGGTCACCACCACGATTTTCTCGATGCCTTCGGCGGCCACCTGGCGCGTGATCATCGGCACGTTGATGGGCCCGTCCACCGGCTGCCCGCCGGTCATGGCCACCGCGTCGTTGAACAGGATCTTGTACGTGATGGGCGCCTTGGCGGCCACCGCCGCGCGGATCGCCAGCAGGCCGGAATGGAAGTAGGTGCCGTCGCCCAGGTTGGCGAACACGTGCCGTTCGTCGGTGAACGGCGCCTGGCCCAGCCAGGGCACGCCTTCGCCGCCCATCTGGGTATAGGCCTGGGTGTTGCGGCCCATCCAGGTCACCATGTAGTGGCAGCCGATGCCCGCCATGCCGCGCGAGCCCTCGGGCACGCGCGTCGAGGTATTGTGCGGGCAGCCCGAACAGAACCACGGCTTGCGCTCGGCCGTGACGCGCGGCCTGGCCAGCGCCTGCTCGCGCCCGGCGATGAAGGCCAGCCGGGCCTCGATGCCGGCGCGCACGTCGTCGGGCAGCGCGAAGCGCAGCAGGCGCGCGCCCACCGCCTTGGCCACCATGGCGGGCGAGAACTCGTAGTGCGCGGGCAGCAGCCAGTTGCCCTGCGGCACCGACCATTCTCCGCCGTCCTTGTCGTCGAACTTGCCGACCACGCGCGGGATCTTCTTGCCGCTGCCGATCCAGCTGAACAGTTCTTCCTTCAGCTGGTATTCCAGCACCTGGCGCTTTTCCTCGACCACCAGGATCTCGTCCAGCCCTTCGGCGAACTGCTGCATGCCGGCGGCTTCCAGCGGCCACACCATGCCCACCTTGAACAGGCGCAGGCCGATGCGGCGGCACACGTCTTCGGCCAGGCCCAGGTCGGACAGGGCCTGGCGGGTATCCAGGTAGGCCTTGCCGGAGGTCATGATGCCGAAGCGCGCCTGCCCGGCGGGCACGTGCCACAGTTCGCGGTTCAGCCCGTTGGCGCGCGCGTAGGCCAGCGCCGCATAGAGTTTGTAGTCGAGCAGGCGGGCTTCCTGCTGCAGGGGCGTGTCGGGCAGGCGGATGTTCAGGCCGTCGGGCGGGGCCTGGAAGTCGCCGGGCAGCACGACGGACACGCGCCGCGGATCGACGTCGACCGAGGCGGACACCTCGACGATGTCGGTGATGCATTTCATGCCGACCCACACGCCGGCATAGCGGCTCATGGCCCAGCCGTGCAGGCCGTAGTCCAGCACTTCCTGCACGCTGGACGGGAACAGCACGGGGATCATGCAGGCTTTCAGGATGTGGTCGCTCTGGTGCGGCAGCGTGGACGACTTGGCCGGATGGTCGTCGCCCGCCACCACCAGCACGCCGCCATGCGGCGAGGTGCCGGCGGCGTTGGCATGCTTGAATACGTCGCCGCAGCGATCCACGCCCGGCCCTTTGCCGTACCACATGCCGAACACGCCGTCGTAACGCGCCCCGGGGAACAGGTTGACCTGCTGCGAGCCCCACACCGCGGTGGCGGCCAGGTCTTCGTTGATGCCCGGCTGGAATTCGATGTGGTGCGCCTTCAGGTGCTTGGCGGCCTTCCACATGTTCAGGTCCACCCCGCCCAGCGGCGAACCGCGGTAGCCCGAGATGAAGCCGGCGGTGTTCAGCCCGGCCTGCTGGTCGCGCACGCGCTGCATCATGGGCAGGCGCACCAGCGCATGGATGCCGCTCATCCAGGCACGGCCGGTTTCCAGGGTGTATTTGTCGTCCAGCTGGACAGCGTCGAGCGCCGCGCGCTGCGCGGGCGTCAAGGGGGCATTCATGTCTACTCCGCGGATCTTGGATACCCGGACCGGCTACGCGCACCGGCCCTTGTGAAGCCAGAACGCGGCCAGCCCGGACGGGGTGCCGTTGTTTTTCTTTGGTTGTACCCGTGGGAGCGGGTGGATGCAATAGGACTTTTTTTGGGATGGGGTGTCTGGGTTTCTTGGTCCGTCCCGGGCCGTCCGGGCAGGCGGGGCGGCGAAGTCAGGCGGGCTCGGGCGCCTGGTCTTGCGCCCGAGCCCGGCCGACTTCGCCCGGCCCCCGCCCAGGACGGCGAGGCGACTCAAGAACCCAAACAAAACCCCCAAATGCGATAATCCACACCCATGAATTTCGCCCCCCGCATCGTCGCCTGGCAAGCCGCCCACGGCCGCCATGACCTGCCCTGGCAGCGCACGCAAGACCCTTACCGGATCTGGCTGTCGGAAATCATGCTGCAGCAAACCCAGGTCGCCACCGTCATCCCGTACTACCAGCGCTTCCTGGAACGCTTCCCCGACGTGGCCACGCTGGCGGCCGCCGGCCAGGAAGACGTCATGCCCTACTGGGCCGGCCTGGGCTACTACGCGCGCGCCCGCAACCTGCATCGCTGCGCGCAGGCCATCGTGCGCGACTGGGGTGGGCGCTTTCCGCCGGCCGCCGAACAGATCGCCACCCTGCCCGGCATCGGCCGCTCCACCGCGGCCGCCATCGCCGCCTTCGCCTATGGCGAGCGTTCGCCCATCCTGGACGGCAACGTCAAGCGAGTGTTCACCCGGCATTTCGGCATCGACGGCGATCCGGCGCGGCGCGAGATCGAACAGCGCCTGTGGGCCCTGGCCGAAGCGCAAGTCGCCGGCGCCCCCGGGCTGGACATGGCCGCCTACACGCAAGGCCTGATGGACCTGGGCGCCACGCTGTGCACGCGCGGCAAGCCCGATTGCGCGCGCTGCCCCGTGGCCGGCACCTGTATCGCGCGCCGCGACGGGCGCCAGGGCGAACTGCCCACCCCCAAGGCCCGCAAGGCCGTGCCCGAACGGCAGACCGGCATGCTGGTATTGCAGCGCGACGGCGCCATCCTGCTGCAGCAGCGGCCCGCGCCAGGCATCTGGGGCGGCCTGTGGAGCCTGCCCGAATTCGACGCCGGCGGCGACCCGTCGCAGGCCTCGCGCCTGCTGGGCCTGGAGCCGCTACAACGCTACGAACTGGCCGCCTTCGCGCACACGTTCACCCACTACCGCCTGCACATCAAGCCCTGGTACCTGCCGGTGAAACCGGCCGCCGCGCTGGCCGAACCGGGGCTGCCGCAACGCTGGGCCGGCCCCGCCGACCTGCCCGGCCTGGCCCTGCCCGCCCCTATCCGCAAACTGCTGGATGGCCTGCTGGAGGCAGGCTTGCCGGAGTGATGTTGCGCCAGCGCATGCGATCCGTCTGACATCGGCAAGTACGCATAGACCAGCCGCAAGGCCGGGGCTATGCTGCTTGCCATGGAATCGCTACGCAAGAAAACCTGCCCCATGGAAAACCGCGTCGAAACCCTGGAACACAACGTCGCGCTCATCCGCCAGGATCTGTCCGTAGTGTTGTCGAACTACGTCACCAAGGCGGACCTGCACCGCGAGATCAGCCAGCAAACCTGGAAAGTCATTTCCTGGACCATCTCCTGGACCACCGGCATTTGTGGCGCGCTGACGGCCGCAGTCTATTTCATCGCCACCCAGGCCAACCGATAGCCCCAACGGCGACTGGCGACGCGCCTTACGCGGCACCCGCGGCCGCGCCTTCCAGCAGCATCACCAGCTTCAGGTCCGGGTGCGTGGCCAACCGGAAGGTAGTCTGCTGGTAGGCCAGCCGGCCACGGCGCGGATGCTGGAATTCCCGCAAGCCCCCTTCGCGCTCCACCACGGCATGGCGCGTCCACCAGTGGGCGAACACCTGGCTGTCGCGGTTCAACTCGTCCAGCAGCGTCAGCACATCGGGTTCGTCCAGGTGCGCGCCGGCATCGGCGCGGAATTCCGCCACCACGCGGCGGGCGCGCTGGTCCCAGTCCACCACCAGCTGGCGCGCGGCCGGGTCCAGGAAGATATAGCGCAGCAGATTGGGCCGCGGGTCTCGCACCGGCCAATCGTCGAACAGTTCACGCAAGGGCCCGTTGTGCACCAGCACGTTCCAGGCACGGTCCAGCACATAGGCCGGCGCGGTGATGGCGTCCACGCACTCGTGCAACAGCCCGGGCGCCTGGCCGGCGTCGTCGCGCGGGTGCTGCGGGTCGGCGCATTCGGCCAGCTCGAACAAATAGGCGCGCTCGGCGCGCGCCAGCTGCAGCACGCCGGCAATGCGCGCCCATACGGCCGGCGATACCGACACTTCGCGGCCCTGTTCGATCCAGGTGTACCAGGTGACGCTGATGCCGCACAGCTGCGCCACTTCCTCGCGGCGCAGGCCGGGCGTGCGGCGCCGCATGCCTTCGGGCAGCCCCGCCATCTGCGGTGTGATGCGCGCCCGCGCGGCCCGCACGAATTCGCCCAGCGCCTGGCGGCGCCGCGCCGAGCTTTCGTGGGCCGCCGGGGCCCCGGCTTGGGGGGAAGCATTCATACCAGGATAAGCAATGGTCTTGTACGCGTATATCGGACTGCCTATCTTACTCCCGGCACGCCGTGCCCCGGCCCTACCGGCCGCCCCACCCGATCACAGGACAATCATGACCCCTCTCGTTTCCCACGACCAGGCCGTGGACCGCCAGTTCGGCCCGCGTGCCGCCGCCTACCTGAGCAGCGCCGTGCATGCCCATGGCGCGGACCTGGACCAGCTGGCCGCGCTGGCGCGCGAACATCCCGGCGCGCGCGTGCTGGACCTGGGCTGTGGCGGCGGCCACGTCAGCTTCCACGTGGCGCCGCACGTGGGCCAGGTAGTCGCCTACGACCTGTCGGCATCGATGCTGGAAGTGGTGGCCGCCGAAGCGGCGCGGCGCGGGCTGGACAACCTGGCCACCTGCCGGGGCAAGGCCGAGCACCTGCCGTTCGTCGACGGCGAATTCGACCTGGTGCTGTGCCGCTATTCCACCCACCATTGGCAGGACCCCGGCCAGGCGCTGCGCGAGGCGCGGCGCGTGCTCAGGCCGGGCGGCATCGCCGCCTTCGCCGACGTGGTGTCGCCCGGCGAACCGCTGCTCGACACCTGGCTGCAGGCGCTGGAAGTGCTGCGCGACAACTCGCACGTGCGCAACTATGCGGTGGGCGAATGGCTGCGGCTGCTGGCCGAGGCGGGGTTCGTGCTGCGCGGCTGCACGCCGCGCCGCATCACCCTGGAATTCACTTCATGGGTCGAGCGCATGCGCACGCCGGCCCCGCTGGTGGCGGCGCTGCGCCACCTGCTGGCCCACGCGCCCGAGCCGGTGCACCGGCACTACGCCATCGCGCCGGACGGCTCGTTCAGCAGCGACACGGCCACGCTGGTGGTGCAGCGCGGCTGACGCCGGCCGCCCGCGCGCAGCGGGCCGCCGGCAGCGCGCCCGGCGGCCCTAGCCCAGGCTGGCCGCCAGCGTGCGCCGCACGTCCGCTTCGTCGCGCCCGCTGCGGGCGATGTAGTCGGCCAGCTGGTCCGCGCCGATGGTGCCCACGTTGAAGTACTGCGATTGCGGGTGGCTGAAGTAGAAGCCGGACACGCTCGAGGCCGGATACATGGCATAGCTGTCGGTCAGCGTCATGCCGATGTCGTCGCCGTCCAGCACGCGGAACAGGTCGCGCTTGACCACGTGTTCCGGGCAGGCCGGGTACCCCGGCGCGGGGCGGATGCCGCGGTATTTCTCGGCGATCATCTCGTCGTTGGACAGGGCCTCGTCGGGCGCATAGCCCCACAGGTCCTGGCGCACGCGCGCGTGCAGGCATTCGGCGAAGGCCTCGGCCAGGCGGTCGGCCATGGCCTTGAGCATGATGCTGGAATAGTCGTCCAGCGCGGCCTGGAATTCGGCTTCTTTTTTCTCGATGCCCAGCCCGGCCGTGACCGCGAACAGGCCGATGTAGTCGGCCACCCCGCTCGACTTGGGCGCGATGAAGTCGGCCAGGCACTTGTTGCTGACGCCTTCGCGCTTGACGCCCTGCTGGCGCAGGTTGCGGTAGGTGAACAGCACCTTGCTGCGCGACTCGTCGGCGTAGACCTCGATGTCTTCGTCGTTGACCGTATTGGCCGGGTAGAACGCCACCGCGCCGTTGGCGGTCAGCCAGCGGCCATCGATGATGCGCTTGAGCATGTCCTGCCCGTCGGCATAGACCTTCTGCGCCTGCTCGCCCACCAGCTTGTCTTCCAGGATGGCGGGGAACTGCCCGAACAGGCTCCAGGTCTGGAAGAACGGGGTCCAGTCCAGGTACTTGGCGATCTCGGCCAGGTCGTAGCTCTTGAACGCGCGGCGGCCGATGAATTTCGGGCGCGGCGGCGTGTAGGCGGCCCAGTCGACCTGCGGGCGCGCCGCGCGCGCCTCGGCCAGCGAGACCAGCGGCGTGGCCTTGCGGTTGGCGTGGCGCCGGCGCACGTCTTCGTATTCCTGCGCCACTTCGTCGATATACGCCTGCGCCTGGTCGGACACCAGGCTGGCGGCCACGCCCACGGCGCGGCTGGCATCGGGCGTGTAGACCACCGGGCCCTCGTAATTGGGCGCGATCTTCACGGCCGTATGCACCCGGCTGGTGGTGGCGCCGCCGATCATCAGCGGGATCTTGCGCTCGCGGAAGTACGGGTCGCGCTGCATTTCCGAGGCCACGTACGCCATTTCTTCCAGGCTGGGCGTGATCAGGCCCGACAGGCCGACGATGTCGGCGTTCTCTTCCTTGGCCTTTTCCAGGATCTGCGCGCAGGGCACCATCACGCCCATGTTCACGACTTCGAAGTTATTGCACTGCAGGACCACCGACACGATGTTCTTGCCGATGTCGTGCACGTCGCCCTTGACCGTGGCGATCACCATCTTGCCCTTGGCCCGCACGTCGCCGCCGGCCGCGGCGATCTGGCGCTTTTCTTCCTCGATGAACGGAATCAGGTGGGCCACCGCCTGCTTCATGACCCGCGCCGACTTCACCACCTGCGGCAGGAACATCTTGCCCGCGCCGAACAGGTCGCCCACGATGTTCATGCCGTCCATCAGGGGGCCCTCGATCACCTCGATGGGCCGGCCGCCGCGCGCGGCGATCTGCTGGCGCACTTCCTCGGTGTCTTCGACGATGAAGGTGGTGATGCCGTGCACCAGCGCGTGCGACAGGCGTTCCTGCACGGTGCCGGCGCGCCAGGCCAGGTCTTCTTCCTTCCTGGCGCCCGAGCCCTTCACAGACTCGGCGAACTGCACCAGGCGCTCGGTGGGCGAGCGGTCGTCGGCCGGGTCGGTCTTGCCCACGGGTTCGGGGCGGTCCAGGATGACGTCCTCGACCAGGTCGCGCAGCTGCGGCTCCAGGTCGGCGTACACGCCCAGCTGGCCGGCATTGACGATGCCCATCGTCAGGCCTTCGCGGATGGCGTAGTACAGGAACACCGTGTGGATGGCCTCGCGCATCGGCTCGTTGCCGCGGAACGAGAAGCTGACGTTGGAAATGCCGCCCGAGATGCGCGCGTGCGGCAGGTTCTGCCGGATCCAGCGCGTGCCCTCGATGAAATCCATGGCGTAGTGGTTGTGCTCGTCGATGCCGGTGGCCACGGCGAACACGTTGGGATCGAAGATGATGTCTTCGGGCGGAAAGCCTTCCTGCTCGACCAGGATCCGGTAGGCGCGGCCGCAGATTTCCTGGCGCCGCGCCAGGGTGTCGGCCTGGCCCTGCTCGTCGAAGGCCATCACCACCACGGCGGCGCCGTAGCGGCGGCACAGCCGGGCATGGTGGCGGAAGGCGTCCACGCCTTCCTTCATGGAAATGGAATTGACCACGGCCTTGCCCTGCACGCACTTCAGGCCGGCCTCGATCACTTCCCATTTCGAGCTGTCGATCATGATCGGCACGCGCGCGATGTCGGGCTCGGAGGCGATCAGGTTCAGGAACCGGCGCATGCAGGCCACCGAATCCAGCATGGCCTCGTCCATGTTGATGTCGATGATCTGGGCGCCGTTTTCCACTTGCTGGCGGGCCACGGCCAGCGCCTCGTCGTATTTCTCTTCGCGGATCAGCCGCGCGAACATCTTGCTGCCGGTGACGTTGGTGCGCTCGCCCACGTTCACGAACAGCGACTCGTCGTCGATGTTCAGGGGCTCCAGCCCCGACAGGCGGGTCTTGACGGGCACGTCGGGCACGACGCGCGGCGCCAGGTCCGCCACCTTGCCGGCAATGGCGCGGATGTGATCGGGCGTGGTGCCGCAACAGCCGCCGGACATGTTCACCAGGCCGGCGCGCGCGAACTCTTCCAGCAGGCCCGAGGTATCGGCCGGCGTCTCGTCGAAGCCGGTCTCGGCCATGGGGTTGGGCAGCCCGGCGTTCGGATACACGCACACGTAGGTGTCGCAGATCTTGGACAGCTCGGCCACGTAGGGGCGCATCAGGGCCGCGCCCAGCGCACAGTTCAGGCCGATGGTGATGGGCCGCGCGTGGCGCACGGAATTCCAGAACGCCTCGACGGTCTGGCCCGACAGGATGCGGCCCGAGGCATCGGTGACCGTGCCCGAGATCATCACCGGCAGCCGCACGCCGCGTTCCTCGAATACCGCTTCCACCGCGAAGATGGCCGCCTTGGCATTGAGCGTATCGAATATGGTCTCGATCAGCACGATGTCGATGCCGCCGTCGAGCAGGCCGTTGAGCTGCTCGGTGTAGGCCTCGCGCAATTCGTCGAAGCTGATGTTGCGCGCGCCCGGGTCGTTGACGTCGGGCGAGATGGAGGCCGTCTTGGGTTGCGGACCCAGCGCGCCGGCCACGAAACGCGGCTTGTCGGGCGTGCTGTAGGCATCGCAGGCCGCGCGCGCCAGGCGGGCCGATTCCAGGTTCAGTTCGTAGGCCAGGCCGGGCAGGCCGTAGTCGCCCTGGGCGACCGAGGTGGCGCCGAACGTGTTGGTTTCGATCACGTCGGCGCCGGCTTCCAGGTACTGGCGGTGGATTTCGTCGATGATGTCCGGCCGCACCAGCGACAGCAGCTCGTTGTCGCCTTTCAGGTCCTTGCCGTGGTCCGCGAAGCGCTGGCCGCGGAAATCGGCCTCGCCGAGCTTGTAGCGCTGGATCATGGTGCCCATGGCGCCGTCCAGGATCAGGATGCGCTGGCCGAGCAGGCGGGCAAAGTCGCCGCCGCGGGTATAGGACGACGGCGGATAGGGCAGGCGGGGATACGGCACGGGAAGTCTCGGAAATGTGGCGAAAAGGCAAAAAACGCCCGAAAACCAACGCTTGATGGTAACAAAATGGGTCGCCGCCCGCCCGCGGGTGATACAGTTCGGCCCCGAACCGGTGCTTCTGGCGCGCTTTGCGCCCGAAGGTAAACGGGAAACAGGAAGGCGCCCGCGCGCCCAGCCTGTGCTGCCCCCGCAACGGTCCCCATGCGCGCCCCGCGCCGCATGGCAGCCCGATACCGGCCGGTTCGCCCACTGGGGACGCACGCCTTGCGCGCGGCCCTGTTACCGAGAACGACGTGCGGGGTCGCGCGTCACACCGAGGTTCGTCCGATGAAATCCCGCTCCTTCCGGCGCGCGGCCGGCATACTGGCTTGCGCCGCGCCCGCCCTGGCCGCCGGCCAGCAAGACCCGGCCCAGGCCGCCATCCCCCAGCTCGACACCATCACCGTCACCGCGTCCCGCGTGCCCACCGAGGCCCGCGACCAACCCGTGCAGGTATCGGTGCTGACGGCCGAACAGATCCGCACCAGCAGCGCCATGACCGTGCAGGAACTGCTGTCCACCCAGGCCGGTGTGCACGTCATCAACAGCACCGGCGCCACCGAGCAGGCCGCCGTGGACCTGCGCGGCTTCGGCCTGACCGGCCCCAGCAACACGCTGATCCTGATCGACGGCGTGCCGCAGAACAACAACGACCTGTCCGCGCCGTCGCTGGGCACCGTGCCGCTGGACCGCATCGAGCGCATCGAGATCGTGCGCGGCAGCGGCTCGGTGCAGTACGGCGGCGGCGCCACCGGCGGCGTGGTGAACATCATCACCAAGGGCGGCAGCGCCGACGGCAAGCCGGTCTCGGCCAGCGTCACCGGCACGGTGGGCAATTACGGCCTGCACCAGCTGGACGCCGCCATCGGCCTGCAGAACGAGCACGTCACGGTGGACGTCTACGGCCAGACGCTGCGCACCGACAACTACCGCGACAACAACCGCGAAAGCCGCGACAGCGGCGGCGTGGCCCTGGGCTTTCACCACGACGGCGGCGCGGTGCGCCTGTATGCCCGCACCACGCGCCAGAAGCTGGGCCTGCCCGGCCCGCGCCGCGTCGACCCGGCCACCGGCCTGGACGAATATGAAGACGACCCGCGCGGCACGTCGACGCCGGACGACTTCATCAAGACCCAGACCGACGCCTTCGGCGTGCAGGTCGAACAGCGCCTGGGCGCCGGCACGCTGTACGCCGACCTGGGCCAGCGCGACAAGACGCTGGAAGGATTCAACGGCAGCGCCTTCGGCGACACCACGCGCAACCAGGACCTGAGCGAAACCACCGGCAGCCTGCGCTACCACCTGCCGGTGGCGCAGCGCCATGCCCTGATCGTGGGCGTGGACATGCGCGACAGCGACCTGGACGCCACCAACACGTATTCGTTCTCGCCGGTCGGCGACCATTGGCGCGCGAAGCAGCGCCAGCACGGCGTGTTCGCCGAGGCGCAGGTGCAGGCCACCGACACCACCCGCATCACGCTGGGCGGCCGCCGCCAATACGCCAACGACAAGCTGGAAACCCTGTCGGGCTTCAGCGGCAATTCCGACGAGACCCGCCACCTGGGTGCCTGGCAGCTGGCGCTGCGCCAGGAAATCGGCGCCGGCTTCGCCGCCTACGGCAAGGTGGGGCACAGCTTCCGGCTGGCCAATTCGGACGAGCTGCTGTACGTGGCCTCCCCGCTCAAGCCGCAGACCTCCACCGACAAGGAACTGGGCGTGCTGTGGCAGTCGGGCGGGTCCAGCGCGCGGCTGGCCTGGTTCCGCTACGACCTGACCGACGAGATCCAGTACAACCCGGTGACGTTCTCGAACATCAACCTGGACCCCACCCGCCGCCAGGGCGTCGAGCTGGAAGCCCATCATGACCTGACCCGCACGCTGACGCTGGACGCCAACGCCACCTGGCTGCAGGCCGAGTTCCGTTCCGGCACCTACAACGGCGTGGACCTGGCGGGCAAGACCGTGCCGCTGGTGCCCAAGTGGATGGCCAACCTGGGCGCGACCTGGCGCCCCGACGACAAGCTGTTCGTCAGCCTGGCGGCCCAGTACGTCGGCAAGGCCCGCATGGACAACGACCAGGCCAACGAGTTCGACACCCGGCTGGACGACTACGTGCTGGTCAACGGCAAGGTGGGCTACGCGTTCACCAAGCACATCTCGGGCACCCTGGCGGTCAACAACCTGTTCGACCGCGAGTACGCCACCTACGGTATCCGGTCCGGTAGCCTGGGCCCCACCGGCGCCTACAACCTGTACCCCGCGGCGGGCCGCAACGTGCAGGCCGCGCTGACCATCCGCTACTGACCCGCTGCCGATGCGCGCCCACGCCCCGCCCGCCGCCCTGCCCGTCCCGCCCTGGCGAAGCGCGGCGGCGCATGCCCGCGGCGCGCGCCGGCCGGGCCCGGCAAGCGTGACAAGCCGGGCCTGCCGCGCCGGCCTGCTGGGCCTGCTGGCGGCAACGGCCATGGCGGCGCACGCCGGCCCCATCACCGTGCGCGACGACCAGGGGCGCCAGGTGACGCTGGCCGCGCCGGCGCGGCGCGCCATCACCGCCGCCCCGCACGCCACCGAGCTGGCGTACGCGGCGGGCGCCGGCCGCTACCTGGCCGGCACCGCCCTGGGCAGCGACTACCCCGCGCAGGCGCGCGCCCTGCCCTCTATCGGCGACAGCCTGCGGCCCAGCCTGGAACGCGTCGCCGCGCTGCGGCCCGACTTGCTGATCGCCTGGCAACCCGCCGTGCCCGACCCGCTGGGCGACCTGATGCGGCGCCTGGACGTGCCCGTGTACTACAGCGACCCGCGCACGCTGGCCGGCGTGGCCGACGCCATCGAGAACCTGGGCCGCCTGTTCGGCACCGAGGCGCAGGCCGCCCCGGCCGCCGCCGCGCTGCGCGACCGGCTGGCCGCGCTGTCGGCGCGCTATGCCGGCCGCGCACCGGTGCGGGTGTTCATCCAGGCGGGCCTGCAGCCGATCTACACGCTCAATGGCGCCAGCATCGTCAGCGACGCGGTGCGCCTGTGCGGCGGCGTCAACATCTTCGCCGACGCCCCCGCCCTGGCGCCGCAGGTGTCGCTGGAAAGCGTGCTGGCCGCGCGGCCCGATGCCGTCGTGGCCGGCGCGCTGGATCCGGCCGACGGCCAGGCCAGCCTGCGGGCCTGGCGCCAGCGCGGCCTGCCCGCCGCCGAACGCGGCCACGTGTTCGCGCTGGACGCCGACAGCCTGTACCGGCCCGGCCCGCGCCTGATCGACGTGGCCGGGCAATTGTGCGCGGCGCTGGACGAGGTGCGCCAGGCAACCCGCTGAGGCTCGCCGGGCAGGGCCGCCCCGCGTGGCGCGAATCGCAGAATCCGGAACGCCGCCGCCCCGGCGCCCCGCCCCGTTCTGGCATACTCGGCCGTGCCTGCCGCACCGGCCGCCGCGGCCGGGTGCTTTATCATGGATACATCGCCGGGCGCCCGCGCGCCGGCCACCGCCCCTTTTTCCTGCAAGCATCGCCATGACCTCTCCAGACACCCTCGCCATCGCCGGGCGCGAATACCAGTCGCGCCTGCTGGTGGGCACCGGCAAGTACAAGGACTTCGAAGAAACCCGCGCCGCGCTCGACGCCAGCGGCACCCAGATCGTCACCGTGGCCATCCGCCGCACCAACATCGGCCAGAACCCGGGCGAGCCCAGCCTGCTCGACTACGTGCCGCCGTCGCAATTCACGCTGCTGCCCAACACCGCCGGCTGCTACACCGCCGACGACGCGGTGCGCACGCTGCGCCTGGCGCGCGAGCTGCTCGACGGCCACGACCTGGTCAAGCTCGAGGTGCTGGGCGATTCGCACACGCTGTTTCCCAACATGCCCGAAACCCTGCGGGCCACCAAGACCCTGGTCGACGACGGCTTCAAGGTCATGGTGTACTGCACCGACGACCCCATCCAGTGCCGCATGCTGGAAGACCTGGGCGCGGTGGCCGTCATGCCGCTGGCCTCGCTGATCGGCTCGGGCATGGGCATCCTGAACCCGTGGAACCTGCGCCTGATCATCGACCAGGCGCGCGTGCCGGTGCTGGTCGACGCGGGCGTGGGCACCGCGTCGGACGCCGCCATCGCCATGGAACTGGGCTGCGACGGCGTGCTGATGAACACCGCCATCGCCGGGGCGCAAGACCCGATCCTGATGGCCAGCGCCATGAAGCACGCCGTGCAGGCCGGCCGCCAGGCCTACCGCGCCGGCCGCATGCCGCGCAAACTGTATAGCGGCGCGCCCAGCTCGCCGACCGCGGGCCTGATCACCGCCGGCCCGGCCGCCAAATGACCGCCTCGCCTTCGCCGGCGGCCGGCGCGCGGCCGATTCCCAATGCGCTCAGCATCGCCGGGGTCGACCCGTCGGGCGGGGCCGGCGTGCTGGCCGACGTCAAGACCATGAGCGCGCTGGGCGCCTACGGCTGCGCGGTCATCGCCGCGTTGACGGCGCAGAATACCCAGGGCGTCACGGCCATCGCGCCGGTGCCGCCCGACTTCGTCGGCCAGCAGATCGACACACTGTTCGCCGACGTGCGCATCGACGCCGTCAAGATCGGCATGCTGGGCCAGCAACCCGTCACCACGATGGTGGCCGAGAAACTGGCCCGGTGGCTGCCCCCGCATGTCGTGCTGGACCCGGTCATGGTGGCCAAGAGCGGCGACCTGCTGCTCGAGCGCCGGGCCGTGGGCGCCCTGCGCGAGGCGCTGCTGCCGCAGGCCACCATGCTGACCCCCAACCTGCCCGAGGCGGGCGTGCTGCTCGACGAACGCCCGGTCGAGACCGTCAAGGAAATGCGCCGCGTGGCCGAACGCCTGCGCCGCATCATGGCCCATTCCGGGTCGCGCTGGGTCATGCTCAAGGGCGGCCACCTGCCCGGCAACGACACCATCGACCTGCTGCACGACGGCGACCGCATGATCGAACTGCCCGGCCAGCGCATCGAGACGCGCAATACCCACGGCACCGGCTGCACCCTGTCGGCCGCCCTGGCCGCGCTGCTGCCGCAGGCCGAAGACGTGCCCCAGGCGGCCCGCCGCGCCAAGGCCTACCTGGCCGAGGCCCTGCGCCACGCCGACCGCCTGCAGGTGGGTTCGGGCCATGGCCCCACCCATCATTTCCACGCCTGGTGGTAGGCCCGGCCGGGCCTTGCCCGGGCGGGGCCCCGGAAATGCAACGAATCAGTACAATGTCCCGTTGGTCCTTCCTGATTTCCTCTTTGCTGTCATGAATGCTTCGACCCTGCCCGACGTAGAAAAAGCCCGCTTCAACATGGTGGAGCAGCAGATCCGCCCCTGGGACGTGCTCGACCCGAAGGTGCTCAATGCCCTGTTCGCGGTGCGCCGCGAGCAATTCGTGCCCCCGGCGCTGCGCTCGCTGGCCTTCTCCGACCTGGAAATCCCGCTCGAGATCAACGCCGTCGACACGCGCCAGACCATGCTGGCGCCCAAGGTCGAGGCCCGCCTGGCCCAGGAACTGCAACTGACCCCGACCGACTGCGTGCTGGAAATCGGCACCGGCTCGGGCTACCAGGCCGCGCTGCTGGCGCACCTGGCCCAGCAGGTCACCTCGGTCGAGATCGACAACCGCCTGGTGGCGTTCGCGCAGCAGAACCTGCAGATGAACAACGTCACCAACGTCAAGATCGAGACCGGCGACGGCCGCAACGGCTGGGGCACGACCGAATACGACGCCATCCTGGTCACCGGCTCGGTGCCGGCCGTGCCGGACGCGCTGAAGTACCAGTTGCGCGTCGGCGGCCGCCTGGTGGTCATCGTGGGCCAGGCGCCCATCATGACCGCCTGCCGCATCACGCGCACCACCGCCGCCAGCTTCGAGACCGTCAACCTGTTCGAGACGGTCATCAAGCCGCTGCGCGGGGCCACGGTTTCGCAGTTCAAGTTCTGACTTGCGCCGCATGCGCGCCGGATCGCTTGCGGCCACGCTGGTTCTGGCGCTTGCCGCGTGCTGGGGCGCGCCGGCCGGCGCCGCCCAGGACCTGCTGCAGATCTGGCGCAGCGCGCTGGCCAACGACCCGACCTACGCGTCGGCCCGCGCCGCCTACCGCGCCTCGATCGAACAACTGCCGCAGGCGCGCGCCGACCTGCTGCCGGCCATCAACGCCGAAGTGGGCGGCCTGTACGACGAAACCCGCCCGACGCGCAGCATGTCCAGCCGCAGCCGCGACGGCACCCGCGGCACCTGGGACCTGGTCCTGACCCAGCCACTGTACGACTGGTCGCGCTGGCAGCGCTTCGAGCAGGCCAAGCTGGGCGTGGCCGACGCGGAACTGCAGTTGCAGCAGGCCTACCAGGACCTGCTGCTGCGCGTCTCCGACGCCTATTTCGAGGTGCTGGCCGCGCAGGATACGCTGACAGCCACGGAAGGCGAAAAGGCCGCCGTGGCGGCGCAGCTGGAATCGGCCAGGCGCAATTTCGAACTGGGCAATTCCACCGTGGCCGACAGCCTCGAGGCGCAAGCCCGCTACGACCTGGTGGTGGCCCAGGAACTGCTACAACAGAACGCGCTGGACGTGCTGCGCGATCAATTGGCCAAGATCATCGGCCAGCCGCCCGGGGCGCTGGCCGAATTGCCGCGCAGCGTGCGGCTGCCCCCGCCGCAGCCCGCCCGCCTGGCGGACTGGTCCAACCAGGCCGAGGCCGCCAGCCTGGAAGTCGCACGCGCCCAGTTGCAGACGCGAATCGCCCAGCGCGACATCCAGATCGCCCGCAGCGGCCACTACCCCACCCTGAGCCTGCGCGCCACCAGCGGCAACGCCGAGGGCGCCCATCGCGACGCCGCCGGCGGGCGCGCGGTCGACAGCTCGGTCGGGCTGGTGCTGTCCGTGCCCATTTATTCCGGCGGCGGGGTCTCTTCCCAGGTAACAGAAAAAGTCCAGCTGGAACAAAAAGCCCGTAGCGATTATGTGGCGGCCAAGCGCCAGGCAGTGCAGTCGGCCCGCCGGTACTACACCGGCGTAGTGTCCGGCCTGGCGCGCGTCCAGGCGCTCGAGGCGGGCGAGAAATCCAGCCGCGCCGCCGTGCAGGCCAACCAGACCGGCTACGAGATCGGCGTGCGCATCAACCTGGACGTGCTCAACGCGCAGCAGCAGCTGTACGCCACCCAGCGCGACCTGGCCCAGGCCCGCTACCGCACCCTGCTGGACGGCCTGCGGCTGAAAGCCGCCGGCGGCATCCTGTCCGAAGCCGACCTGGACGCCGTCAACCGGCTGCTGCGCCTGCC
>Ga0182737_1001609_pt1 | contig 21369 bp, 12 predicted proteins | sample eDN5th30CBELigOP_FD_128878 | JGI IMG/M metagenome (GOLD analysis project Ga0182737, IMG submission 128878) | Enriched Organic Plus compost microbial communities from Emeryville, California, USA - eDNA 5th pass 30_C BE-Lig OP (version 2) (version 2) ...
CGTGCTGATTGGTGCGTGCGTGGACTTGCTTTGCTGTTGCGCGATCGCTCTCGCTGCGCGTTAACCAAGCGGCGCTACCGGGCTCCCAGCGCCCGCCCCGTCCCGACACGTGATTGATCACACCCTCGGCATCTAGCCCGCCCTGCCCTGCTGATTGCTTTCGGCAGCTTGCTTACGCCACCGCGAATTGGCCAGTCCCTAGGCACGAATAATTGGCGCATCGATCACCCAAGGCATGCCCCTTGCCTACTGTGGGGTTCACCTTGGCACGTGCGCCAACGGACTGCTTCCCATGCAGGTTGCCGACCTGGGAAATTCGGGCAGCAGAACATGGACGCCAGCCGGTTGCGGCTGGGCAGGCCCCCATATCAAGCACCATGCAGGTGGGAACGATGTTTTATCACGACGGTGGCAAGCTTCAGTATCACGTGCGCGTCGACAAGCCCAATCCCGTGTTTGCCAAGGCGCTGCAACAGGCGATCGGCGGCGTGGAAGGCGAAATCCGGGTTTGTTTGCAGTACCTGTTTCAAGCCTGGGGCAGTCGCGGGCCCAAGAAATATCGCGACATGCTGCTGGAAACCGGCACGGAGGAAATGGCGCACATCGAAATGCTGGCCACGGCCGTTGCCCTGAATTTAGAGGGCGCGCCGCTGGAACAGGAAGAAGCGGCCCAGGATCCGATGATTGCCGCGGTGCTGGGCGGGATGAATCCGCGTCATGTGTTGTCGACCGCCATGTGCGCCATGCCGGTCGATTGCAACGGCGTGCCGTTCGATTGCTCGCACGTGTACGCCAGCGGCAACGGCGCGGCCGACATGCTGTCCAACGTCGTGGCCGAAAGCACCGGCCGCATGTTGGCCTGTCAGCTTTTCAAGATAACCGACGACGCCGGCATGCAAGACATGCTTCGCTTCCTCATCGCCCGCGACACCATGCACCAGAACCAGTGGCTGGCAGCGTGGGAGGAAATGGGCGGAAAGGAGAACCACCCGATTCCCAATAACTTCCCGCAGAGCGAGGAGCTGGGCGAGGTGGCTTACACGTTCTTCACGACCGGCAAGGACGATAGCGTGCCGGCCCCGGAAGGGCGCTGGAGCAGCGGCCCCAGTTGTGACGGCCACGGCGAGTTCGTCACCGCGGCGGCCAAGCCCGCGGGCGGCGTCGCCGAACTGAGCTGGGGCAACGATCAAATGGGCGTGCAGCAAGCCCAGATGGCCAATGGCGGCACCACGGTGGGCAGCTTCCTGCGGCGGACGGAGTCGGCGATCAAAAAGGCCCTGAAATAGCGGGCTCCGGCACCGCATTCGCTATCCATTTTTCGTAAGCACAGCCCGAAGTGGGCGTCCACAGGAACTGATGTCGGTTCGCCTCCATGGACGCAGCCCTTTTGTTGCCCCGGCCACTTGGGGAAGGGGCCAGCAGGCGAGCAATCTCGTACCCTTTGCAACTGATTGGGAGGTGATCGATGGAACCCCGCACAACCTTCGACCGAACGCCAAACGATGTTGGGCCCCTGAACCAGGTGAAAATGGCCAGTGGGCTGAACCTGATCGCGGGCTTGTGGCTGATCATTTCGCCGTTTGTTCTGGGATACACCGATCTTAACCAGGCAATGTGGAACAGCCTGATTGTGGGCATCCTGGTGGCTGCCATGGCGGCCGCTCGCGTGGCAATGCCCGGCCACTATCCCTGGATGAGTTGGGCGAACGTGGCCCTGGGTATCTGGCTGATTGCGTCGCCGTTCATTTACTCGTATCCGCGCGACGGCGAAGGTGAAACCGCCATGTGGAACGAGATCGTGATGGGCATCATTGTTGCCGGTCTGGGACTGTGGAGCGCCTCGCGGACGCACATCGAAAGCGACGTGCCGCACCATACCCCTGGCCCGCCGCCGGGTGGCACCCGCGCCACGACCTGAACGAATAGCTAACGCCAATCGGCAACGACTCACCCCAACAACTCCATCATTGGCACCATATCGGTATCGCAGACGGTGCAAACCCAAACTGCCATACGCGATCGCTATGATGGACGCGGATTGCGCGGCCGAGTTCCTGTGTGAGACGAGCAAGCCATCAAACTTGCAGTTCACACGCAACAAGGAACTTCGGCGGCGCAATCTTTTTTTGCGCGCGAATCGAATGCCGGCTAGAGAGCAGCACGGCGACCGCGTACTACGGCGAGTCCAGCAGTTTGATGCTGGGGCAGATATCCAAGACCTGTTTGGCCATGTATTGCCGTACGCGGTCAGTGGTTTTGAACTGCATCGCCCGGCGAAGAATGCGTTCCGCCGCTTCGCGGTGTACGCAGCCAGCCATGGTCTTGATCGACGGAATGAACGCGGGGCTCATGCTGAACGAGCGCAGGCCCATCGCGTACAGCAGCAGGAAGGAGCGCGGAGCGCCGGCCATCTCGCCGCAAAGCGTTACTGGCTTGCCGCGTTTGTTGCAGGTGCTGATCACATGATGCAGCACCTTGATCACCGCCGGGCCCAACGGCTGGCACAGGTGGTTGACCTTGGGGTTATCGCGGTCGGCCGCCATCAGGTACTGGATCAGGTCATTGGACCCGATCGAGACGAAATCGACCAGCGGCAGGAACGCATCGATGGTGATTGCCGCCGCCGGCACTTCGACCATCATCCCGATGGCGACTTCGCCGCGCGGCTTGCCTTCGCGATCGAGGTCACGGCAAGCTCTTCGCACCATCCGCCGCACCCGCTGCATCTCCACGACCGTGGTGATCATGGGGAACATCAGCCGGACCTGTTTGTTGATGCCCGGCTCGGGCGCGGCCGCGCGAAGCACTGCCCGGATCTGCTTGAGGAAGAATTCGGGGTGCTCAAACGACAGCCGGATGGAGCGCCAGCCCAGGAACGGGTTGGCCTCGCGGCGGTGCCCCAGATACGGGATTGTCTTGTCGCCGCCCAAGTCGAGCGTGCGAATCGTCACGCGGTGGTTGGGCGCGGCGTGGATCACCTCGCGATAGGCTTCGATCTGTTCCTCTTCGTCGGGCACGTCGGGGTGCGTGAGGAACAGGTATTCGGTGCGAAACAGGCCAATGCCGCTGGCGCCCATCGCCGTGGCCGCCTGGCAGTCGGCCACGCTGTTGATATTGGCCAGCAGTTCCAGGGGTTGGCCGTCGGCATCGACGGCCGGCATGTCGCGGTTCTCGGCCAGGTGGTCCTTCAGGTCGACAAACTCGCGCTGGAGCTTGCGGTAAGCGGCCTCGGACTCGGGGTCGGGGTTGACGACCACCACGCCTTCGCGGCCGTCAACCACCACGGTGTCGCCGTTACGCACCTGCCGCAAAATGCCTTGCGCGCCGGAAACCGCCGGGATGCCGCGGCTGCGGGCCAGAATGGCGGCGTGGCTGGTCTGGCCGCCGGCCTCGGTCACAATGCCCACGACCTGCCGCTCGCCCAACAGCACCACGTGCGAGGGCAGCAGTTCATCGGCCACCACGATCAAGGGGCCGGTTGGCCCGTGGCCTTCTTCTTCGAGCACCTGCGAAAGATGTCCTGACAGGCGCACGATTACGTCACGAACGTCGGCGAGCCGCTCCTTGAGGTATTCATCCTTGGTGCGGGCAAAGAGCGACGTGTAATCGGCCATCACCTGGGCCAGGGCCGCCCGAGCCGTGGTCCGCTCGCGAAAGATGCGGTCGCGGACCTTGGTGGTGAATGCCTTGTCGTTAAGAATCGACTGGTGAACGCGGAAAATCTCGGCGTTCTCAGGGCTAACCTGCGTGGCGACCTTCTGGTACAGGGCCTTCAGGTCCGCAATGGTTTTCTCGCGCGCAAGGTCGTACCGCTCCAGTTCTCCGACGACTTCCGATTCTTCCAGGGGCTTGCCCTGCGGATCGACGAAGACTTGAAGAATGCAGTAGGCGGCCCCAACGGCGACGCCCGGCGAAACAGGAACTCCTTTGCGCAGCATATGATGATGTTACTGGCCGCGGGGTGAGTAGGGCAATGGAGTGCCTGCTATCAGAGGCGCCAAGCCCCCACCTTGAAAGGGGGTCGTCGTGCGGATTTAGACGATCGTGGCAAATGCGCAGCCTGCCTGGGGTTATGCGTCTGCGGGCCGGCTCATCACTCTGCAAATATGCGGCACATACGAAGAATAGAGAAACGCCTTGGCGTTTTTTGCAGGGAGCGCGAGCCTGCGACCTAAAACCGGTCAATTATCTCGGCGCGTTACCCCTTGCGCGGCCTGGCTTTAAGCAAGATGGCCGCGTGGCCTGGGATGTTCCAGTTCTTGGTATCGAGCACGGCGGTGCCCGAGCCGTCGTAGCGCGGATTCTCGCTCGACCAGAACAGCTCCCAGTCGCAGCCGGTGGGCGGAGCCAGCAGCGGCGCCGCGGCAGGGTGCCAGCGGAAATCGCGGCCCAGGTTCACCAGCATCAGGCGGTCATCGCCCTCGCCGCCGAACCACCGCAGCAAGAAGGCTTCGTTGCTGATGGTGAGCCCTTCGATCTGCCGCTGATCCTGCCGGGCAAACACGGGGTCGTCGCGTCGCAGGGCCAGCAAGTCCTGGTGCAGCAGCAGGGTGGGCTCGTTCTGCCGGACCTCATCCCAGATGAGCTTGCAGCGCTCGTAGGTTTCGCGGCTGGTGGGGTCAGGCAGGCCGATCGCATTGCTGTAACCGGCCGCGCGAGGAAAGCGGCGCACGAACTCCCAGCGGCCTTGTCGCACCAACTGGCCCAGGTCGACCTCATGGTCGGCAAAGAACAACCAAGGGCTGGAGGCCGCGAACTCCTGGCCCATGAACAGCATCGGCGTTTGAGGGCACAACAGCAGCAGCGCCGTCAGCGCACGAAACCGGCCCGGCGTGGTGAGCAAATGCGTCCGCAGCCCTCGGGCGGAGTTGGCCACCTGATCGTGGTTCTGCAAGTAGTTGACGAACCGCGCTGCCTTGAGATGCCGCGAGGGGGTTCCCTTCGTCCGTTGCAACCGCGGCACCCATTGGCCCTGGTACAGATAGCCCCAGCGGACCGCGGAAATCAATTCTTGAGGGCTGCCGTCGTAGTCGGCGTAGTAGAACTCGGAGTGGCCTGTGGCCGCCACGCGGCAGGCGTGATGAAAGTCGTCGTTCCACAGGCCATCCATGCCGAAGCCGCCGCGATCGGGCGACTCGACATGCCGCACGTCCTGCGCATCATTCTCAGCATACAGCACGATCGGTTTTTCGCCGGCTGCCTGCCGGGCCGCGCGCGAGGCCAGCGTCAGCACGTGCTCAGACGAATCGTCGAAGATGGCCTGCGTGGCGTCGAACCGCAAGCCGTCGAGATGGTACTCGGCGATCCAGTGGGCCGTGTTCGACGCAACAAACTCGCGCACGGGGCCGGCATGTTTCCCATCGTAGTTGACCGAGTCGCCCCACTCGGTGCCGTGCCGCCGCGAAATGTAGTACGGCGAATAGGCGCCGGTGTAGTTCCCGCTGGGGCCAAAGTGGTTGTAGATCACGTCGAGGATCACGCCGATGCCCAGCCGGTGCGCTTCGTTGACGAAATCGCGGAAGTCATCGGGCCGGCCATACAGCCGAGTGGGCGCGAACCAGCAAACGCCGTCGTAGCCCCAGCCAAACTCGCCGTGAAAATCGCCCAGCGGCATCACCTCGATGAGCGTTACGCCCAGGTCGCGCAAGTACGGCAGCTTCTCCTTGGCGGCGGCGTACGTCCCTTCTGGTGTGAATGTGCCGATATGCAGTTCGTACAGCACCTGGCCCATCAGGCCGGCGCCGCCCCACTCGGCATCGGTCCAAGCGAACTGCATGGGATCGATCACTTCCGAGGGGCCATGCACGCCCTGCGGTTGAAACCGCGAGGCCGGGTCCGGGTAGCGGCCGCTCTGATCGAGTTCATACTTGTACAGCGTGCCCGGTTGTGCCTCGGCGACGTAGGCCGAGAAGTAGCCGCCCTTTTCCCGCTCCAGCGGATAGCTGCCCTGCTCGCCGCCCGACGCGTTGAACAGTACCACGCGTACGTCGCGGCAGCGCGGCGCCCACACGCGGAAATGCACACCGCCTTCGGCCAGCGGCTCGGCGCCCACCGGCAACCGCCGTTCATGCGGCACATCGAGCGTCGGTGGTGGCAGTTGCAGCCCTGTGCCCTGCCGGCCGCTGCCATTGGAGGTAGCCAGCCGGGTTGCGACCGCGTAGGCTTCGTCGTTGGTCTCGGGGCTAGTAGATGACTGCTTATGCATAACGTCCTTGGCAGCAATTCAGGCGAAAAAATTGAACGGCAGCACTGTAGTTGGAGCCGGGTAAAGGCGCAGTGCTACCTGCATCTGAGCATGGGCACCTGGTGCAAGTTCGATGCCACGGGTGCCGCCCCCGGTGGCAGGCGTTCAGACGCACTTGCACGCCCACCGCACGTGATGAGCCGCGGTTAGTCCAGCTTAAAACCGTGCTGCTTGCGGTGGTGCGGACCGTCGAATTCTTTGCTGGTCTTGAACAGTTCGTGGCGGCCGTCCCCGGCTTCGTCGCGCACCTTGGCCAGGAGCGCTTGCTGCTCGTCGACAGTGAGCGGCTTGAAGTTGCGACCGACTTCCAGGGCCTGATTCACGTCGCGTTCGTTCCGCAGCCCAACCACGAGCGACGAAATCGGTTGCGAAAGCGCAAAAGCGATACATTCCTTGGCGGTAACCAGACCCGAGGATGGAATCTTGCCTTGGATACCGCCGCCCAGGCTCTTCATGCCAATCACTGCCGTACCCTGCTTCAAGCACTCCGGCATCACCTGGTGCTGGAAGCTGCGGAAGAAGTAGTCGCACACGTTGATCGGCATCTGAGCCGACGCCCACGCGTACGGCTTGTGCAACATCTTGAGATGGATGGAAGGGTCTTTATGGCCGGTAAAGCCAATGAACCGCACCTTGCCGGCCTGCTGGGCTTCCAGGGCCGCCTTCATGCCGCCTTGCTCGAACACCCAATCGGGATCATTGTCGTACACCATCTCGTGAAACTGCCACAGGTCGATCACGTCGGTGCGCAGGCGGCGCAGGCTATCGTCCAGGCATTTCAGCGCGCCCTTGTAATCGCGCTCGCAGTTCTTGGTCATCAAGAACACTTTATCGCGGCGATCCTGGATGGCCTTGCCCATCACCTCTTCAGCGTAGCCGTCGTGGTAATCCCAGCAGTTGTCGAAGAAGGTGATGCCTTCATCGATGCAGCGGTGCATCAGGCGGACGGCCGCGTCGTCGCCATCATCCTTACCAGCTTGGCCAATGTGCCACCCGCCCAGGCAGAGGATCGAAACGTCGACGCCGGTCTTCCCCAGCGGACGTACCGGCACCGCCTGGCCATCGTTCTTCTGCGCCGCCAACAGGCTGCTGCCGAGCGAAAGCGCGGCCCCGGCGGCAACACTGGCCTGGAGAAAATCGCGGCGGCTGGGCGAAGTACTCATCGCAGACCTCCTGTTTGAGCGGCATTAGCGGCGCAGCAGATCACAACATCTTAGGGCATCGACGCCAACGGGCCAATCATCGAACAGCAGCCCGCGCGCCGGCTAGCCCGCTGCCTGGCAGCGACCATGAGCTTCCGCGCTGGTGTTCCGCCGCTTTGCGCGATACCATCCCCAATAGTGAGGGGGCAGGTTGCGGGCAGAGTCCAATCTCCTGGCCGGCAGCTGTTGGCCTCCAACGCGTGTGTCTTCTCGCACCAATCCGGATTCGCCTCGATCAGCGTTTCGATAGGCGCCACCATGAGCGACTTCCTCAAGTACTTTGGGCAACCGTGGTACTTGACGCTGTTGCTGCTTCTGCCGGGCCTGTGGGTGCTCAGTTATCGCGGACTGTCAGGTTTGGGGTTCTGGCGAAGAATCGCGGCCCTGGTGCTGCGAACCGCCGTGATGACCGCCATCATCCTGGCCCTGGCCGAGTTTCGCATCCCGCAGGACCGCGACCGCCTGGCGGTGATCTTCCTGCTCGACCAGTCGCTCAGCATCCCTGAAACCAAGCGGGCGGAGATGGCCGAGTATGTCAACCTGGCGATCGAAACGCATCGCAAGGGCGATGACCTGGCCGGCGTGATCGTGTTTGGTCGCGAAGCGGCCGTGGAAGTGCCGCCGTTCGACTACGACATCCAGGTGCCACGGCAGATCGAAAGTCTGCTCGACCCGCGCTATACCAATCTTGAAGACGCCATGAAACTCGCGCTGGCGTCGTTCCCCGAGGGCGTGGCCAAACGCGTGGTCGTGGTAAGCGACGGCGACCAGAATATTGGCGATGCGCTGAGCATTGCCCGCGACCTGGCCAACAAAGGCGTCAGCATCGATGTGCGGCCGATCAAGTTCGACCGTTCCGGTGATGTGATTGTCGAGAAGCTCACGCGGCCTGCCACCGTGCGGCAGGGCGAGCCGTTTGATCTGAGCGTGGTGCTCAACAACACGCACGATCACCCGGTGACCGGCCGGCTGATCTTCTATCAAAAAACCGAGGATGACTGGAAACCGATCAACCAGGCCGCTGATCCGGGCTCGGGCGAGGCCGATCCGCAGCGCATCACGCTCCAGCCGGGCAAGAGCGTGCGATACGTCCGCCAGGTGCTCGACCAGACAAATTTCTACGAGTACCAGGTGCGATTCATCCCCGACGACGTGGCCGATGACGCCGTACCACAGAACAACGTGGCCACGGCGTTTGCCCATATCCGCGGGCGAGGCCAGATCCTGCTGATCGAAAACCTGGACCAACCCGGCCAGCACAACTTTCTAGTCGAACGTCTGCGCCGCAACAACATCGAGGTAGACGTCCGCTCCAGCGGCAATGCGTTCAACTCGCTGCCTGAGTTGCAGCAGTACGACGCCGTCATCCTGGCCAATGTGCCGCGCGAGCAGTTCACCGAGAACCAGATCAAAATGCTCGTGACCAACACCCAGCACATGGGCGCTGGCTTGGTCATGCTCGGCGGCCCCGACAGCTTTGGAGCCGGCGGCTGGACCAATACTGAGCTGGAAGAGGCCATGCCGCTGGACTTCCAGATCAAGAACGCCAAGGTGGTTCCCAAGGGGGCGTTGGCACTCATCATGCACGCCTCGGAACTGCCCCAGGGCAACCACTGGCAGAAGATCATTGCCCGCGAGGCGATCCGCTCCCTGGGCGATCTCGATTATTGCGCTCTGCTGCACTGGGACGGCAACGAAAAGTACCTGTGGACCGATAACCAGGGCCGAGGCTTCCTGCCCGTGCAGGGCAACCGGGCACGTATGCTGGCCCGGCTCGATCGCATGGCGCCGGGCGACATGCCCGACTTCGACCCGACCATGCGCATGGGATTGCAAGGCTTCAACGCCCTGCCCGATGCCGCGGTCAAGCACATGGTGATCATCAGCGATGGCGATCCCAGCCCCCCCTCGGCCTCGCTGGTCAACGGGTTTATCCAGGCCAAGGTTACGGTTTCCACCGTCGCGGTGGGCACGCACGGCCCCGCCGGCAGTAGCGTCATGCAGAAGCTGGCCAATGCCACCGGCGGCAAGTACTACGCGGTAACCAACAACCGTGCGTTGCCGCGAATCTTTCAGCAGGAAGCCCGGCGGGTTTCACGCCCGCTGGTGTACGAAACGCCGCCGCCGTTCGCGCCCAACATTCGGACGTCGCACGAGATCATCGACACGCTGCCGGACTTCCCGCCGATTTCCGGCTACGTGATGACCACGCCTAAGGTCAACCCGCTGGTCGATGTCATTCTGACCGCTCCCCGTCCGGCCGGGCAGGAGAACGCGATTCTCGCCGCCTGGACCTATGGGCTGGGCCGTACCGTTTGCTTTACGACCGACGCGGGCGAACGCTGGGCCAACCAGTGGACGGCCTGGCCCGGGTACGAAAAGTTCTTCACGCAACTGGTCCGCTGGGTTGCCCGGCCCGCTGGCGACGAAGGCCAATTCACCGTGGCCATGGAAGTCGAGAACGATAAGATCCGCGTGGTTGTCACAGCCCTGGATGAAAAGGACGAGTTCCTCAACCTGCTCAACATCACCGGAACGGCGGTGGGCCCCAATGTCGATGCCACGCCGTTCAGCCTGCAGCAAGTGGCCCCCGGCCGCTACGCCGGCGAGCTGTCGGCCGACGATCCCGGCAGCTATTTCCTGCTGCTGAACCCGGGGCTGGGCCTCGCGCCGATCCGGGCGGGCGTGAACGTGCCGTATTCCTCGGAGTTCCGGCAGCGCGTCACCAACGAGGGGCTGCTCAAGTCGTTGGTCGAGTTGGCGCCGGCACGCGGCCGCGACGGCGCCACACCGGGCCCGCCGGGTCAGTTCGTCGATGTGGCCGGTGCCAGCACGCCCGAGGAATACAAGCGGCAACTGCTGTCGTACGACCCGTTCCGTCACGACCTGTACAGCGAACCGGCCACCTGGGACGCCTGGTTCTACCTGGTATTGATTGGCAGTTGCGTGTTCCTGGCCGACGTATTTATCCGCCGCGTGCAGGTGAGCTTTGCCTGGGTGGCTCCGCTGGTGCGACGTGTACTCGGCCGCGAAGCCGACGACACCACGCCCAGCACATTGGAGCGGCTGCGCAGCCGCAAGCGTGAAGTCAGCGAAGAGATCGAGCAGCGCAAAGCGGCGGCACGGTTTGAGCCTACGCCCGATGCCCCGCCGCCCGAGGAAGACAACCTTTCCGCCCTGCCGCCGGCAACTGGGCGGCCGCCCTCGCAGCCCGGCGGTTTGGCACCGGGTCAGGAGCCAACCGAGGACGAGTCGTACACGAGCCGACTGCTCAAGGCCAAACGCAAGCTGTGGGACCAGCAGAACCGGCCCAAGGACGATTCGTAAGACACGCCGCTGGGCCGCGTCGTCCGCGTGTTCCTTGCTCGGCCAGTTGTGCTAGAATCCGCCCCAGTAGCGGCGTACAGTGAACCGCAAGGCCGCCACTTCGAACCCTTTGCACCGAAGGAATTGCATGAGTCTTGGCGATTCGATTCAGCAGCGTGCGGAAGAATTCGTCAGCCGCTACCAGGCCGTACGTGAGGAAATCGGCCGTGTGATCGTAGGGCACGACGAGATCGTCCACGGCGTGCTGACCTGCCTGTTCGTGGGTGGCCACTGTCTGCTGGAAGGCGTGCCGGGGCTCGGCAAAACGCTCCTGGTTCGCACGCTGGCCAAGACGCTCGATCTGCAATTCTCGCGCATTCAGTTCACGCCCGACCTGATGCCCGCAGACATCCTGGGCACCAACATGGTGATGGAAGCCCCGGACGGCCGGCGGTTCTTCGAGTTCCAGAAGGGGCCGATCTTCACGCAGATCTGCCTGGCCGACGAAATCAACCGCGCCACGCCCAAGACGCAGTCGGCCATGCTCGAAACCATGCAGGAAGGCAGTGTCACCGCGGGCGGCCATCACTACACGCTTGAGAAGCCGTTCTTCGTGCTGGCGACGCAGAACCCGCTCGAGCAGGAAGGCACCTACCCGCTGCCCGAGGCCCAGCTCGACCGCTTCTTCTTCAAGTTGGTGGTCGGTTACTCCACCCGCAAGGAACTGGCCACGATCATCGACCGGACCACGCGCGGGATCGATCCCGAGCCGTCGAAGGTGATGGACGGTGCCGAAATCCTCAAGTGGCAGAAGCTGGTCCGCGAGGTGGTGCTGGCCCCGCACGTGCAGGACTACATCGTCCGCCTGGTGTTGGCCACGCATCCCGGCGGCCCGTATGCTCCGCCGACCACTAATCAATATCTCCGCTGGGGCTCCAGCCCTCGCGGTGCCCAGACAATTGCTTTGGCCGCCAAGCTCCGGGCATTGCTGGAAGGCCGGTACAACGTGAGCTTTGAGGACGCGCGCCGGGTGTACCTGCCGGCGCTGCGGCACCGGGTGATTTTGAACTTCGAAGCTCAGGCGGAAGATATCCAGCCCGACCAGGTACTGCTGGAGATCCTCGACGCCGTGCCGGAAAAGGCCGAGGACGAGAAGGCAGCCTAGCTCCAGCGAGAACTCGCTGTGGCGAACTTCCGCAGATCACGGGGCGGCCCGGTGACGCTGCGCACCGGTGAACGATGCCCGTACCAGCGGCTGCCTTGGGGGCGAATCGGAGGAGCACGTCATGCGTCACGACCGTGCGGCCGAAGATACCCGCCAACAGGCAGGCGACGTACAACCGTCTACCGCCCCGATGGACCATTCCGCTTGGGAGACGCGCCGGCGGCGGTGGCAAAAAGCCCTCCTGTTTGGTGGCCTGTTCGCCCTGCTGAATATCACTGGGTATCCAGCATACGAGGTGCGGCTGGGGACCGGTTATCACTGCACATCGGCGTACTGGATCTTGCACGAAGCACACGCGCAGGGCTGGCCCTTCACGTACCGTTATACCGATCTCTATCCTTTCAGTATGGAGCATCCCCTCCGCACTGCTCGCTCCACCAGCTTCAATCCACTCGCGCTGGGCTTGAATTTCCTCTTTGTCGTTGCGGTGTCGTTTGCCACTTCCTGGCTGCTGGGCAAGCGCAAAGGCCTGCCTCGCTACGCGATGACGCTTTCGACCCTTCTGGTCATTGTCACTGTGGTTGCCGTCGCAACGGCGATCTACGCGCATCACCAAACCAGGCACCAACGCGAGCTGAACCGATTGGAAGCGGTGATCAAATACTCAAACTATTTTCAATCCCACGATGTCGGGTGGCAGCGGCGAGGTCATAACATGATCCGCAGACTGCCCGGCGTCCAATGGCTCAAGTCGATGGACAGGATCGGGGCCATTGCCGTGCCAGGCACAGCCATCCAATTCCTGCCAGATTTAAAAGACCTGCGCGTCGTCACCGTCAAATGGCAAGTGACCAACCAGGAACTGACAACGCTGAGCCAGCTACCCAGGCTGGAAGCCCTGAACATTCTGCATGCGTTTGCCGGACCGAAGTTCGAGCTGGATCCGGCGGCCGAACTTATCTTGCCGCAACTGAAAACCGTTCGCTTGCTCGCCATTGCCGGCGTGCCGAATCGCATCTCGGGCTATCGCAACCTACCCAACCTGGAAAGCGCCTGGCTGGCAGACGCTAAGGTCGATGAGTCCGCCGTCCTGGAATTGGCGGAGTTGACTCGCCTCGAGCGGCTTCAATTGTGGCACTGCCAAGTATCTTCCGAGGCATGGCGGCATTTCCGCTCCATCACAGCGCTAGAAATGTTGGCCATCTACGGCGGTAAGCTCGATGGCGATGCCCTCAATCAACTGGCCGAGGCCAAGAACCTACGCCGGTTGTGGCTGCTGGGCTGCCAGCTCACCGATGATTGCATCCCGGTGTTGGAATCGATGACCCATCTCGAGCGACTGAACGTTTCCGGGAATGCCTTCAGCCCGGAGGGAATCCAGCGGCTACGCGATGCCTTGTCCGGCTGCTCCATTGAATTCACAAACGACAAAGTCACCGGCCTCGAAGTGGTCACCGAACTCCTATCGATTCCGTAACCAGTGAGTCGGTGCCGCCGTAGCCCGCGGATGGCGGCTTTGCCGCGGGCCAAGATCAGCCCTTCACTTGCCGGATGCCTTAGGTATTCTCAAATGAGAGAGTGTCTGTTCCGCGCAAGTGGGAGGAGTCCCCCTGAGTACCTCGATCAAGACCAATGCCCTATGGTTGATCAAACTGCGGTGGGTGGCGGTCGCCGGGCAGTTTTTCACGATTGCCGGCGTCCGCTACGTGCTGGGCATTGAACTGTCGCTGCTGCCGCTACTGGTGGTGGTTGGCCTGGCGGCCGTGACCAATCTGCTGCTGATGGCCTGGTACCGCCTGCGGCCGGAAGACCTGGTCGAGAACGGTCCGGCGGAATCGGCACCGCGTCATACCGGCCGCGTGCTGCTAGCCGGCGTGATGCTCTTGGACCTGCTGCTGTTGACCGCCCTGCTCTATTTCTCCGGCGGTCCGTACAACCCGTTCAGCGTGTTCTACTTTGTGAACCTGAGCCTGGCGGCGTTGATTGTGCCGGGCCGTTGGACGTGGCTGCTCACGGCGACCGCCGTTGCGTGCTATGCCGCGCTGTTCTTCCATCACGTCCCGCTGCGCGAACTAGGCCCCGTCGCTCAGGCGGCCGCCGGCGCCGAGAAGATGCCGTTCTTGAGCGTGCGCGACAAAGGCCTACTGGTGGCGTTCGCCACGTGCGCCTCGGTGGTGGTGTACTTCATGACCCGCGTGACCGCTGCCCTCGCGCGCCGCGAGCACGAACTGCGGCAGGCTCAGATCCTCCGTGCCAGGGCCGAAAAACTCCAAGCGCTTGGCACGCTCGCGGCCGGCGCCGCGCACGAACTGGCTTCGCCGCTATCGACCATCGCCGTGGTGGCCAAGGAAGTGGAGCGAGCCATTCAGCACAGCGGCGAAGAAGAACTGCGCGACGACGTCGCGTTGATCCGCTCGGAGCTTGACCGCTGCCGAGCGATCCTCGACCGCATGGCCGCCGAAGCCGGCCAGGCCACCGGCGAACGCTGGGCCACGGTCGACGTGGACGAACTGGTGCAACTGGTGCTCGACGGACTGCCCAGCGGTGCGCGGGTCAAACTGCATTTGGCGCGCGAGGCGGAGCAAACCCACCTGTTCGTTCCGCCCAACGTGCTGGCGCAAGCGATTCGCGGTCTGGTCAAAAACGCGATCGACGCCTCGGGCCCACAGAACGAAGTAGTGTGGACCATCCGGCGCGACGGCGAAACGATTGTCTCGGAAGTTTCCGACCACGGCTGCGGCATGCCCGACGCCGTGCTGGAGCGCGTCGGCGAACCTTTCTTCTCCACCAAGGAGCCCGGCCAAGGGATGGGCCTGGGCGTATTCCTGGCGCGCAGCGTGATTGAACGTCTGGGCGGCAGCCTGCAGTTTCATTCGCAAACCGGCGAGGGTACCACGGCCACGATGAAGTTACCCATTAAGGCCGCCGACACCGCGCCGGTTGCGCACCTTTAATACACGCCCGCCGCGGGCGGGAACGCCGCCGCTTACGGCTTGGCTTCCTGCTTGGCCGGCTTGTTCGCCGGCTTCCACTGCCACCGCTCATTGAAGAAGTCGGCGGCCACCACCTTGCCGGGAGCCAGCCCGGTGGGCGGCGTGGTAACGTCGATCACGGCCCAATCGGGCAGCTTGGGAATCTGCAGGCTGTTGGTGCGGTCGTGGCCTTCGCGGAACGTGATGCCCGAATTGATCACCACGTACTTGGCCGGGTTCAACGGGTTGGGGTAGATGAACGCCGGCACGTGCGTCTGGGCCGGGTAGCTTTGTCCGGCGGCGGTGACCGACTCGGCGGTCCACTGCACCGGCAGGCTGTCGGCCAACCGCGCCAGCAATTGATTGCTGGCCGGGTCACCCCAGACAACCACGTGGTAGTTCGCCAGGTCTTCCTCTGTCACGTCGCGATCCAGCTTGACGCGCGGCTCGCCGCGGAACAGGGCCCGCCAGCGATCGATGAAGTGCTGGGCTTCCTCTTGAACCCACGCGTCAATGGCTTCGTGGCGGGCCTTGCCCGAGGGCAGCACCACCAGGAACGCGTCAAAGAACGCGTCGTCGATCGGGCCCTGCAGCCCCGGCCGCTTGCGAAGCGGCTCGCCCGGCTTGGGCGCAGCGGTGAGGTCATCCTGGGCAACTTGCCAGCGGCCTTCACGGCACACCAGTTGGACCGAGTTACCGCGATGGCCGGCCGGCAAACGGACGGTCTGGCCGTCGATATCAATCACCGTCTGCTCGGTGAAATTCGGCATCTCGCGCCAGGGCGAACGCAGCCGCAGGGCCGCAACGTTGGTCGTGGTCACGCGGATCCGGCCCGGCTCGCCGGCCGCCGTATCCACGCGAGAATCGTTCCAGTGCTCTCTCAGCCGCAAGACCTCGACCCAATTGCAGCGGTTATAGCGCAAGGTTTTGGTTTGCAGCGAAACATGCGTCGGATACCGATTGCGGCCCTTAGCCACGATCTCGGCGATCTTCGCCTTCAATTCCTTGAGCGTTTCAGGATGGTATCGGTGCTCGGTGTCCGGACCGATCAGGTGCTTGAGCTTGTGGCCGTTTGCCTGAAAGGCTTCTTCCATCACCCGGGCGGCCTGGATCTGCTTGTCCTTCTCGCCGCTGTAGGCAATGACCGGCACGTTGAACAGGTTACGCACATAGTCGGGCACGTCGTACAAGCCCCACAGCGTCTGTTCGTAGATGGGCGGGTATTGGGCCGGCTTCAGGTTGATGTACCGCCGCGTCTCGGCAAACCCGGCCCCAGGGCTCACGGCCACCCAGTGATCGGGATAGTGCGCGCCCAGGTGCCACGCGCCGGCACCGCCCATCGAGAAGCCCCACAGCACGATCCGGTCGCGGTCGATGGGGTAATTGCGGGCAACGGCCTCGATGGCTTCCAGCACGTCGGTTTCGCCGGCGAACTTGAAGGCGTTGCAGTACCGGCCATTGGGATGCACCACAATGGCATCCGGCGGCGTTACCTGGCCGGGGCTGCTCTGCCGCTGGGTGATGAACTGCAAGTCGGTGGTCTTATCGCCGCGACCGTGCAGCCACACGTACAGCGGCACCGGCTTCTTCAGATCCAATTGTTCGGGGATGACCAGCCCATAGGGCTGGGCCGAGCCGTCGATCTTGGAAGTAAAGCCGCGAACCACCAGCCCTCGCTGTTCGCTCCAGGGACGCTTGCCGTCTTCCAACGCGGCCAGCCGCTGCTCAGCCTGATCGAGCAGTTTCTTCGCGCTATCAATATCCTTCGGGGCGTAGAACTCGCCGTGAATCAGCGCCAGCCGCACGGCCTTGAGGTACACCTCGACATCGGCCACGTCGTCGGCCGTCACCTTCGCCGGATTGAGTGCCGCCAGACGATCACGCAGTTGGGCCTCGCGCGTGGCCAGCTCCTGTTGCACGGCCGGATCGAGCGCGATGCCCTGCGGCGGCAATACGCGTGTGATCTTGGGCGCCGGCTGCGTCTTGGCGGCCGCGTCGCTATTGGACTGCGCATATGCGGAAACAGCCACCAGGCACACGCTCACGCATGCCAGCGCCAGCCACCGTGATGCAGACGCCGTCTCACGTCGCACGCGGGTAAACCAGGAATCCATCGACGTTCCGTTCCTTTTCATTGAGCGGCGTTTCATCGTGCATCAATGCCTGATGGAGAAACGAAGGTGACCTTCGATGCAAATTGGGTTGAACCGGCCGCGATGGACGCGGCTTGAGCGGTTTCTGATATGTAGCACGCGATTGTCGTTTGTGTTGCAGCGGCGGCGCCGAATGTCGCAGGTGAACCGATTGACAGGCCGTGCGATCACACCGCTTGTGCCGAACGTGACGACTCGCGGCGTCATCCGGTTTGCGTCCGCACCCAATCCGGTTTGGACGCCCGAGCCGCCGAGTTCTAGCGGTACTGTCCTTGCAACTTGAATACCAGGCGGAAGTCCTGGCTCTTGGAGTAAAGCAGGATACGGTACAGCTCGCTGGACTGAGCCAGTTCTTGCGGCGTGCCGCGGGCAGCCAGACGGCCATCGTGGAACACCAGCACCTGGTCGCTGTTGCGGATCGACATGGCGCGATTGGCCAGCAACAACAGCGTGCGTCCTTCGGCGGCGGCCGCCAACGCCTCGTCCACTTCCTTAGCCGTTTCTGGATCGATCTCGGCTGGCTCTTCCACAATCAAAACGGCCGGGTCACGCAGCAGGGCCCTCGCCAGGCCGATGCGCAATGCCTCGCCGGGCCGCAGCGATTGGCCGTGTTCGCCGATGATCGTCGAAAAGCCCTGACCGAGCACTTCGATGAAGTCGTAGGCCTTGGCCTTCTTGGCGGCGTCGCGGATCTCGCTCACCGAATAGCGGGGATCGCCGCAGGTGATGTTGTCGGCCACGGTGGCGGTAAACAGCAGGCCGTCTTGCAGCACCATGGCCGTTTGCCGCCGCAACGAAGCCAATGTCACATCGCGGATATCCTGGCCGTCGATCAAAATCCGGCCCTCGGTGGCATCGTACAACCGAGCCAGCAGACACGCGGCCAGCAGCGGCGTGTGGGCGTCGGACGAGATCAACGCTACGCGGCTCCCCACCGGAATGGTGAAGGTGAGCTTGTTGAGCAAAGCTTGCCCGGTGGAGTTACGCAAGACCACGTCGGCAAACTGCACTTGCCGTTCGGGCCGCGGCAGTTCAATCGCGCCCGTCTTTTGCACCACCGCCGGCTCGCGTTCCAGATAATCGAACACGGCCGTCGCAGCCAGCTCGGCCTTGGGGATCAGCGCCCGAACGTTCGCCAACCGATACAGCGGTACGGCCGCCGTGGACAGGAGCATCGTCAGCAGCACGGCTCCCGGGAACGAGATGCCGGGCGGATTGCGCAGAATGACCGCGCCCACCAGCAGCGCGAAAAGGGCCCCGCACACCAGCAGCGTTAAATACAGCAGCGGCAAGCCGACCAGGCCGCCGACATAGGTTCGCATGGCCAGGCGATTGTAGCTATCGAGATTCTCGGCAAACGAGGCGCCCGGCGTATCCTCCAGCATGTAGCCGGCCACCATGCGGCTTTGCTTGATGCCTTCAACCAGCGCGGTCATCTGGTTATTGGCGCGGTCCTCAAGAATATTCTTGCGAGCCCGGGCTGAAGCTCCGGCCCAGTTGGCCAATACCCAGATCAGGCAGGCCAGCAGCACGGCGGTCAACGCCAGCCAGACATTGATTGCCAGGGCCGCCCCGATCAGCGCCGCCAAAAGCAGCAGCCCCCGAGGAATCGCCCGCCACCACTGAGCCAGCGTCTGCTGAATGGTGGAAACGTCGTCGGTAAAGATCTGGACCACGCTGCGGTCGGACCGGCCGGGCAGTTCGGAGCTGCCCACGAGAAAGACCTGAGCATGAATCTCGCGCCGCAGCCGCGTCGCCACGCCCAGTGCCGCAGCCCGGGCAAAGCGGTCGGCCAGGTACAACGCCAGGAACGCCAGCGCCCCCAGCAACAGGCCGGCGCCAATCAACAACAGCAGGCTGCCGAAGTTGGACTGCAGCGGCGACACATTGTGGTACAGGTTCGGCAGCCAGGTTCCCAACCACGTATCGCGCGTCCGCCACACCAGCGGCAACAGTCCTCGCTGGTAGTACACGGCGGCCACGCGCCGCTGATCGGCGGGCGACAACGCGTCTTCGGCGGCAGCCACGTTGGGCTGCCCCGCCAGTTCGCCAAGCAACTGCTCATCGGCCGCCGACAGCGTGCTTTGCCCTCCCTGGGACAGCGTCACTTCGAGCTGCCCCTTGGTGACAAGCAAATCGACCAGGGCAAATGTGACCGCCAGGAATGCCAGGTACAGCACGACGAATGCCACGGAAGCGGCCACGATGGAAAGCATCGCACCGCTAAAAACCGGACACAATCGGCGTACCCGCGCAAACTGTCCTTCCCCAGTCAAGTGACGGCTCCATGAGTGAAAGGTATTTGGGTGGACCGGGAGCACGGCCAGGCAGCCGCTGCGGGCAAGGTCCAAGCGAGGTGCTGAACCCACGTTGCGGCTTGGTACTTTCGCGATCGCGATGCGCCGAGGTGCTCAAAGACTGGTCTATCGCACAGTTAAATCGGCCGCAAGCAGTTGTGCAACCGGGTAGAGCCCCTAAAAAGTCGACCAAGCCAGACGAAAGCTGCTCTTGGCCACGGCCGGCAGCAACCTTTCGGGGAGAGGTCCGGCGGCCGAACCTGGCGAATGCATGGTGCGAAGTGCGGCGGATAACCGCGAGCATGGCCAAACCAGAAAAGAAAACAGCCGCCGGCAGAACATCCGTGCCTGCCGGCGGCCTTTAGGTCGACCTAATTCTGCAATGAAGCTTCCCTGCTTCGCCGGTACCAATCGCGGCACCCGGGGGCATCCTTTGCCACAAGTTGATTCGAACACTGTCCGTCTGCCGGCCCGTTACCGTTCCACTCATCGCAGGCGCGCAGGGCGATCCTGGCTTCCGTGCTGCGGGCGCGCGTCGGCGGCGCAAAGCGAGCGAGTGGCCCGGGGGGAGGATTGCCGGTTCTGCCACCTGCCGTAGGCGGAGCAACCAGGCGGAGGAAGGTTTGGCCGCTTAGGCGACCAGTCGCATGCCGTCGGCGGCTTGCAGGGTGGCGGCCTTCACGCCGTCCACGAACTCTTCAAAGATGCGAATGTCTAGTGCCGTGGCACTGTCGGCTTCGGGATGGAACTGCGTACCAATCGCAAACCAGTCCGGCATCACGCTCTCGATGGCTTCGATCACACCATCCGGGCAGCGGGCCGAGACGATGAAACCTGGAGCCACTTCATCCACGGCCATGTGGTGCATGCTGTTAACGCGGATCTCGCCGTCGCCAAACACCCGCTCCATCAACGTGCCGGGCGTCACCTCCAAGGCATGGCGGTGATTGCGGTCCATCGAGTCGCGGTGCGGCACCGCACGGGGGACATCTTCAGGAATGTGGAGGAACAGGTTCCCGCCCTGGGAAACATTCAGCAGTTGCATGCCCACGCCGATACCAAACACCGGCATCCGGCGTTGGGCAATCTGCTTGACGAGCATGCGGTCGAAGTCCTCACGGCGGGGATCCATGGGCCGCACCGAGGGGTGCAGCATGAAGCCGTCGCGGCGAGGATCGAGGTCGGCACCGCCGATCAGCACCATGCCGTCGAGGTGGTCCAGCAATTGTTCCAGGTCTTCTTCGCTGGCTTGCTGGGGAACCACCACCGGGATGCCCCCGACTTCCGAGATCGCTTCATAATATCCGGCACAGAGATAGGCGAAGGCAGGCGCATCCTTCGTGGCGGCGCGGTAGTCGGAGTTGATTCCGATCAGCGGCTTGCTTCCCATCTCAAAGACCTCCCTTGGCCCGTCATATGGCCAGTTAACTGGAGTGCAATTGCGGTTTCCGCAAACCGGGGGAGCTCCGGAGCAGCAATCACACGGCGGCGGGGAGGTCAAGCAAATGCCACGAAGAGGGTTGGCAAATACCCCTCATCAGGTCTTCCGTGACAATCGCTGGCATACCCGCGGCCGAAGTCATCGGCCTGCTCTTAACCGCGGAGCCATGGGACATCCAGTCCCGGCGGTTTGGGGAAAGCCAACTCCCACCGTGAGCGTTGGCGATGTGTGGGAATCTACCCCCGCCCTGATCGATTGCAAGGATCACGAGGATTTTGCGGCCTGGGTAGTCTGCTAGCCCAATATGCTGTATGGCTGCAGTGCTAGCACCCTAAATTCCGCCAGCACGGCCACCAAGCCATCAACACCTGTCGATCTCACTAACGGCTTGTCGTTGAGAAACTTACGACGCATCAACATCCGCCACCCTCAATTCGCCCGCCGGTGGGGGCATACGAGCGCCGCTGCCCCAGGTTTCCACCGCTGCAATGGGGAATTTTCGCTCTAGGCGTGGGGCGACGATTCGAGCCCACCAAGCACAACGCAGTCGCATCGCGGCAGCGGTTGCCGTACCATGCGTCGCTGGCTC
>Ga0182737_1001611_pt1 | contig 21338 bp, 23 predicted proteins | sample eDN5th30CBELigOP_FD_128878 | JGI IMG/M metagenome (GOLD analysis project Ga0182737, IMG submission 128878) | Enriched Organic Plus compost microbial communities from Emeryville, California, USA - eDNA 5th pass 30_C BE-Lig OP (version 2) (version 2) ...
CCGTGCTGGGCCACGCCATAGCCGCCCCAGTAGGCCTGGCCGACCCGGGCCGGGTCGTCCACCGCCAGCACCACGGAAGGATCGCCGGCCTGGCGCAGCAGCGGCAGGCAGGCCTGCAGCAGCCACCAGGGCGCGGTCAGGTTGACGTGGATGGCGCGGGCGAAGGCGGCCGGGTCGATGTGCTCGAGCGGGGTCAGGCCGCGGAACTCGGCAGCGCAGTGCAGCAGGCCGTCGAGCCGGCCCAGCTCGGCGTGGATGCGTTCGGCCAGCTCGGCGTAGTCGTCGGGGGTGGCGCCTTCCAGGTCCAGCGGGTACAGCAGCGGCTCCGGACCGGCCTGGGCGACGGTGTCGTACACCCGGTTGAGCCTGGGCACCTTGCGGCCGAGCAGGACCAGGGTCGCGCCGGCGGCGGCGCAGGCCTCGGCCGCGGCGGCGCCGAGGCCGCCGTGGGCGCCGGTGAGGAGGACGACGCGGCCGGCCAGCGGCTGCGGGGCGGCGGTGGGCAGGGCGAACAGGCTCACTGCGACTGCGCTTCGCTGACCATGCGCTGCAGCTCGCCGGACTCCAGCAGCTCCAGGGTGATGTCGCAGCCGCCGATCAGCTCCCCGTGCAGGAACAGCTGCGGGAAGGTCGGCCAGTTGGAGTAGCGCGGCAGGTTGGCCCGGATCTCGGGCTCCTCGAGCACGTTCACCGTGTGCAGCTGCTCGGCGCCGGCGGCCTGCAGGGCCTGCACGGCGCGCGCGGAGAAACCGCACATCGGATAGGCCGGCGTGCCCTTCATGAACAGCACGATCGGATGGCCTTCGACCTCGGCCTGGATGCGCTCCATCACCGCCATTGCGAATCTCCGTGGACGGGGGCGTGCGCCCGCGTCGGCTAGACTGAAGTTGCAATTGTAATCCCTGCGCCGCCGCGCCGACGCCCGAACCACCGGAACCCCATGCCGATCGAGCTGCCCGACCTGCCCTTCGCCCCTGCCGCGCTCGAGCCACACCTGTCGGCGGACACCCTCCAGGCCCACCTCGCCTGCCACCGGGCCTGCGTCGAGGAACTGCAGCAACGGCTCGCCGGCAGCGGCCTGGACGGACTGGAACTGGAGGATCTCGTGCGCCGGGGCCGCGGCCGCCTCGCCGGGCTGGCCGCCGAGGCCTGGAACCATGGCTTCTTCTGGGCCTGCCTGTCGCCGCGTGGTGGCGGCGATCCGTCCGGCCGGCTGGCCGACCTGGTGTCGCGGCAGTACGGCGATGCGGCGCGTTTCCGCGAAGAGTTCAACCGGGTGGCGCTGGGCCTGTCCGGTCCGGGCTGGACCTGGCTGGTGCAGCGCCCGGACGGCAGCCTCGGCATCGTCGCCACCCGTGGCGCCAGCACCCCGCTGACCGGGACCGACACGCCGCTGCTGGCCTGCGACCTGTGGGAACACGCCTACTGGCTGGACCGGCAGGACGAAAAGGCCGCCTACCTGGACGCGTTCTGGAAGGTGGTGGACTGGCCGGCCGCGGCGACGCGGCTGCGGCCGCTGTAAGGCCGGGCCCGGAGCGGCAGGCACCGGTCAGGTCCTGCCCGCAACCCGTCGCGATTTCCAGGAATCCGCAGGCGCGCGCGCCAGGGCGCGCGCACCGTCCCGGCTGTCGGCCCCGCCTACACGCCCTGCAGCGCCCTGATCACCGGCGCGACCTGGTCCTCGCGGCCCAGCTTCTTCCCCACCCGCTCCAGCGCGCCGGCGAGACCCGCCGCATCGTCGCTGCGCAGGGTGGCGTGGCCGACCTTGCGTCCGGCGCGCGGCTCCTTGCCGTAGTCGTGCCAGTGGCCGCCCGGCTCGCCGAGCACGGCGCCGGCGTCGGGCATGGCGCCGATCCAGTTGAGCATGCAGGCGTGGCCGCGCATCGCGGTGCTGCCCAGCGGCATGCCCAGCACGGCGCGCAGGTGGTTCTCGAACTGCGAGGTCTCGGCGCCTTCGATGGTCCAGTGGCCGGAGTTGTGCACGCGCGGCGCCAGCTCGTTGGCCAGCAGCTGGCCATCGCGGCAGAACAGCTCCAGCGCGAACACGCCGACGTAGTCCAGCCGCTCGGCGAGGCGGCGTGCGTAGCCGGTCGCGGTGTCCGCCAGCGCCGCTTCGGTCCGCGCCGGCGCCAGGCTGGCCGACAGCACGCCGTCGACGTGCCAGTTCTCGGTCAGCGGCCAGGTGCGGAACTCGCCGTCGCGGCCGCGCACGGCGACCACGCTCACTTCCCGCTCGAACGGGACGAAGGCTTCCAGGATCAGGCCGACCTTGCCGGCCTGCGCGCCCAGCGCGTCCCAGGCCAGGTCGGCATCGGCCAGCGCGCGGATGCGGAACTGGCCCTTGCCGTCATAGCCGAGCCGGCGCGTCTTGAGGATGCACGGCACGCCGACGATGGCCAGCGCCGCGTCCAGCTCCTCGCGGCTGGACACCGCCGCGAACTGCGGCACCGGAATGTCCAGTTCGCGGAACAGGGTCTTCTCGGCCAGCCGGTCCTGGGCGACGGCCAGCGCGCGCGGGTTCGGGAACACCGGCACCCGCGCCGACAGCCATTCGGCGCTCTCGGCCGGCACGTTCTCGAAGTCGAACGTGGCCACGTCGACCTTCGAGGCGAACTCGGCCAGCGCAGCCTCGTCGCGGTAGTCGCCGACCAGCAGCGGCGCGAACTGGCCGGCGCAGGCGTCGGCCACGGTGTCCATGACCAGGAAGCGCAGGCCCAGCGGCGCGCCGGAAAGCGCCAGCATGCGGGCCAGCTGCCCGCCTCCGAGGATGCCTGCGGTGGTCATTGCCGGGGGTCGTCGTGGGCGAGCACGTCGTCGGTCTGGCGCTGGCGGAACTGCTCCAGCGCCTCGCCGATGTGCGGATGGTCGGCGGCCAGCAGGGCGGCCGCGAACAGGCCGGCATTGGCGGCGCCGGCGTTGCCGATGGCGAAGGTGGCGACCGGGATGCCGGCCGGCATCTGCACGATCGACAGCAGCGAATCCATGCCGTTGAGGGCCTTGCTCTGCACCGGCACGCCCAGCACCGGCACCGCGGTCTTGGCGGCGAGCATGCCCGGCAGGTGGGCGGCGCCGCCGGCGCCGGCGATGATCGCGCGCAGGCCGCGCGCCTTCGCCGTGGCGGCGTACTCGAAAAGCATGTCCGGGGTGCGGTGCGCGGACACGACCTTGACCTCGTACGGCACGCCCAGGGCGTCTAGCTTCTGCACGGCGTGCTGCATGGTTTCCCAGTCGGAACGGGACCCCATCACGACGCCGACGAGGGGTGGAGCGGACTGGGCCGCGGGCGGGTTGGGCTGGGCTGGCATGGCCGTCCTCGGTGGCAAGGCCGTATTCTAGCCGTCTTCCCCGCGAACCGCCCCCGCCCATGGACCGCAAGCTGCTCGATCTCCTGTGCTCGCCCGATACCCGCCAGCCGCTGGCGCTGCTGGAAGCACGCGGCCTGGAAGCGCTCAACCGCGCCATCGCCGCCGGCCAGGTCAAGCGCGGCGACGGCAGCGTGCAGGTCGAACCGCTGCGCGAGGCGCTGGTCAGCCGCGACCGCCGCCAGGTGTTCCGCGTCGACGACGGCATCCCGGTGCTGCTGGTCGAGGAATCGCTGGCCACCTCGCAGGTGGCCGACTTCCCGGCGGGCTGAGCCTGTGGCCGCGCCGGTTCCGCCGCCCCGGGACGCGGTCCTGGCCGACGTGCGGCGGGCGCTGCAGGAGGACCTCGGCAGCGGCGACGTCACCGCCGCCCTGCTCCCCGACGTGCCCGAGCGCGCCTACCTGCTGTGCAAGGAGCCGGCGGTCGTCGCCGGCGCGCCGTGGTTCGAGGCCTGCCACCGCGAACTGCACCCGCAGGTGCGCATCGAATGGCGCGTCGCCGACGGCGACCGCGTCGAGGCCGGCACCGTGCTGGCCGTGCTCGAAGGTCGCAGCCGCGCCCTGGTCAGCGCCGAGCGCACCTCGCTCAACTTCATGCAGACCCTCTCCGGCACGGCCACCACCACCGCCACCTACGTGGAGGCGGTGCGCGGCACCGGCGCGACGATCCTGGACACGCGCAAGACCCTGCCCGGCCTGCGCCTGGCGCAGAAGTACGCGGTCCGTGCCGGCGGCGGCGCCAACCACCGCATCGGCCTGTACGACACGGTGATGCTCAAGGAAAACCACATCCGCGTCGCCGGCTCGGTATCCGCCGCGATCGCCGCGGCGCGCGCGGCCCAGCCCGGGTTGCCGCTGGTCGTGGAGGTGGAGACGCTGGAGCAGCTGCGCGAGGCGCTGTCCTGCGGCTGCGACCGCATCCTGGTCGACGACTTCGGCGCCGGGGAGCGTCGCGAGGCGGTGCGCATCGCCCGCGCGGCGCCGTTCGACGGACAGATCCCGCTGGAGGTTTCCGGCAGCGTGGACCTGGCCGGCCTGCGCGCGATCGCCGAGGACGGCGTGGACTTCATCTCGATCGGCGCGCTGACCAAGCACGTACGCGCGATCGACCTGTCGATGAAGCTGGGCGCGCCGCCGGCATAGGCCGCCGGCCGTGCCGCACCTTCCTCGCGGCCGCAATGCCGCGCGCAGAACCGGCACGCAAGCGGCAACCGGTACCCGCTGGCCCCGCGCCGCCGCGCCTTGCGTTTTCCGCCGTCATTGCCGGCACGATCACGACCCATCCACCGCCGGCGGCTAAGCTCGTTCCGCACCCAGGGAAGGACCGTCATGCGCAAGCACCACGCACTCGCCCTGCTCGCCCTCGCCCTGCCCTCCGCGCCTTCCGTCGCCGCGGGCGTGGAGGTGTGCGACCTGCCGCCGCGTTTCGGCATCGAACCCGCGGCCGCGGCGATCGTCCGCACCGCCTGCGAGGAGCACCGGCTGTGGACGCGGCCCTTCATCGAGGCCGACGGACGCCTGGCCTGGCTGGGCGTGACCGAGTCGGAAAGCTCGGCGCTGGCCGATGGCATTACTCCTGCGTGGCAGCGCGTGGCCCGCTACTGGCGCGACAGCGGCACGCTCTACCCGATGGCCTCCAGCGCCGGTGCCAACAGCTGCATCTACCCCGGCGGGGTGCGCGCCACCGACAACGACTGCCGCGCCTTCATCGCCGACAATCCGTGGTCGGCGGCGTTCATCTCGTGGGTGATGGCGCGCGCACCGCTGCCGGGCTTCCATGGCTCACCGCGGCACATGGACTACATCGCCCGCGCCTGGCGCGATCCCACCGGCAGTCCCTACCTCTACGCGGATCCGTTCACCGGCCGCCCCACGCCGGGCGACCTGCTCTGCTTCCTGCGCGCGGACGACCAGGGCCGCGGCCCGGAAGGACTGCGCCAGGCCCTGTCCGGCACGGCGCCGCTGCCGGTGCGCTCGCATTGCGACATCGTGGTCGCGGCGAACGTCGGCGGCGACCGCACGCTGTACCTCGTCGGCGGCAACGTGCTCAACACGGTGATGATGCGCAAGCTGCCGCTGGATGCGTCCGGGCGCCTGCTGCCCGGTCCACTGCAGGCCGCTGCCGAGGGCGCGCTGCGCGGACCGGAGGCCGTCGCCGGGCAGCCTGTCACCGACGCCAGTGCGGCGGCGGCGGCCGCGGCGACATCGGTGGCCGCTGCCACCAGCAGCATGGCCCCCAGCGACGACATCGTTCCCGCTGCCTGCCGGCCGGGCAATCCTTCGGCGTGCAGCTTCAACCGGCGCGACTGGGTGGCGCTGCTCAAGCTCAAGCCGCAGGCGCAGCTGCCTGGCGGCGTGCCGGCCGTCGCGCCTGTGTCGACCTACACGCCCGCGACCGGCGCGGCACCGTCGAATGCCGGCGCCACGCCAGCGGGGACGTCGGCCCCACCGGCTCCCGTCCAGCCGGCGAACAGCGTCGTACCTGCGCCGGTTCCGGTCACCGCGCCGGCAGCACAGCCGTCCGGGATTCCGCCCGCGTCTTCCGCGACGCCACCCGCCACGCCTGCACCCACGCCTGCGCCGGCCACGCCGCAAACCACCTCGCCGCAGCCCTAACCCGCGACCACGCCACCGCCAGGCGGATGAGCCGCCCGACGCGACGCCGCGCATCGTGGGCCGCGCGCTTCGGCTAAAGTTCGCGCATGCCCAGCCTGATCCTGCTGATGATTGCCGGTGCGGCCATCGCCGCGTGGTGGAACGCCTCGCGCGCGGCCGCCGAACGCGCCGAAGCGCTCGGCCGCGACGCCTGCGCCGCCGCCAACGTGCAGTGGCTCGACCACAGCGTGCACGGCACCGGCGTGCGCTTGTACCGCCGCGAGGATGGCTGGCTGGGGCTGGAGCGCAGCTTCCGCTTCGACTACTCCGAAGACGGCATCGAACGCCACGTCGGGCGCATGGTCCTGCGCGGCGAGCGCCTGGTCTCGTTCACCGGGCCGGCGCGGGGCGGGCGGGTCCTGCCGTTCACGCCGCGCGACGGCGGGCAGTAGCGACGTCGCCGCGGACAGCGCGGCGGGCTTCCCGGCCTACTTCACCACCCGCAGGTGCGGGCGCTTGCCCGCCGGCGGTTCCGGCGGGGTTTCCGGCGGATGGTCGTCGCCGTCGTGGCCGTCGTGGTGGCCGTCATGGTCTTCCGGCGGCTCCGGCGCACCGGCGCTTTCCTCCGGCAGGACCATGCCCTGCCCGGTCTCCCGCGCGTACACGGCCAGCACCGCGCCCACCGGCACGCTGACCGGCTGGCTCACCCCGCCGAAGCGGGCGGTGAAACCGATCCATTCGTTGTCGATGTGCAGGCCGACCACGGCGCGGTCGGCGATGTTGAGCACGACCTTGCCCTCGCGCACCGCGCCCGGCGGCACGCGCACGCCCGGCACACCGGCATCCACCAGGATGTGCGGGGTCATGCCGTTGTCGTTGATCCACTCGGTCAGCGCCCGCAGCAGGTACGGACGGTAGCTGGTCATGCGCGGGACGTCGTCGCTCATGCGGACAGTCTACGCCTCCGCGGCGTTTTCCGCCGCGAAGACCTTCGGTCAGGCCGGCAACTCGCGCAGTTTCTTTTCCTGCTCGGTGAGGCTGCGGACGAAGCCGGGGTTGCGGAAGATGCGGTTGCCGTAGTCTTCGATCGGCTTGCCGTCCTTCGGCAGCGGCACGTCCAGCGCCCGCAGGCGCCAGATGATCGGCGCCATGGCGCAGTCGGCCAGGCTCATTTCCGGATTGAGGAAGAACTTGCTGGCGCGGAACAGCGGCAGCGATTCGGTCAGCAGCTCGCGCAGTCGCTTGCGGCCGGCCTCGGCCTGCTGCCTGTTGCCCAGCTGGATCGCCTGCACCTGCGGCACCCAGTCGTGCTCGATGCGCAGCATCGCCAGGCGCAGGCGCGCGCGCGAAAGCGGATCGACCGGCATCAGCGGCGGATGCGGGTAGCGTTCGTCGAGGTACTCGCTCACCACCGAGGCGGCGTACAGCACCAGCTCGCGCTCGACCAGGGTCGGCACCGAGTGGTAGGGGTTGAGGTGGATGAGGTCCTCGGGCGGATTCTGCGCGTCGACCGGGACCAGGTCGTAGGTCACGCCCTTGGCCGCCAGGACCAGGCGGACCCGATGACAGAGCACGTCATCGACGGACGAGAACAACGTCAGGGTATTGCGCATGCGCACGCTCGCTGCCATCTAGGCCTCCGAGACGGCCGGAATCCGCCGGCCGCTTGCGGCGCTGCCAGGCCCCTCGCCGGCAGTCGCCTCCTTCCCCCGAGTGTGCAGGCCCGCGACTGAAAAGCGCAAGGCCGTATGGCCCCTTTCGGGGGCGGGCCGCGCCCATCCCGGGCGCGGCGCCGTTTGGATCAGTGCACGTCCGACCAGTATTCCTGCTTGAGCAGGTAGGCCAGGAACGACAGCGCGACCAGGAACAGGATCACCCACACGCCGATCGCCTGGCGCTTGAGCGCGGCCGGTTCGCCGGCGTACTCGAGGAAGTTGGTGATGTCGCGCACCGCCTGGTCGAACTCCACCGCCGACAGCTGGCCGGCGGAGGTCACCACCAGTCGCTCCGGATGGCGCTCGCCCGCTTCGTCCGGCGCGCCGAACTCGGCGTGCTGCAGGCCCTGCAGCTCCCACAGCGGGTTGGGCATGGACACGTTCGGGAACAGCTGGTTGTTCCAGCCCAGCGGACGCGACTCGTCCAGGTAGAACGACTTGAGGTAGGTGTAGATCCAGTCGCTGCCGCGCACGCGCGAGATCAGGCTCAGGTCCGGCGGCATCTTGCCGAACCACTCGGTGCCGTCCGCGTCGCGCATCGTCACCTGGATCTGCTCGCCGTACTTGGCGCCGGTGAAGTTGAGGTTCTGCATCACCTCTTCTTCGGTCAGGCCCAGGTCGTCGGCCATGCGCGAGTAGCGCAGGAACTTCAGCGAATGGCAGCCCGAGCAGTAGTTCATGTACAGCGCGGCGCCGCGCTGCAGCGAAGCCTTGTCGGACAGGTCGTTGCCCGCCTGCTGCAGGTTGCCGCCCGAGGCGGCGAGCGCGGCGGCGGAGAACAGCAGGCCGGCGGCGGCAGAGGCCAGCAGGGCAATCCACTTCTTAGTCATGCGTCGTCACCCGTTCCGGCACCGGCTTGGTCTTGTCCAGCTTGGTCCACAGCGGCATGGTCAGGAAGAAAAGGAAGTAGTAGACGGTCAGCACGCGGCCGACGATGGTCTCCACCGGGTCGGTGCCGGGGCCGGCGCCGATCTTGCCCAGCCAGACGAAGCTGAAGGCGAAGCCCAGCAGCAGGACCCACGACAGCCAGCCGCGGTAGCGGTAGGACTTGGCCTTGGAGCGGTCCAGCCACGGCAGGGCGAACAGGATCGCGATCGCGCCGAACATCACCAGCACGCCGCCGAGCTTGTCGGGGACCACGCGCAGCATCGCGTAGAAGGGCGTGTAGTACCACACCGGCTTGATGTGCTCCGGGGTGACCAGCTTGTTGGCCTCGGTGAAGTTGTCGTGCTCGAGGAACCAGCCGCCGAACGCCGGGGCGAAGAAGATGATGAAGGCGGCGATGACCATCATCGCGAACACGTAGAAGGTGTCCTTCACCGTGTAGTACGGATGGAACGGCACGCCGTCGGCCGGGGCGGTGGGCGACCAGCGGTTGCCCTTCGGGCCCTTCTTGATCTCCACGCCGTCCGGGTTGTTCGAGCCGACCTCGTGCAGCGCGCCCAGGTGCAGGACCACCAGCAGCAGCAGGACCAGCGGCAGGGCGATCACGTGCAGGGCGAAGAAGCGGCCCAGGGTGGCGTCGGACGGCAGGTAGTCGCCCATGATCCACTCGGTCAGGCCCTGGCCGATCACCGGGATCGCGCCGAACAGCGAGATGATCACCTTGGCGCCCCAGAACGACATCTGGCCCCACGGCAGCACGTAGCCCATGAAGGCCTCGGCCATCAGCACCAGGTAGATCAGCATGCCGAGGATCCACACCAGCTCGCGCGGCTTCTGGTACGAGCCGTACATCAGGCCGCGGAACATGTGCAGGTAGACGACGATGAAGAACAGCGAGGCGCCGGTACTGTGCATGTACCGGATCAGCCAGCCCCACTCCACGTCGCGCATGATGTACTCGACCGAGGCAAAGGCCTCGGCTGCGCTCGGCTTGTAGTGCATGGTCAGGAAGATGCCGGTCACCAGCTGGTTGACCAGCACCACCATCGACAGCACGCCGAAGATGTACCAGATGTTGAAGTTCTTCGGCGCGTAGTACTCGGACATGTGCTTCCGGTACATCGGCGCCAGCGCCGGGGCGCGGTCGTTGACCCAGCCCATCACGCCTTCGACGGTGCGGGTGATGATGTTCGCCATCGCTTACGCCCCCTGCGGATCGACACCGATGACGATCGTGTTGTCGTCGGCGTAGTGGTGCGGCGGCACGACCAGGTTGGTCGGCGCCGGCACGCCCTGGAACACGCGCCCGGCCATGTCGAAGCGCGACTTGTGGCAGGGGCAGAAGTAACCGCCCTTCCACTCCGGATCGAACGGCTCGGGGCGGATTTCGGCGGCCATTTCCGGCGAGCAGCCCAGGTGGGTGCACAGGCCGACCAGGACCGAGATCTCCGGCTTGAGCGAGCGCAGCTCCGGGTTGGCCTGGCGCACGTACTCCGGCTGCTGGTCGGCGTTGTCCGACTTCGGGTCGCGCAGGCGGCCGTCGAGGGTCGGCAGCGCGTCGAGCACGGCCCTGGAGCGCTTGACGATCCAGATCGGCTGACCGCGCCACTCCAGGATCAGTCGCTGGCCCTCTTGGAGGGCGCTGATGTCGGCAATCACCGGTGCGCCGGCCAGCTTGGCCCTCGCGCTCGGGTTCCACGACTTGATGAACGGCACTGCGGCGAAACCAGCTCCGACTGCGCCCACCGCTACGGTGGTGGCGGTCAGGAACCGGCGTCGGCCCGTGTTCACGGGCTTGTGGACCTCATCGTTGGCCATCCGGCACTCCGAAAATCTTCTGCTGGTAGCGTTGGCTGCCTGCGGCGCGGACGGTCCAAGAGCGGAACGTCCGGACGCAAAAGACGGGGAAGTGTAACGGAACGCTTAACAGGCCGACAATGGCGCCAGCGTGTCCGTACATGGGCATCAGCGCGCGGCCAGCACGCCGCGGTAGCGCTCGGCGAGCACCGCGACCCGCTGCACGTAGCGCTGGGTCTCGCTGTAGGGCGGCACGCCCCGGTAGCGGTCCACGGCGCCCTCGCCGGCGTTGTAGCCGGCGGCGGCGAGGGTCAGGTCGCCGTTGAAGCGCTTGAGCAGCCAGGCCAGGTACTGGACCCCGCCGCGGATGTTCTGGCCGGCGTCGAAGCTGTCGGCCACGCCGAAACGCTGCGCCGTGGCCGGCATCAGCTGCATCAGTCCCTGCGCCCCGGCGTGCGACAGCGCGGCCGGGTTGAACGCCGACTCGGCATGGATGATCGCGCGCACGATCGCCTCCTCCACCCCGAACTCGCGCGCCGCGGCGGCGATCTCGGCCTGGTAGGCGCTGGTGTTGAGGCGAACGGTGGCGAAGCTGACGCCCGGGCGCGCCGCGCAGGCGTAGCAGGTCTCGATGTAGCTGTAGGGGATGGTGCGGACCCCGCTGATCCCGCCTGCGGGGCGGCGGCTGGTGAAGTGGCGCACCCCGTCCTTGGTATAGGCGTAGACCTGCCCCTCGATCCGCTGCTGCGGCAGTCTGGCGGCCACCTCCGGCGGCAGCGCGGCCGGGACGATCGCATTGCCGCGTGCGGCGGCCGGCACGGCCGAGACACGCAGGCTGCTTTCGGGCGCGGGGGCCGGCGCCGCCTTCGGGGGCGCTGGCCGGGGGGCTGAACGGTCCGGCGTGTAGTGCTGGAAAACCCGGCACTGGGTGCCCGGGACCTTGCGGTTGACGTAGCTGGCGACCCCGTCCTCGCCAACGCAGCGGTACAGCGTCGCCGCACCGGCCGGCATGGCGGCCAGTGCCAGCAGCAGTCCGCCGGCGATCCCCAGGCTCCCCTTCATGGCGCGGAGTATCCCGGCTTCGCGCGGCCTTGCCAAGCGGCCCGCCCGCCCCGGGCACTTCCCGGAGGCCAGCCCGGCCCCGTCCCGGCTAAACTATCCGGCTTCCTACCCGCCTGGAATAACCGCCATGACCGGGATGACCGCCTCGCCGGACACCGCTCCGGACGCCGCCATCGCGCCCGTTTCCCCCGCCCCCGCCCTGGTCCCGCTGCCGTCCGCCGGCCCGCGCCCGATCCCGGGTGGCGCCCGCGGCAAGCTCTTCATCAAGACCCACGGCTGCCAGATGAACGAGTACGACTCGGCGCGCATGGCCGACGTACTGGCCGAGCACGAGGGCCTGGAGCTGACCGACAACCCGGAAGAGGCCGACGTCGTCCTGGTCAACACCTGCTCGATCCGCGAGAAGGCCCAGGAGAAGGTGTTCAGCCAGCTCGGCCGCTGGAAGGCGCTCAAGGGCCAGGGTCGCGAGGTGATCATCGGCGTGGGCGGTTGCGTGGCCTCCCAGGAAGGCGAGGCCATCGTCAAGCGCGCGCCGTACGTCGACCTGGTGTTCGGTCCGCAGACCCTGCACCGCCTGCCGGAGCTGATCCGCGCCCGCCGCGAGCAGAATCGGCCGCAGGTCGACATCTCCTTCCCGGAGATCGAGAAGTTCGACCGCCTGCCGGAGCCGCGCGCCGAAGGGCCGAGCGCCTTCGTCTCGATCATGGAAGGCTGCTCGAAGTACTGCTCGTTCTGCGTGGTGCCCTACACCCGCGGCACCGAGGTCAGCCGTCCGTTCGAGGACGTGCTGGTCGAGGTCGCCCAGCTGGCGGCGCAGGGCGTGCGCGAGATCAACCTGCTGGGCCAGAACGTCAACGCCTACCGCGGGCCGATGGGCCCGGATACGGAGGAAGTCGCCGACCTGGGCCTGCTGATCCGCACCATCGCCCAGATCGAGGGCATCGGCCGGATCCGCTTCACCACCTCGCACCCGCTGGAGTTCTCCGATTCGCTGGTGGAGGCGTACCGCGACGTGCCGCAGCTGGCCAACTACCTGCACCTGCCGGTGCAGGCCGGCAGCGACCGCATCCTCAGCGCGATGAAGCGCGGCTACACGGCACTGGAATTCAAGCAGAAGATCCGCAAGCTGCGCGCGGTGCGGCCTGACATCTCGATCTCCTCGGACTTCATCGTCGGCTTCCCCGGCGAGAGCGACGAGGATTTCCGCGACACGATGGCGCTGGTCGAGGAAGTCGGCTTCGCGGGCGCGTTCTCGTTCAAATATTCGCCGCGTCCGGGCACGCCGGCGGCGATCCTGGAAGCGCAGGTTCCCGAACCGCTCAAGGTCGAACGGCTCGCGATCCTGCAGGCGGCGATCAACGCCAACGCGGCGAGGATCTCGCAGGCGATGGTCGGCACGATGCAGACGGTGCTGGTGGAAGGGCCGTCGAAGAAGAACCCGAACGAGCTGACCGGCAAGACCGAGAACATGCGTTCGGTGAACTTCCCGGGCCATCCGCGCCTGATCGGCCAGTTCGTCGACGTGGTGATCACCGAAGCCCTGACCAACTCCCTGCGCGGCCGCGTGGCCATGCGCGACGGGGACGCTGCGGCGTAAGGGCGCGCTCTCCCTTCCGGGCCATCCGGCTGCAGTTGCAAGCGCAGCGACCCTAACGGCAACAGCGCAGCAACAACGGCAACGGCAACGGCAACGGCAACAGCGTCTGGGGGGATCGGCTTCGGACGGAGCCGCGGCAGCGCGGAGGTATGGCGCATCGCGCGGTTCCGCGTCCGCGCCGGGAATGAACGAGGGCGCTGGCGACGATTGGCGCGTCGCCACGCGCCAGTCCCCTTGCCGCTCGCGCTGCGTTCGCGAACGCGGCACATCCATGTGCCGCTTGCGCCATACCCCCGCGCTACCGCGTCTTCGGGAGCATTTGGGTGGTGGCTTCGCTCTTGCTTCCCTCTCCCACCGGGAGAGGGGCAGGGGGTGAGGGTAGGGATCTCTAGCCACGCCAGCACACCGACCCTCTCCCCAACCCCTCTCCCGGTGGGAGAGGGGCTTGTCTCACGCCGCCAATCGAAGTCATGCCCCCAACGCCCCCCGAGGACGCCGTCCCAAGGGGGTATGGCGCAAGCAGGCCATGGATGGCCTGCGCTCGCGCGTTGGAGCCATGGACGGCGGAACCGCGCGATGCGCCATACCCCCTTGGGGCGGCGGCCCCGTCCGAAGGCTACGCACCCACTTTTTCCGCTTTTCCGCTTTCCGCTTTCGGCTTTCGGCTTTCGGCCGTCACCAATGCCGCAGGCGCAACGCCTCTTCAATCCAGCCGCTTGCGGAACTGCAGGATCGCCGCGGTCATCATCACCGTGGTGAAGGCGACCAGCGCCAGCACGTCCGGCCACAGGTCCCACAGGCTGGCGCCGCGCAGCATGATGCCGCGCACCAGGCGCAGGAAATGGGTCAGCGGCAGGACCTCGGCCAGCCATTGCACCGCCACCGGCATGCCCGCGAAGGGGAACATGAAGCCCGACAGCAGGATCGACGGCAGGAACACGAAGAAGGTCATCTGCATCGCCTGGAACTGCGACCTGGCCCGCGTCGAGATCAGCAGCCCCAGGGTCAGGTTGGCCACGATCAGCAGCAGCGCCGCCAGGTATACATGCAGCAGGCTGCCGTTGAGCGGCACCTGGAACAGCCACATGCCCAGCAGCAGCACCAGCGTGGTCTGCAGCAGGCCGATGACGATGTACGGCGCCACCTTGCCGGTCATCAGCTCGGCGCGGCTGACCGGCGTGGCGATCAGCAGCTCCATGTTGCCGCGCTCGCGTTCGCGCACGATCGACACGCCGGTGAACAGGACCATGGTCATGGTCAGGATCACCCCGATCAGTCCCGGCACGATGTTCACCGCCGAACGCCGCTCCGGGTTGAAGAACGCCACCACCGAGATCGCCTGCTCGGCCAGCCTGCGCGTCGCTGGCGAAGCCGTCGCCACGCCGTCCTGCACCGGCACCTGCGCCAGCTGCACCGCCGCGCTCTGCATGGCGTTGTCGCTGCCGTCGACCAGCACCTGCACCTGCGCGCGGCCTTCGGCGCGGCGGCGCTCGAAGTCCGGCGGGATGGCGATGCCGATGCCGTACTCGCCGCGGCGGATCGCCGCCATCAGCTGTCCGGGCGTCTCGACGAAGGCGACCGGCCGCACCACGCTGGTGGCGACGATGTCCATCACCAGCGCGCGCGAGGCCGCGGTATTCGCCTGGTCGGCGATGCCCGCGGGCAGGTCGCGCAGGTTGGTGTTGATCGCGTAGCCGAACAGCAGCAGCTGCATCACCGGGATCGCCACGATCATCGCCAGGGTGATGCGGTCCCGGCGCATCTGCCGCAGCTCCTTGAGCATCACCGCCCACAGCCGCCGCCCGCTCATGGCCGCCCCTCTTCCAGCGGGCGGCTGCGCGTCGCGGCAACGAAGACGTCCTCGAGGCTGGGCGTGGCCAGCTCCACGCGCGCGTCCAGCCCGGCGCTGCGCAGCGCCTGCCGGGCGCGGTCGACCGCCTCGCCGTCCTCCAGCAGCACGCGCAGCGTATTCCCGACCTGGGCCACGCTGGTCACGCCGGGCACCGGCTCCAGCGCGCGCTTGGCCCGGCGCGGATCGCGCGCCGCCACCGCCAGCGTGCGTCCGGCCAGCGCGCCGGTGAGTTCGGCCGGCGAGCCGTCGGCGACCAGCACGCCGCGGTCGAGGATCGCCAGGCGATGGCAGCGTTCGGCCTCGTCCATGTAGTGGGTGGACACCAGCAGGGTGGTGCCGGCGTCGGCCAGCTCGAAGAGCTTTTCCCAGAAGTCGCGGCGCGACTCCGGGTCGACCGCGCTGGTCGGCTCGTCCAGGAACAGCAGTTCCGGCTCCTGGATCACCGCGCCGGCCAGCGCCAGGCGCTGCTTCTGGCCGCCGCTGAGCGTGCCGGCCAGCTGCTTCTGCCGGTCCCCGAAGTGGTACTGCGCGACCAGCTCGTCGATGCGCCGCACCGCGCGCGCCCGCGGCAACCCCTGCACCGCGGCGAGGAACTCCAGGTTCTCGCGCACGGTGAGGTCCTCGAACAGCGAGAACTTCTGGGTCATGTAGCCGATCCGCCGGCGCAGCGCCTCGGCCTGCTCCGGCACGCGCAGGCCCAGCACCTCGATCTCGCCCTCGCTCGGCGTCAGCAGGCCGCAAAGCATGCGGATGGTCGTCGACTTGCCCGACCCATTGGGGCCCAGGAAACCGTAGACATGGCGGCGCGGCACGTCGAGGTCGACATGGTCCACGGCCACCAGGTCGCCGAAGCGGCGGGTCAGGCCACGGGCGCGGATCGCCGCGTCCGGTTCCGGCGCCGCGAGGGGCGCACCCGGCTCAGTCGGCCGCATCGAACTCCACCCGCGCCGGCAGGCCCACCGGCAGCGCGGCCGCGGAAGCGTCGAGCTCGACTTCGGCCAGGTAGCTCAGGCGGGCGGCGTCGCGGCCGGTCAAGGCGTAGTACGGGGTGAAGGCCGGTTCGCTGCGGATCATGCGCACGCGGCCGGCGTATTCGGTGTCCGCGCCCTCCACCCGCACGCGGGCAGCCTGGCCGACCGCGATGCGGGCGCGCACCGGTTCGGGCACGTAGACCCGCGCATGCGGCGCCTCGCCTACCAGCAGCACCGCCAAGGGCGCGCCGGCCGGGGCGCGGTCGCCAAGCCGGTACGGCAGGCTGTCGACCAGGCCGGCGCGCGGCGAGGTTACGTCCAGTTCGTCCAGCAGCGCGGCCAGGTCGGCCACGTGCGCCTCGGCGGCCGACAGCGCGGCAGCCGCCTGGGCCAGCTGTTCGCCGCGGGTGCCGCGCTCCAGCTCCAGCAGCGCCTGGCGCGCGGACTCCACCTGCGCGCGGGCGCTGGAGGCGGCGGCGTTCGCGCGATCCACTTCAGCCGCCGAAACCAGGCGCCGCTCGCCCAGCGGGGCGAGGCGCCTGCGGTAGGCCTCGGCATCGGCGGCCTGGGCCCCGGCGGCGGACAGGGTCGCGCGGGCGCGGGCGATCTCCTCGCCGCGGGGGCCGGCCTGCAGTTCCGCCAGGGCCTGCGCCGCCTGTCGGGCCTGGGCGCGGGCGACCTCGAGTTGCGCCCGGGTGCGCGGGCGGTCCAGGCGCAGCAGCACCTCGCCGGCCTTCACCGGCTGCCCTTCGCGCACCTTCACCTCGACGATGCGCTCGGACACCTGCGCCGGCAGGGTGATGCGGTCGCGCTCGATCGTGCCCAGCGCCTGCGGCGCATTGCCGCGGCAACCGGCCAGCGACAGCAGGGCCAGCATCGCCGCCAGGCAGGCGCGGCGTGCCGCCTTATCCACCGTTGCCGGGTTCCGCGCGGAAGCCGTGCTGCAGCAGTTCCAGCGTGTGCCGGCACAGGTCCTCCTTGCCCAGGCCGCGCGCATCGAGCAGCTGGCGCCACAACGGCGCGCCCGCGTGCGGGAAGAAGGTCAGCGACACCAGCGAAAGTTCCAGCAGGCGCGGGTCCAGGTCCTGCTTCACCTCGCCCCGCGCCTGCGCGGCGGCGAAGCGCGAGGCCATCAGCGACACGATCGGCCGCCCGGACTCGTCGTTGAGCACGGAAGTCAGCGCGCCACCCTCGCTGAGCACCTCGCGCACCCACAGCACCGGCACCCAGGGGTGCTTCTCGATGGTGTCGCTCATGCCGTTGACGAAGGCCGCGACCGCGGCGGTGATGTCGTCCCCCGCCGCCGCCACTGCATCCCGCATCGGCATGATCGCCGGCAGGATGCGTTCCTCTATCACGGCCTCCAGCAGGTGCTTGCCGTCGCCGAAGTAGTAGTGGAGCAGCGCCGGGGTCGCGCCGGCGTCGCGGGCGATGTCGCGCAGCTTGGTGGCGGCGATGCCCTGGCTCGCATAGCGGGCCAGGGCCGCGTCGAGCAGCCGTGGGCGCAGTCCGGGGGCCTCGCCGGTCGGGCGCCCCCTCGTGCGCGGAGCGCGGGGGGCCGCGGGCTTGGAACCGGCAGGACGTGGCGTGCGCGGCATCATGGGATATTAAATCTCCGTATAATTTGTTACAACCGTACCCGGACGGCCGATTCGCTGGTGGCGTGGCGACCGCCGCGCTAACCTCTGCTTCCCTGCTTCCATCACCGCACGACCCATTGCGTGCGTCACATGCCTGCTTCCTCCCAGCGCGACTTTACCCTCGAGCCGGCCGATAGCGAACGCCTGGCCAACCTGGCCGGCCCGTTCGACGGCCACCTCCGCCAGATCGAACTGCGCCTTGGCGTGGAAATCGCCAACCGTGGCAACGTTTTCCGGGTCAGCGGCCCGGAGGAGGCGGTCGCCAGCGCCGAGCACCTGCTGCGCGCGCTCTACGACGAAACCGGCGAAACCAGCTTCGACAGCCACGCCATCCACCTGCGCCTGAACCAGGCCAACGTCGACCGCCTCGACGACGACGGCTACCAGCCGCAGGAAGTGGCGGTGAAGGTGCGCCGCGGCACCATCCGCGGCCGCGGCGCCAACCAGGCGCGCTACCTGCATTCGATCGCCACCCACGACATCAACTTCGGCATCGGCCCGGCCGGCACCGGCAAGACCTTCCTCGCCGTGGCCATGGCGGTGGACGCGCTGAACGAATCGCGGGTGCAGCGCCTGGTGCTGGTGCGCCCGGCGGTGGAGGCCGGCGAGAAGCTCGGCTTCCTGCCCGGCGACCTGACCCAGAAGGTCGACCCGTACCTGCGCCCGCTGTACGACGCGCTGTACGAGATGCTGGGCGTGGAGAAGGTGGTCAAGCTGCTGGAGAAGAACGTCATCGAGATCGCGCCGCTGGCCTACATGCGCGGCCGCACCCTCAACGACGCCTTCGTGATCCTCGACGAGGCGCAGAACACCACCATCGAGCAGATGAAGATGTTCCTGACCCGGCTGGGCTTCGGCTCCACCGCCGTGGTCACCGGCGACATGACCCAGATCGACCTGCCGAAGCACGTGAAGTCCGGCCTCAAGGACGCGATCGAGGTGCTGCGCGACGTCGAGGGCGTGAGTTTCACCTTCTTCGAATCGCGCGACGTGGTCCGCCATCCGCTGGTGGCGCGCATCGTCAGCGCCTACGACCGCCGCGACGCCCAGGACAGGGAGACCGGACCGGCATGATCCACCCCGCACGTGCCGCCTGCCCGCGGCGAGAGTACGCACCATGACCCGTGGACCCGTGAGCCTGGACGTCGCCGTCAGCTATGCCGTGCCGCGCGCCGGCGTGCCGTCGGCGGTGAGCTTCCGCAAGTGGGTGGCTGCCGCGCTGAAGGGCCGCATCCGCGAGGCCGACCTGGCGATCCGCATCGTCGACGCGCCCGAGGGCCAGGCCCTCAACCGCCATTACCGCGGCAAGGACTACGCGACCAACGTGCTGAGCTTCCCGGCCGAACTGCCGGAAGGCCTGCCCAAGGGGGTGAAGTTCCCGCTGCTGGGCGACCTGGTGATCTGCGCGCCGGTGGTGGCGCGCGAGGCCCGGGAACAGGGCAAGGCGCTGGCGGCGCATTACGCCCACCTCACCGTGCACGGGACCCTGCACCTGCTCGGCTGGGACCACGAGGACGACAAGGAGGCCGAGGCGATGGAGCAGCTCGAACGCGAGGTGCTGGCCGAACTCGGCCTGCCCGATCCCTACGCGGAGCGCTGAGCGCGATGCGCCTGCGTTTGCTGGCCCCGCTGGCGCTGTCGCTCGCGCTGCCGCTGCCGTTGGCGGCCGCGGACGACGCCCCCGACCCCGCCCTGCCCGACCTGTCGGCGCTGATCGAATGCCGCCTGGGCTACGGGGATTTCATGGCCTACCAGCCGGTACTGCGCGATCCGCTGGCGGCGGTGGCGCTGGGCTGGCGGCCGCTGCCGCAGGCCAACCCGTTCATGATCGAGTACCGGCTCAACGCGCCGGTGACGGTGTTCGGCCACAGCAGCGACCACATCGCCTTCGCCGGCGACGGCGTGGTGGCGGTGCTGGACCTGGCCGACCCGCGCGTCCTGGCCCGCGAACTGCAGCTGGAAACCGGCGTGGACACCCCGGAAAAGGCCCTCTTCGGCCGCGAAATGCGCGCCGAGGAGACCACCGGGCCGGATGGCGGCCCGGGCTGGATCGACTCGGCGGTGATCAACGTCTCGAACGTGGATTCCCACCCCGGCAAGACCCTGGCCGGCTGCAGCTACAGCCTGGACCCGCCGGACGAGGTGGAGGAGCCCGCGGACGAGCCGGCCCCGGCCACCGTGGCCGTGCCCTCGCCCGCGCCCGCCGTTCCACGCTAGACTCCCTTCCACGCCCGTTTCCCGGGCGCCCGCTTTCCCAGCGTAATCCTCCAACGAATGTCTGAAGACGACAGTAGTCGCAGCGCGCCGGAACCGCACGAACGCCGGCGCTCATGGCTGGAGCGGATCAGTTCCGCGTTCTCCGGCGAACCCGACACACGCGAGGACCTGATCGCGATCCTGCGCGGCGCGCAGGACGACGGCCTCATCGACGCCGACACCCTGCGCATGATGGAAGGCGCGCTGTCGGTGTCCCAGCTCACCGTGGGCGACGTGATGGTCTCGCGCTCGCAGATGGTGTCGCTGCCGGCCAACGCCCGCTTCCTGGACCTGATGAGGCAGGTGGTCGAATCCGGCCACTCGCGCTTCCCGGTGCATGGCGAGGACCGCGACGAGATCCTCGGCATCCTCCTGGCCAAGGACCTGCTGCGCGGCGTGGTCGCCGACAACGGCCCCGGCGACATCCACGCGCTGCTGCGCCCGGCGGTGCTGATCCCGGAATCGAAGAAGCTCAACCTCCTGCTCAAGGAGTTCCGGCTCTCGCGCAACCACATGGCGATCGTGGTCGACGAGTACGGCGGCGTCGCCGGCCTGGTCACGATCGAGGACGTGCTGGAACAGATCGTCGGCGAGATCGACGACGAGCATGACGAGGCCGAGGACGCCAGCGCGCTGATCGCCGCGCAGGCCGACGGCCAGTTCGTGGTCGACGCGCTCACCCCGATCGGCGACTTCAACGAACGCTTCGGCGCGACCCTGTCCGACGACGAGTACGACACCATCGGCGGCCTGGTCACCGAGGCCATCGGCCACCTGCCGGAAGTCGGCGAGGAACTGACCCTCGACCGCTTCCAGTTCCGCGTGATCCGCGCCGACGCGCGGCGCGTGCGCGCCTTCCAGGTCGCGGTACTGGCGCCGCAGCCGGAGGACGGGGACTGGTGACCGCCAGCCCCTGCCACCGGCGCGCGCGCGCGTTGCCGGCCCTGGCATCGCTGCTGCTGGCGCTGCTGCTCGCGCTGCTGGCCCTGCCCGCCCTGGCGGCCGCGCCGCCGCGGATCGGCATCCTCACCATGCAGCCGGGCGAGGTTTTCTTCGAACGCTTCGGCCACGACGCGATCGTGGTGGTCGATCCGGAAACCGGCGCGGCGACCTCGTACAACTTCGGCTTCTTCGACCCGACCGAACCGGATTTCCTCGGCCGCTTCATCCGCGGCGAGATGATGTACCACCTGGTCGCGCTGCCGGTGGAACAGGACCTGGCGCACTACCAGGCGACCGGCCGCGGCGTCGACGTGCAGTGGCTGGACCTGGAGCCCGGGCAGGCGCGTGCGCTGGCCGACGCGCTGGCCGAACGCGCCCGCCCGGAGAACTCGCGCTACCGCTACGACTACTTCACCGCCAACTGCGCCACCCAGGTGCGCGACGCGCTGGACACGGCGATGGGCGGCGCGCTGAAGGCGCAACTGGCCGGGCGCTCGCGCGGCAACACCTACCGCAGCGAGGCGGTGCGACTGGCGCGGCCGGCGCCGTGGATGTGGCTCGGGTTCGACCTGGGGCTGGGTCCGTACGCCGACCGCGCACTGTCGCGCTGGGAGGAAGCCTTCGTGCCGATGCGCCTGGCCGACAGCCTGCGCGAGGCGCGCAA
>Ga0182737_1001614_pt1 | contig 21331 bp, 20 predicted proteins | sample eDN5th30CBELigOP_FD_128878 | JGI IMG/M metagenome (GOLD analysis project Ga0182737, IMG submission 128878) | Enriched Organic Plus compost microbial communities from Emeryville, California, USA - eDNA 5th pass 30_C BE-Lig OP (version 2) (version 2) ...
CCAAAAAAAGTCAGCATCTTCCCAGGCTGCACCTACTGTCACCCGCAGGTGGCCAGCGTTGGCCTGACCGAACGCGCCGCCAAGGAAAAAGGCGCGAAGTTCAAGGTCGCGAAATTCCCGTACTCCGCCAGTGGCAAGGCCCGCGCCATTGGGGAAAGCGAAGGCTTTGTGAAGCTGATCATTGGTGAACCGCACGGCGAAATCCTCGGCGCCCACATCATTGGCGCTGAAGCCACCGAACTACTGGCAGAACTGAGCCTCGGCATCACACTTGAGACTACGATTGAAGAGATCGAAGCCACCATCCACGCACACCCAACGCTTTCAGAAATGATCAAGGAAGCCGCTGAAGTGGGCGCAGGTCACGCGATCCATATCTGATCAAACGGCAAGGATCAGGGCTTCATATCGCAATCTGTTTTCAATAAAAGGATCGCTGGCTTTGGCTGGTGATCCTTTCTTGTGCCAGACAGTGATGACGAAGCTGCCAAACTTTCAGGGGGCGGAGATATTCACATTGTCCAGATAGGAATTCATCTCCTTCTGCGTCATTCGATACAGATACCATTCCTTCATGTGGCGTGCGCCAAGCTTGTCTTCATACACCCGCTGGGCATTCACATTCCAGTCGAGCGCCGTCCACTCCACACGTCCACAATCGCGTTCGCGCGCCAGCGTTACCACGTGCTTTAACAAGGCGCTGCCGATGCCGCCTTTACGGTGTGTCGGCAACACAAAAATGTCTTCAATGTAGAGCGATGGCTTTGCGAGAAAGGTGGAGTAGGTGTGAAACACTATCGCACAACCCACAGGCGCTGTTTGGCCGGGCATAAAGGCAAGCCATGCTTCGAACTTGGGTGAATCGCCAAAAGCATCTGCCAGTAAACGCTGACATGCGGCCTCATCAGGAGGTTCCAGTTTTTCGTATTCTGCAAGACCGACAATGAGATCAATCAAATGCGGCCCATCGGCGGTTTCTGCGCGGCGAATCTGGCAGGCGGCTTGGGTCATAGACTTACTCCATGCCACTGATTTTGCAGCCCACGGGCTCAGTGTGCGAGTTCTTTACAGCTTCGCCTGCAATCACCGCCTCTAGGGCATCACGCAGGTCATGAGTGGTAGCTTCGCGTTGTTTACGGGTGGGTTTCAGGTATAAATCATTGATCTTGCCCTGATAAAGGACTGCTCCATCCTTGCCGAGCACAACGGCTTCAGGGGTGATCTTTGCCTTTAGCTCCTTCGCCACCTTTTGTTCTTTGTCCAGCAGTACGGGGGTCGTGATCTTGTACAGTTCCATGTGCTGCTGCACATCGGAGTCCTTTGCATCTTTATCAGAGTGGATCACATAGCCATCTACTTTGTCTGCGTGTTCTGCCATGATACCGACGATCTCAGGCATCAGGGTGTTTGCTGTGGGGCAGTAGGGGGAGACAAACACCACCACAGTCGCCACCTTGCCCTCGCCTGGCGTTATGGCGTGCAGTGTCCCAGTCAGATCGGGAAGTTGATCAAGCGCCTTTACTTCCAGCAATGGCATGAGTGCCACCAATGGCAAAAGCAGGCGGGCAAATATTGTTAGTTTCATGGCGGTAGGAGAAAAATAGCAGAGCCGCAATGCGGTCGCCTTAGACAGCTACGCATCCATTTTGCGCTTCAGTTTACGTTGCAATTCCGTGTTCCCCTCCAGTTCTTCCACAATCAAAGTCAGCACCTTCAGGGTGCTCTTGCTGACGTGGTGTTCCATGCCTTCAACGTCGCGATGTACGGTTTCAGGATCAAGCCCGAAACCGGCCAGCAGGCGTGTCAGCACTTCATGGCGTTTGGCAATGGCCTGCCCTACGCGTTTCCCTTCCGGCGTTAGCGTCACGCCACGGTAGCGCTCGTAAACCAGATAACCTTCCGCATCCAGCTTTTGAATCATGTTGGTGACGCTGGCCTGCGCGATGCCCAGGTTCTGGGCTATATCCACCACGCGAGCGTAGCCCTTGTTCTCGATCAAATTATAGATTTGTTCGAGGTAGTCCTCGATAGCCGGGGACTGGCTGTTACTTGAGCGTTCTTTGCGGGCAGGAGGCATGGAAGGTGAGTTCATCATCCGTCATCCGGGCAGGTGTTTCAACCCTAAAGCGAAATAGTGCTTGCAAACAAAGTTAGCTAAGACTAACACTTTTAGCGTATGAAATCTTCATTGTTTGTCCTGGCGACTCTTCTTGCCTTGATTGGAGTGGGCTGCCGCCCACAGTCACCGTCTTCAGAGGGTAAATTGCCCGTCCTCACCACAACCACCATGATCACTGATATGGTGAAGCAGGTAGGTGGCGATGACATTCATCTGATGCCGCTCATGGGCGCCGGGGTGGATCCGCACCTTTACAAACCCTCTGCCTCTGATGCACGCAAGATGCGTGAGGCAAAAGTGACTTTTTATAACGGCCTGATGCTGGAAGGTCGTATGACGGATTTGTTTGAGCAGATCCAGAAGGATGGTGGTGCAGTCTATGAGCTTGGTGCGACCCTTCCAGAAGCCAAGCGTATCCAGGCGGATGAAACCCATCCTGATCCGCACATCTGGTTTGATCCGGAAGTTTGGATTTCCTGTGTGGATATTGTTGTGGATGGCCTCGCCAAAGCCTCCCCAGAACAGGCTGCCAGTTTTCAACAGCGTGGCGCCGAGTTGAAGACGCGCTATCAGCAGGTCTTTGAAAAATGCAAAAGCTTGTTGGAAACCATTCCAGCCTCGGAACGGGTTCTGATCACCAGTCACGATGCGTTTAATTACTTTGGCCGCGCCTTTAACATGGAAGTGGTGGGCGTGCAGGGCATTAGCACGATCTCTGAGGCTGGTCTTGCGGATATTGCCAAAACTGTGGACTTCATCAAGGAGCGCAATGTGAAGGCCATCTTTGTGGAATCCAGTGTTCCGCACGCCATCATTGAGCGCATCGCCCGTGACTCAGGGGCGAAAGTTGGCGGTGAACTGTTTTCCGATGCTCTGGGTACTCCTGGTGACACTTTTGAGTTTGAAGGAACCACCTATGACAAAGGCACCTATGAGGGAGCCCTGCTGTATAACGTGACCACCATCGTGAACGCCTGGAAATAAACCAAGAATAGACCGACTATGACCCCATTATTTTTAAGCCTTATCGCTGGCGCGGCATTAAGCGCCAGTGCAGATACAGAGCCTGTGGTCGCGCAGCGAGAAATGAGCACTGATCGCCCGGACAGTACGGAAAGTCCAACCACTGTGCCTGCTGGCATGGTGCAGATTGAAGCTGAGCTGGCGGCCTGGGGCCGTGATGATGACACCCGCTCATGGACCTTTGGAGAGTTTAATTTCAAGTACGGCGTTACTGATAACGTAGATGTCCAACTGGTGATTCCTGTGTGGCAGCGTATTCGGGAAGGTGACGCGGTGGCAGATGGCTTCGGTGACATCACTGTGCGCACCAAGATCAATCTGTGGGGCAATGACGGCGGCGATACCGCTTTCGGCATCATGCCATTCATCACGCTTCCAACAGGTGCAGACGGCATCACAGCCGATGGTGTGGAAGGAGGCTTCATCCTGCCCTTTTCCATGGATCTTCCCGGCCCTTTCGGCCTCGGTTTGATGACAGAGCTGGACGCCGTTTATGATGATGACCGAGATGATTACGATCTGGAATGGTTGAATTCCGTGGTGCTGGGAATCGAGCTGACGGAGAAGGTGGGCGCTTTCTTTGAGCTCGTCAGTATCTCTTCGTTTGCTTCAGGGGCAGATTGGGAGGGCTATGGCAATGCGGGGTTCACCTGGCAGCCGCTCCCGAATCGTTTGCAGTTTGATACAGGCGTTCGCCTGGGCTTGAACGAAGCCGCAGAAGATCTTGTGCTGTTTGTGGGTTGCTCCACTCGTTTCTAACTTCATTATACAGCTACACATGGCCACGGCTCTGGAACTTCACGATCTTACCGTCTCTTATCACAAAAAGCCGGTCCTGTATGGTGTGGACCTGGCCATTCCGGAAGGTTCACTGGTGGGATTGATTGGCCCCAATGGCGCAGGCAAAAGCACCCTGATTAAAGCCGTCATGGGCCTGCTTCCTGTCAGTGGCGGATGGGTGAAGGTGTTTGATCAGCCGTTCAAAGAAGCCAAGCGCCGTGTCGGCTATGTACCGCAGCGTGAATCCGTTGACTGGGATTTCCCAGTCAACGTCATGGATGTGGTGCTGATGGGACGCTATGGCAGGCTCGGGCTGCTCAAGCGGCCTGGCAAGGCGGATCGAGAAAAAGCCCGCGAAGCACTGGATAAAGTGGCCATGCTGCCATACGCCAATCGCCAGATCTCGAACCTCAGCGGCGGCCAGCAGCAGCGTGTTTTCCTCGCTCGCGCCCTGGCCCAGGAAAGTGATCTGTATCTTATGGATGAACCCTTTGCAGGTGTGGATGCGGCGACCGAGCGCGCCATCATCGCCCTGCTGCAAGAACTGAAAGCAAAAGGCAAAACCATCCTGGTGGTGCATCACGACCTCACGACGGTGAAGGAATACTTTGATCGCCTCGTGTTGCTGAACATGCGGGTGGTCGCCAGCGGACCTACTGAGGAGATATTTACCGTGGATTTGTTACAGAAGACCTACGGCGGTCGCCTGACATTGCTGAGTGACATTGCACAAGAGTCCACTCATCACGAACAGGGAACCAAATAAATCATCGCATGTTCCCTTCACCCCCAGTCTTCCCAGATCCATTCCATGGACGGCGCTTCATGCGTGTACTGATGGCGGTGCTGTTGCTGCTGGCGGCGCTTGGCGTTCCCACGCCACTGTTGGCGGCAAGGGTGGGTGATCTGACAGAGACAGAGGTGCTTGAGCAGGCCAGGCGCTTCTTCAGTTTCTCTGACCCTGCTTTGCGCACCGCGTTATTAGGCTGCCTTCTGCTGGGATTAAACTGTGGTCTCCTTGGCAGCTTTGTTGTAGTTCGCAGGCTCTCTTTGGTAGGAGACACGCTTTCACACGCGGTGCTTCCCGGCATTGCATTGGGCTTTCTTTGGAACATGAGCAAGGACCCGGTGGTCATCCTCATCGGCGCCACCAGTGCGGGTGTACTGGCCATGCTCACAGTGAATGCCATCACGCGCACCACGCGGTTGAAAGATGATGCGGCCATGGGACTGGTGCTGTCTTCTTTTTACGCCATCGGCATCTGCCTTGTGACCATGATTCAACGCCTGCCAACAGGTCAGAAAAGCGGCATAGATAAATTTCTGTTTGGACAGGCCGCCGCGCTGACTTCTTCTGAAGTGCTGACCATCGGCATCACCTCCCTGGTGACACTGTTCTTTGTGGGGTTGTGTTTTAAGGGCCTGCTGGTGTTAAGCTTCCATCGTGAGTATGGCGAATCGCTTGGCCTGCCGATGGGCTGGCTGCATCAGATTGTGATGATCCTGACGGCGTTTGCTGTGGTCACTGCCATGCAGGCAGTTGGCGTGGTTCTGGTTTCAGCTATGCTGATTTTGCCAGCGGCAACGGCATCGCTGCTCACAGATCGCTTACACCGCCTTATCTGGCTGGCGGCTTTGTTGGGAATGCTGGCAGCAGCGCTTGGCGCTTTCTTTTCATTCCTTGGAAACAACTTTCCCACCGGTCCATTCATGGTGCTGGCGGGAGCTGCGCTTTTTATTCCGGCATTCCTTTTCGCCCCCAGGCACGGCTGGATCACACGCTGGTGGCGGCACCTATCCCGCCGCCTGCGCACCGAACGTGAGAACACGCTAAAGGCCATGTATCATGTGCTGGAAGATCGTGATTTCCACGGAGAATCCGTATCTGTGGTTGAGCTGGCTCAAAAGCGTCGGGAAACAATTGAGGAGGTCACACAGCGGGCTCATGCACTGCAGCGAGCCCACCTGGCGACATTGACGGACGGAACCATGCTCCACTTTACACCTGAAGGCCTGCTCAAAGCCCGCGCCATTGTCCGCAATCACCGTCTTTGGGAGCTGTATCTCACCAACATCATGCAATATGAATCGGATCATGTGCATGATGATGCGGAAAAAATCGAGCACGTGCTTGGCGAAGACATGGTGAGGCAGCTTGAGCGCAAGCTGGACTTCCCGCAGACAGACCCACACGGCAAAGAAATTCCCCGTGTAGATTCGGGCCTGGTACAGCGGTCTTCACGTTCTTCATGAATTTTTTGATTGGTTGAATCTATCATGAACGAAACCTTCATCCCCAGCTTTAATGCGTACCGCGTGTTCATCGAACCGTGGACAGATGCGCTGCCCATTTATGGATGGATGGTGCTCATGGCGTTTTTGGTGACCGCGACTTGTGGATTGATTGGCAACTACCTGATCCTGCGGCGCATGGCGCTGGTGGGAGACGCGATCAGCCATAGTGTGCTGCCCGGTCTTGCCATCGCTTACCTGGCCACAGGCGCATTGACACTGCCCGCCATGATCGGCGGCGCACTGGGCGCTGGCCTGCTCACCACTAGCATGATTGAGTTTCTGCAATCACGCTCACGCATCAAGGCAGATGCAGCCATAGGCATCACATTTTGTACCTTATTCGCCTTCGGTGTGGTGTTGATCAATGTGTTTGCCTCCCGGGTGCATCTGGATGCTGATTGCGTGTTGTATGGTGAATTGAGTTATCTGCATAAAGGAGCGAGTGAAATTGCGCCGCGTCCCGTGCTTATCATGGGCGGGGTGGGACTGGCGGTTGCGTTATTGATCCTGTGTTTTTACAAGGAGTTGCTCGTCAGTTCTTTTGATGCCATGCTTGCAGCTTCCATGGGGTATTCACCCAAGTGGATCCACCTTGGATTGATGGCCATGCTCTCAATCGTCATCGTGGCGGCTTTTGAATCAGTGGGAGCCATTCTTGTGATTGCCATGTTGATCCTGCCCGGGGCTACATCACAACTCATCAGCACACGCCTGCCCGTTTGTTTAGGGTTAAGCATCCTTCACGCAGCCTTAAGCGCGATCCTTGGACTGCATCTGGCGGTGTGGCTGGATTGCTCCATGGCTGGTGCGGCGGTGGTGGCCGGCGCTTTTCTTTTTACCCTCGCCTGGGTGTTTGCTCCACAGGGTCTGTTAAGCCGCATGCAAAAGCGCACTGCCCACGAACAGCCGGCGACATCATAAACTCTATTGGTGTCATAAAAGGCACTTGAAGGAGCGCTACCAAAACTGGCAAGATGTGCAGGAACGTGACGTTGGTTATACAACGCTCATCCTGTTATTGCTGTGAAATGAAACATCGCACCTTCCTTAAAACACTGGCGGCTTCGGCTGCATCATTCATTGCTTCTGGCCATCGTGGTTTGCTGGGGGAAGACAAGCTGGCCCTGCCGCCTTATAAAACGACGCTTCCCACCACGCCCTTTAATGCCCCGGAGGGCAGTTGGACTTTCGTGGTGCTGCCGGATACACAATATTATTCCCAAAAGTATCCAGAGGTTTTTGAGCGCCAGACACAGTGGATTGCCGCGCACAAGGACAGCCACAAAATTCTGTTTGTGGCCCATGAAGGTGACATCACCAACAATAATAATGCTGAGCAGTGGGAGCGTGCGCAAAAAGCGGTAAGAGTGCTGAACGAAGCCAGGGTGCCGTATGCGTTGGCTCCCGGTAATCATGATTTGGGAACAAATGGCAAAGCGGACAATCGCAGCTCACTGATGAGCGATTATTTCAAGCCTGCTGACTACCAGAACAGCAAAGCCCACGTGTTGTTTGAAACAGGCAAAATGGAGAACAGCGTTCATCGTTTTGATAGCCCCACTGGCTCCCACATGGTCGTGGCTCTTGAGTTCGGCCCCCGTGATGAGGTGCTGACCTGGGCAGGGGATCAGATAGCCGCTCACCCAGATCATCAGGTGACAGTGGTGACGCATGCGTATCTTTTTTCTGACAACTTGCGCAATGACTGGACCACCGATGGCCCGGCCAAACATCGTCGTGGCAATCCAAAAGCCTATGGCTTGTTCGGTAAGGGCACCGTAAATGATGGTGAAGAAATCTGGCGCAAGCTGGCAGAAAAAAATGCAAACGTAAGGCTGATCTTAAACGGTCACATCACTTCCGGCAACGGCACAGGCAGGCTGGACAGCCAGGGAGAAGCTGGGCAGACCGTCTATCAATTACTGGCAAACTATCAGGATAATTCACCCAAGTCTGCCGGCACCGTCATGCCAGCCAGAGGCTATGGCGGCGGTGGATTCCTGCGTCTCATGCAGTATCATCCCGATGGCAAAACCATCTCCGTAAAAACGTATTCGCCATGGTATGACCAATGGCTTGAGGAGGACTACCAGCAGTTTGATCTCAAGCTCGCATAGACCAACATACTGGATCAACCCACTGTGTGTGTGACATGCACCCATGTGTTGTCACCGCAGTAGGCCCGTGTTTTTGCGGCTAGAGATTGCGCGGTAGCGGCATCGTGCGCTACTGCCAGCATGGTGGAGCCGGAACCAGACATCAGCGCGGCGGCGCATTCTGCCTGTTCCAGAAGCCACATCTTCATGGCAGGCAACCACAGCCATTTTTCAAAAACAGGCCGCTCAAGCTCATTCACCATCTGGCCCCAGTTACAGCATTGGGCATCGTATTTCACACCAGCAAGTTCCTTTGACCCCGCCCATTGTTGGTAGGCCCATGGGGTGGAGATGCCAAACGCGGGCTTGATCAGGACAATCGGCAGTTCCCAACCGTAATTATCCACAGGTGTAATGACTTCACCACGTCCGCTGGCATCACAGGTGCGGCCATAGAGAAAGAACGGAACGTCGGATCCTAGCTGCGCTGCAATATCATGCAGAGCCGCTTTGCTCAGAGGTTCTCTGTGCAACGTGTTAAGCCCACGCAGCACCGCCGCTGCATTGCTGCTGCCGCCCCCTAATCCAGCACCGTGGGGAATGTGTTTCTCCAGGTGGATATGCCAGCCGCATGTAAGGCCGCTTGCACGTTCAAAGCCCCGCAGCGCTTTCATGGCCAGATTGCTCTCATCCACCGGAAGGGATTCATCTGAGCAGGTCAGCATAGCCTTGCCATCAGCAGAAGGAGCCAGGCTCACGACATCCGCCAGCTCCAGGGGAGACATGCGCGTTTGCAGATCATGAAAGCCATCGGGCCGCCGTTTCAGGCTGTGCAGCCACAGGTTGATCTTGGCGGGAGAAAAAAGTGTGAGCGTGGGGGCTTCGGGCAAAGGAGGGAAAATGCTGAGGATGAAAGCGGCAACTTAGGATGATTGATGGCTAGATTTACGACACTCTCAAGCTGTATAAGCAACGCTGTAGCCAACAAAAACTAGTTTGTAAAATTTGACTGAATCAATCTATCGGCAGTTTCAGCAGCATCCCAATCCTCCGGCAACGGATTAAATACCGCTTCAATAAACTCTGACGGAGGTAAATAGTTATGCGTTTCTATGTAGTGAACAATAAGATTAGGAGCTGCAAAGATTCCTCCGGCACCATCGGGTATCCAAATCTCCGCGTTACCCAACGGAAGTTCTTGCCCCAGAAAAATAGTACTCATTTGCGCGTACCCTGAGAATGAACAGAATCTGCATAATTCATACCCACGCATGCTATTTGCCTTAGCCCTAGTAACCAGGTGTTTAAGTAAATGTAAGAAACTAGGAGCAACCGATCCAGTTTCGAATGGGTTCGTGTTCGCCAACCAGCCGATATTGCGTACATTCGCTAGGGGACGATGTGACTCATAATCATAAAGTGATAGATCTTCGAAATACATTGTGATTTTGAATACTTGTTGGGTATGTAGCCCAGTCAAGCGATCCCATTTCTAGCTGCATCGCGGCTGTTGGGGCTTGAAGAGCGTCAGGCGTCGAATTGTTTTCTCCGGTAGGCGGCAGTCAGGCAAGTTCAACTGCCAGTCGCAGGATTTTTAAGGATTCACCCAAAAGGCTTGTCAAACGACAGAAAAATTCTGTAGCCTTTCAAAACGACCCGTCAGTCGCACCTGATGGGTGCGCTGATGATTTGCACCGTTCCTCGCTTATGAAGAAGTCAAAGCCGTCCGCAACCGCTGTAGCACCGTCGAGTAAAAAGAACCCGGCAGGCAAATCTTCCACCGTCTCTAAAAATGGCCACGGCAGCGCCGGGCCGGTTAAAAAAACCAGAGTGGAAGCGGTAAAATCTTCTTCCAGCGAGGTTAAAACTTCCTCGAAAACGGCTTTCATTTACACGTGGCCGAATGATCCCGAATCAGGCTTGAAGGCCATCAAGCGGCCCGTTCCTGAACTTGTCAGAGGCCTGCTGCCATTTGGCATTCAAGGGACTGCACCAAAGGCTGGCGCTTATGATGCTGGCAGCAGCCAGTTTCGCTACTGGAACTGTGCTCACGCGGTCGAACGTGCACGCAAACTCTGGCAGCCGCATCTTCCAGAAAACCTGAAATGGCCAGACGCCGAATCGGTGGAGATCAATCTGCACGCCGATCCCGATTTGAATGCTTTTTATGATCGCAAATCCCTTACGTTTCATCACGCCAGGATCAAGGGCAGAGCCGTTCACACGGCAGATAGTCCCGATGTGGTGGCCCATGAAACCGGGCATGCCATGCTGGATGCTCTGCGGCCAGACTTGTGGGATGCCGCCTTGGATGAAGTCGCGGCGTTCCATGAGTCATTCGCTGACCTGACGGCCTTGTTAAGCGCGCTTCAGCAGGAGGAGATCGCGGCGGCTGTGTTAAAGGAGACAGGCGGCATGCTTTACTCCGATTCTGTCGTGTCGCGATTCGCCGTCCAGTTTGGCAGGGCGGTGCATGCCATTAATCCCGCATCAGCGCCTGCTGATTGTTTGCGCAATGCAGTGAATTCATTCTTCTATCGTGAACCCATTCATCTGCCGCCAATGGCGCCGCATCATGAATTGTCTTCGGAACCGCATTCTTTTTCCCGTTTGTTCACCAGTGGCTTTTTTGAAGGAATGGCCGCCATGTTAAAAAGTATCTCCTCGTCTCCAACGACTGAAGACGTCATGCAGGTGAGCCGTGACGCTGCCACCCTGCTGGCAAAGGCCGTGAAGAGCGCCGCCCTGACTGTCTCGTTTTACAGTGAAATTGCCGCCCAGATCATCTGGGCAGACACGGCTTTGTTTCAGGGCAAGTATGAAGAGGCGTTGCGCAGTTCCTTTGTAAGGAGGGGGATTTTGAGCCTGGAGGCCGCTCGTTCACTACGAGCTGAAGCCGTTCGTGTGTTTAATAACAATAAACCCAACATCGGGGGGGATGAAATCCCACGTGGCCGGGACATGCTGCTGCGGGCTACGGCGTATGGATTGAGCGAAGGTGCCCTGGTGGTACGCACGGCATCCTTTTCACGACGTGGTCTGGTGGCATCGGCTGCGCCTGATGCGGGCTCCACGCCGGTGCCAGGCGTGGAACAGGCGACGCAAAGTTTTCTGGAAACGTTATTCCGACGCGGCCGTGTGGACTTCAGCCAGTGCAAGGCCAGCCTGAGCAGCGTGCCTCACACGGGCATCAAACGTAAGACACACTATCTGGTTGAGCAAAACGGGCAGTATCATCTGAAGCGCCGTTGTTTCGATGAAGGTTTGGATTGGTAAGGCTTAGCCTCCTGCCAAAAAAAACGCAGGGACCATGCCCTGCGTTTCAGATGTGCCTCTAGTGGGAAGAACTCTGCGTTTATTTCAGTTCCTTCAAGATGATGTCCTTGAACTGAACCACCATTGGAGGGCCGGTGTGGATCTGAAATCCCAGAATGCCTTCTTTGGCGGCATTGGCGCTGTCTTCATCCGTCACGTCCACTGTCTTGTGACCATTGATGAAATGCTGCAGGTGATTGCCTTTGGCGATGACTTTGTAGTCGTTCCATTCTTCACTTTTAATGGAAGCCTGGATTTCGTCTGAGTCACCGACGCTGCCAGCTTCTTCAACCACAGGTTTTCCCTTGGAAGTATCATTGGCGGGTTTGATCACTGTCTGCTGGCCGCGAAGCGCCAGAATGCCTCGGCCTTTTTCTTCATAAAGGATGCCGCTGTATTTTGTGCCTGCCTCAAAGTCAGCCTGATATCCGCTGAGGATTGCGCCGGATTCACCTGCGGGCAGTTCTTTGCTGCGATACTGGATGCCGCTGTTGCCAGCCACAATGCGGTATTTGAGGGTCAGTTCAAAATCACCGACTGTGCCGTCTTTCCAGATGATGAAGGTGTTGTGTTTTACATCGCCTTTCGTTGGGTCTTCTGCACTGGGCTGTGTTTTGCCGGTGATGGCGCCATCTTCCACGCTCCAGAGTTTCGGGTTGCCCTCCCAGCCGCTCAGGTCTTTGCCATTAAACAGACTTTTGCCTTCTTCAGCCTGGAGTGAGGAAAAACCAAGCGTCAAAGCACTGACGGTAAGTAGGAGAGAGATGCGTTTCATGAAGGCACGATAAACGAAACTTGGGGCCTATTTCCAGCACCCAATCGCAGAAAAATCTTCAGGAGCCTTAAAATCGCCAGTTCAGAGCGTGATCCATAATACTTCAGCGCCTGATGGACTGCTAAACTGTCGTGAATCATCCTGGGCGGCGGCTGGCACCAGAAAGAAATCGCCTGCTTTCAGCACCTCTTTGCCGAAAAGAATTTCACCGCTGACCACCGCTCCCATGGCGAACTGCTGGCCGCCGGGCGCGCCAGCTTGTGCACCAGCTTCATAAGGGCTCACATCCAGCTTAAAATATTTCCAGTCCAGCAGGCGTGTGCCGTCCAGTTGTTGCCAGCCGACTGGTGGCGCGTCAAAATCTGTAACTTTCAGGGCCTGCTCCTGATGCAGTTCACGGGGTTTGCCATCCAGACCGACGCGGTTCCAGTCAAAAACGCGATAGGTTGTGTCGCTGTTCTGTTGAATCTCAAATATCACCAATCCCCCACCAATGGCGTGCATGACGCCGCCGTGGATGGCAACGCAGGCTCCCTTGCTGGCTTCATGGGCGAGCACCTGCTCTGCCACGCTGCCATCCTCCATGGCTGCGGCGAAAGCATCCTGGCTGACACCCGCTTGCAAGCCGGCGTACAGGCGCGCCCCAGGTTCTGCATGCGCTACATACCAGGCCTCGCTTTTCGCCTCACCCTGAACCAGTTCGGCTGTCTCATCATTGGGATGAACCTGGATGGAAAGATCATCCGAGGCATCGAGAATCTTTAACAGCAGGGGAAATCTGTCGCCTTCGTGGGAAACCAGTTTGGGTCCAAAAACTTCAGCACGAAAGTCCGTCCAGAGTTCGTGCAGCGTTTTGCCCTTGAGCGATCCATTGATAACGACGCTTTGCGCCTCGGGCCGGTCACACAGTTCCCAGCTTTCGCCGTATGGCACATCTGCTTTTGGAAGTTCTCTGCTGTACAGTGATTCCAGGCGACGCCCTCCCCAGACTCTTTCTTGATAAATGGGTGAAAAACGCAGAACTGACCACTCCGTGGATGATTGCATGCTTCCTTTTAGCGAAGGGATTTCATCATGCAACCGCCCAAAGTCAGCTAATTAGCGCCTCATTTTACAGCCGCGTTCTCGGTGCAGGGCTTCTTTTCAACAGTTAAATGATTGAGGTACAAGGCTTTTCGACTCAACACTTGAACTAATATGGAAATTCTGGTAATCTGATCTGTTCAGGTTTCTTGAGAATTGATTTCCCTTGGATTTCAAACCTCATAAAATATGATTCAGCCCACTGCGAAACGAGATCATGCCCTCCCGTGCACCTAGCCGACCACCGCGCAAGCTCTCCACAGAGCAAAAGGTGGAAAATCCTATGTGGCACGGAGCGATTGGCCTGGTTTTCCTGACACTGGCTCTTTTCTATTTTCTGGCGCTGATTTCCTATGATCCGGCGGATTTGCCTTCCTGGTGTCCGTGGCTGCCATTGAGTGACACGCCAACATCGCTAGCGAGGAACCTGATCGGCAGGCTGGGGGCGGTCATAGCAGGGTACACTTTCTGGATGTTTGGCGCGGCGAACTACATCCTGCCCATCTGTTTTACCTGGTTTGGCGTTTGCAAACTCAGCTCCCAGATGCGCCTGACTTTGCGCGCCTGGACTGGCTTTGCCCTTATGGTGACCAGCGGTGCGGCCATTCTTTATCTTCAAACCCTTTGGGAATGGGATAATCGCAATATCACACCCCACGGGGCAGGCGGAGGCCTTGGTTATGTTGTCGGTGGCATGCTGATGCTTGGCATGATGGGGGAGGTTGGCTCCTTGATTTTACTCATCTTTGCTTATGGCATCGGCATGATCTTTGTCACCGACATGCATCCTGTGCATGTGGTGGTGCAGGTGCTGAAGAGCAGCAAAAAAGGTCTGGTTCAGTACTGGGAGAACCGTCGCATGAACCGTGAAGCGGCTGAACTGGCCGCCATCCAGCCCTTTACAGTACCGCCTCCCGATCAGGGACTCACCCGTGGTAGAAAGAAAGGCTCAGCCGCTGAAATGCAGTTGGATCTGCCCCCCGTGCAGCCGCTGCCGCGGATTATTGATGCTTCAGTGCCCAAAGAGCCAAAGGTAAAACCGGCGCTTTCAGATGTCTGGCAGAAGAGGCAGGCGCAAAAAGAGGAGCGCGTCGCCTTTGCCAAGCCGCAGAGCCTAACGGCCAGATTTAAAGATTACAAGATGCCGCCGCTGGACATGCTGCGCTGGCCGGAGAAGCAGCATCGTAATCCTGCCGAGGAAGGTCAACTGCGCGACATGCAGAACACCATTATTCGCACTTTAAGCACCTTTGATATCAAGGTGACAGCGGGTGACATCACCAAAGGCCCGGCCATCACACGTTATGAAGTGTACCCCAGCGATGGTCTGCGGGTGAACCGTATTGTGAACCTGGAGGCTGACCTTGCGCGCGCCACCAAGGCGGAAAGGATCAACATCCTTGCGCCCATTCCCGGCAAGGACACCGTTGGCATTGAACTGCCCAATCGTGACAAGATCGTGGTGCCCATACGTGAACTGCTGGAGGATGAAAGCTTCAATAATGGCAAAGCCAAGATACCGCTGGCGCTGGGCAAGGACGTGTATGGCAAAGCCATCATTGCAGATCTGGCCTCAATGCCGCATTTGCTGGTCGCCGGCGCGACTGGTTCTGGCAAGTCCGTCTGCATCAACAGCATCATCACCAGTCTGCTTTGCCGCTTTGCGCCTGATGAGCTGCGTTTTATTATGATTGACCCCAAGGTGGTGGAGATGCAGGGCTATAAGGACCTGCCACACCTGGCCCTGCCGGTCGTTACTGACCCCAAACAATCACTGCTGGCGCTTCGCTGGGTGGTGAATGAAATGGAAAAGCGTTATCAAATTTTCGCGAAAGAAGGCTGCCGTAATTTTGATGCATTTAATGGTCGCAAGCGGGGTGGGACGACAGGGCGTACCACCTCAAGGGTGGGGGCTGGGGCTGAGTCTGCCTCCCTGCCTGCCGCGGCTGCATCCGTGACCGCAGCTTCCAAGGCATCGCCTGCTGTTCCCTCTACCAAGCGCCATTCACTCTCGATGCCCCATCCAGACAAGTATGATTCTTCCAATGTACTGGATGAACTGGATGAAGAAGATGGCTACAGCCCTGGAGGATTTTGGCAGGGGAACAGTGATCCGCCTGCGCAGAAGGAACCTGAACTGGAGGTGCCTGACACCATGCCTTACATCGTCGTGATTGTGGACGAGCTCGCAGACCTGATGCAGACCGCCCCTGCGGATATTGAAGTCGCCATTGCGCGAATCGCGCAAAAAGCGCGAGCCGCTGGCATTCATCTTATCCTGGCCACGCAGACGCCGCGTGCTGACGTGGTGACGGGTATCATCAAGGCGAATATTCCATGTCGAATCGCCTTTCAGGTGTCCAGCGCGCTGGACAGTCGCGTCATTATGGATCGCAAGGGAGCAGACAAACTGGTGGGGAAAGGCGATATGCTTTATCTGCCTCCTGGCACCAGTCAGTTAATCCGCGCCCAAGGCACAATGGTGACGGATGACGAGATTCAGGACATCGTAGATTTTGCCTGTGAACAGGGTCAACCACTGTTCGAAGTAACACTGGGAGAAAGTGCAGACAGCTGGGACAGCGATGAGTCTTCTGACGCCGTAAGCCCTGAGGATGAAGCCATTCTGGAGAAGGTGCTCGACGTAATCTCTACAGAGAAAAAAGCCTCCACGAGTTTGATCCAGCGCCGCCTGAGACTAGGCTATACGCGCGCGGCAAGAATGATGGACATTCTTGAAGAGCGCGGTATTATTGGACCTGGGGATGGGGCTAAACCGCGTGAAATTCTTGTAGAACTATAAGCGCTACCGATACCTCTGCCGCGTATCATTATTAGCCAGCCTTCTGTTCATATGCTCCCCATTTCATTCGAAGAATGACTGTTTTCGAGACCCCGGTTCCTCCAACCCATACCACAACACACCATGACAACCATTGGTCAGCAACTTCTCCAGGCCCGCAAAAAACGCGGACTCAGCCTGCAGGACGTTGCTCACAAAACACGCATCCCCGTTCCTCGATTACAGGACCTGGAAGCGGATAACTACAACTCCCACGGCGGCCTCATTTATGCCAAGGGATTTTTACGTACCTATGCCGCCCACCTACAGGTGGACGCCAGTCTGATTCTAGACCGGCTGCAACCTCCGCCGCTGGCTGGAAAACGGGACTACACCTATCTGGTGAAAAACCTCGGCCCGTGGATCAAGGCCCGCCAGTTCAAAGCCCTGACCCCTAAACGCGCCACAGCATCCCAAGGCGGTTCTGTGCTGTCCATGTCGTTGATCGTTGGAGCCATAGTACTGCTGGGCACCAGCCTGATGTTTGCCAACGCTATGTTTAACAGTGGTGTAAACGAGCCTGCGGCTGACACAGCCGAAACCGAAACGCCCGTGCTGGAAGAAAAAGTTTCAGTGACCGCCGTCTCCCTGCCGCCGATTTCCTCCAAGGATATTAGTCAGGCAAGCTGGACGGGAGCTTCTGGAGTCAGCCCTACATTTGAGCCAGAAAGTGATGTTTCCTCTGTGAAGACATCGGCGCCGGATGAAGCCGTTCCTGTGGCTATTCCCGTGGGGCCTGATGAAGCAGATGAAAAGTCTTTGCCTGCCCCTGTGAAAGCAATTCCGGTAGAATAAAGAGCGCGGAGCGTTTTTTTGAAGCTGACACCTGCACCCGGTGTCAGCTTTTTTTGTGGAAAGATTAGTGTGTGTAGGGAGGCCTTCAGGCGATTGTCGGTTGCCTGTGCGGGGATTTGGGCGACTTTTGTGGTCTTGCTGGCAGTGCGTCAAGCGTAGCCATTTTTGCACCTTTCTTATTTTTTCCAAGAATGCGACTTCATTCCCGCTTGATCGGCCCACTGGTTTGTGGGGCTGCGGCAGTCACCTTGCTGGTGATGGTGCTCGTCTTTAATGCAGAAGTTCGAGAGGTGGCGCTAACCACAACTGTTACATTGCTGGGGATTGTGACGAGTCCCTTCGTGCTGGAATCCACCACAGTCGCCATCATGCTGCTGGCGGTGCTAGCCTACAACCGCTGGAAACGCGACAAGGACGGTGAGGACTGGGTGTACCTGGTCACTCATGAAACTGACGACCCAACCGTGTCCCCTAGTATCACCCAACGGCTGAAAAGCACCGTATTAACGGAAAAGCCACAGCCGCTCAGTGAAATTGATGCCGCCACCAGTGTGCTTGAGGGATATCTGGAACTCGGCATGCCATCCCAGGCGTTTGCAGAGCTGTCGAAACTCCCTGAGAAGGATGCGGATTTCATTCCGCTGAGAATACGCATCATGGGAGCGAATTTGCAGACAGAGGAAGCTGTGGAATTGCTTCAGCAGGCTGCCATGACGGCCCCCACAGTCAGCCCTAACCTGGTTCATGCGGCGATTGAAAATGCCCGCTGGTTGCTGCAGCATCTCCAGCGCCGCGACCTGGCCGCCCGCTGGCTCAAGGAGGCGAACCAACTGCACCCAGTAAAGCTTGCTGCTGATGATCCCCTGCACGCTTTGATGCCTGAACCTGCGTAGTTCTGGGGGGGAATTGCACTTTCTACTTTCCGAATGCGTGTTTCGGGTTTTATTACGCGCCCTTACTTTACCATGGCAACTCATACCGACTCTCATAAAAGCGGCGGCAGCATCTGGTCCGTGATCAATTTCCTTCTCGGCGTAGGATTTGGTGTTTTTGCACTCGTCGCAGGCGTTGCATTAATCTATGGCGGCATTGTGATCCGCAGCGGCGGTGACACTGCGCCAGCCAAAAAAGAAGAAGCCGTGGCATCGGCGCCTGCCGCACCTGCCGCAGCCGTGACGGCTTCCACCCCGGCGACCGCAGCCGCCAAAGAAACGACGCCTGCAGCCGGAGCCACCGAAATTCTTATCAAGCCTGATGCCACCAACCCGCTCATGTTTGATACCAAGTCCTTTACCGTAAAAGCTGGACAGCCAGTGAAACTGACCTTTGAAAACAAAGCCAGCCTGCCACAGCCGCACAACTGGATCGTCGGCAAGATTGGCAGCAAGGAAAAACTGATTGCCAGCGGTAACGCCATGGTGACAGACCCACAAGGCATGGCCAAAGGTTACATCCCCGACATCCCGGAGATCATTGCCCACACCAAATTGTTGCAGCCTGGCCAGACTGAAACGATTGAATTCACTGCTCCCGCAGAAGCAGGTGAATATCCGTATATTTGCAGCTTTCCTGGGCACTCCGTGATGATGCAGGGAACCATGGTGGTGGAGTAGAAATGACAAAAGCTGATCCCGTAGTCACTTCCCCTGATTTGCTTTCATCCGCCGCGGTCGTGGCGGATGAATCGTTTTCAGCGACTCCCATTCGAGGTTTGATTTTTGATTTTGATGGATTGATTGTTGATACCGAAACAGCCATCTACCAGGCATGGAAGGAACTGTATGACGAGCATCAGCTTCCGCTGACTATTGAGGTGTGGGCACAGTGTATCGGCAGCGATTTTGGCCACTACGACCCGGCCGCGGATCTGGAGCGTCTTACAGGTCTCACGTTTGACTGGACGTCGCTGACGCAAAGGCGTCGCGAACGGGTGAACAGCCTGCTTTCCAGCCAGGATACTCTGCCAGGCATTCGCGAACTCCTTCAACATGCGCAAGCTGTCGGCATGCCCTGTGCCGTGGCCAGCAGTTCCAGTCTTAACTGGGTGGGCGGCTGGATCAATCGGCTTGGTCTTATGCCCTATTTCAAAAACATCACCACCCTGGATGATGTCGGGCGTGCAAAACCGGATCCTGGGCTCTTTCTGCATGCGGCGGAAAAGCTGGAGCTGCAGCCCTCGGAAATTCTGGTTCTGGAAGATTCGTTAAATGGCCTGCGTGCAGCCACGGCTGCTGGCATGCGTTGCATGGTGGTGCCAGGGATGCTGACCCGGCATCTGGATTTCACAGGCGCGTGGCGGCAAATTGAGTCCCTGGCAGAGTTTGACCTGTGTAACCTGGGCAGGTAATTTCTTTGTCACAGAAGAAGCAGGATTTACCTGCACATGGCAGAAGGAAGGATCACTGCCATGAACCATTTACTCATTGCCAATATAGAACGCGCACTTGAAACTGTGCGTTACTACGCCCAACAGGGCTTCTGGCCAGCGCCGTCCCTGGTGCAGCAACTGGAATGGTGCCAGCGCCGGGTCTGTGGGGAAATGCTGGAGCCTCCACTTTTCCCGCTTTGTATGGCTTCCCTGCTGCATCAGCAGCATGCAGATCGTGGGGAATATTCTCTCCTCATTCACGAACTTCGTGAAATTGAGCAGAGCATGGAAGAACTGGAGATGCGTTCTTTTGAGTACACTGCGCTATGTGCCTGAAGGGCAAAAAATTTGAATATTTGACCCAGCCGCTTGACAGCTTTTTTGCATTTGTTTGCAATTCAATCCGGCATGGTGGATATAACAGTCTCCCCCAGACAGTTCTACATCCCCCAAGCTAATACTAGTGTCACCACAACGCCAACCGGAAACGCCCGCTAAAAAACCAAAACTCAGTCTGCTGGGAAAAATCAAAGCAGGCATTAAGAAGCTCGCGGGCAGCCTCGGCAAAAAACAAGCTGCTGAGAAATTAACCGGAGAACGTGAACGATCGGGTCCGCGTGCCGAGGGCAGACCTCCTCGTGGAGACAGGGAAAGAGGCCCGCGCCAGAGCCGCTCAGGAGAGCGCTCACAGGAAAATCGCCGTGGACCAAGAGACCCGCAATCACGCACTGAGCGTGGCGGCAAGGGAAGGGGACCTAAATCAAGAGAACGTAATCGTGAGGAAAGGCCAAAGGAGCCGCGTGTAAAGCACGCGCCAGAACCGCCGCCTCCAGCTCCAGAAGTGCCTCCAGGTCCATATCCAGAAGCATTTGAGGCTTTAGGCTTGAGTCCAGCAGTTCTCGCGGGCATTCGTGATTTTGGCTACACACAGCCGACTGAGATCCAGACCAAAGCAGCCCCGATTGTGCTGGCTGGAAAAGACATCGTAGGCGCTTCACAAACCGGCACTGGCAAGACTGCAGCTTTTGGTATGCCGACAATCACCCGCCTCGGCGCACCTGGCGCTCTGCGCTGTCTGGTGCTGGAGCCCACTCGCGAACTGGCCGCGCAGGTGGTGGAAAATTTCGACAGGCTGAACAAATACACCGGGCTCCGAACACTGCTGGTGCATGGCGGCGTTGGTTATGGAAAACAGCGTGAAGGTTTGCATAAAGGCGTGGACATTGTTGTTGCCACGCCAGGGCGGTTGCTGGATTTCATGAGTGAAGGAGATGTGGACCTCAGTTCGCTGGAAGTCCTGATTCTGGATGAGGTGGACCGCATGCTGGACATGGGCTTCCTGCCCGATGTACGCCGTATTGTGGAAAGAACGCCTCAGAACCGGCAAACGCTTTTCTTCTCTGCCACCATGCCGCCGCAGATTAAGAGTTTGGCAGAATGGGCGCTCAAAGATCCTGCCAGCGTGGAGATCGGCATTCGTTTTTCACCAGCCGAAACCGTCAGCCATTACCTCTATCCGGTGGCCAGCGACCAGCGCGAAGAGTTGTTGCTGGAACTTTTGCGCCGCACGGATTTCCATAGTGTGATGATTTTCACCCGTACCAAGATGGATGCAGACCGTCTCTTTGGCGCCATTCAGCGTGATGGTGAGCACAAGGCTACGGTGATGCACTCAGATATCAGCCAGAAGGAACGCGAGAAAGCGCTGAAAGGTTTCCGTGATGGGGAATATGAAGTCATCGTCGCCACTGATGTTGCTGCTCGCGGGCTGGACGTCAGCGGAGTGACCCACGTGATCAACTACATGGTGCCAGAGAATCCAGAGGACTATGTGCACCGC
>Ga0182737_1001616_pt1 | contig 21312 bp, 24 predicted proteins | sample eDN5th30CBELigOP_FD_128878 | JGI IMG/M metagenome (GOLD analysis project Ga0182737, IMG submission 128878) | Enriched Organic Plus compost microbial communities from Emeryville, California, USA - eDNA 5th pass 30_C BE-Lig OP (version 2) (version 2) ...
CGAGATGCCGCTGAGCGACACGAACAGCTACGACCGGAAACGTCCGCCGGCGCGACCCACGCCCGCGTCCGCACGTGACCGCAGCCACGAGGCACCCATCCAGTCGTTCATCGCGAACGTATCCGTCCGCTCCTATACGGCGGAGCAGGCGCCGGTCACGGTCGTCGTCGACGGAGTCGCCGGGGGCGACGAGGTTGCACGCGAGTACCGTGCCGTCGATGGGAACCTGTTCCGGCAGGTGTGGGGAATCCAGGACCCCTCCAACGGGACCGTCATCCCCATCAGCCCCGCGTCCACCGCATGGGCACCGACACAGGCGGGCGAGACGTACGACCTGCTTCCCGTCCCCGCCGACGAGCAATGGCTGAAGACGGAAGCCGCACGCGCCGATACGACCGGCGCCGACAGTGAGGATGCCGCACACCAGCTCGTGCAGGAGCACCTGGACGAGTTCGCTGCGATCGACGGGCACGTGTGGACGACTGCGCCGGCACCCGCCTACCGGGCGCCGACCGAGGAAGACGCCCCATTCGGCGCACCCCTAGTGGTAGATGTCGCACCGGCACCGGACACGTCAGAGCACGCTGCCGACATCGGGTTCTTCCCCTCCGACCAGTACGACGACGCTGTCGCGACGATGCAGCAGACAGCCGCGGTCACGGGTGCGACCGTGGCCCCACTTCCCGCGGAGCCCCCGATCTCGTGGCTGCGCGAGCTCGGGCTGATCGGCGACGACGTCCCGTGGCGTCGTGGGGTGCCGATGCAGGTGGAGCCGTCCGAGACCCTCACTGAGGACACGTTCCGGGACCGGCTTGCCGCGTTCCGCGAGCAGATCGTCACCATCCCGGGCGCGGTCACAGGTGACGTGGGCTCGTTCCTGGTCGTCGGGGACTGGAAGCTCGACTTCGCCGCGCTCACCCGGCAGCAGCAGGACGAGTACCGTCGCTACATCATGTACGGCGTCGAGCACGGCTTGATCTGACCGGCGCTTCTCACAGGTCGTCTTCTCCGTTGAGGATCGATAGTTCGCGGAGGCGGAGGATGATGGGGCGGGCGTGGCGCTCGCACCGCCACAGGCCGTCGAAGCGGCCGGCCGCGGCCTCCCCGCACGGCTTGCCCATCTCTGGCACCTCGCACGTGTGCTGCCACTCGCGTTGCAGCTCCGGTGGGGCGTTCTCCGCCCAGAGCGACGGCTTCTCATCCCAGGGGTGGTTGGGGCATCGCCATTCGAACTTCCCGCCGCTGTTGACTCCACCCTTATCGCTTGTGTGGACGCTCGCGCGCGTCCAGGTACGGATCACCGTGATCTGGGCGATGGGGTACCACGTCTCGACGTTGTTCCTGAGGCAGTAGGTGCACTGGTTCTCATCGGGGTGGCCGGGCTTGATATCCCGGTCTTCCACGTCGGCGAGGTTGTACGGGGTGTCGATGAGCATGTCGGCGTAGCGGACCATCATCGGTCCTCGAGCTCGGGCTGCAGGCGTTCCCACTGGGCGGCGCATGCGGCGGACACCCGGTAGTAGACCTCCCGGCCGCGCGGCGGCCGCAACTGTGTGCCGGACTTGGCGGTGAAGGGCGCGGCGGTGCCGGCGGGCATGTGCGCGTTGATCCACCGGTACAGGTGGGTGCGGAAGGTCTTGATCGTGTTCACGTGCTCACCCGACCAGTCGCTCAGGTCAGCGATCGACACCCACGTACCAATCGCATCGTGGGCGATGACGGCGTCCATGATCTTCCGGTAGTTGGCGGCGGTTGTCGTCCCCGCGTTCGCGAGGGCGACAACGTCCTGATCGGCCCACAGCGGGTAGTCGGGGATCCCATCGGCGACCGAGACGGTAGGGGCAGTTCCACGCTGACCACGATCGGCGATGAGGAACGCAGCGAACCGCTGCACTTCGTCCGCGATGTCCGCGGGGACGGGGATGTTAACGAGGCTCATGCCGGAAATGTAGCTGGTGTACTGTTCTCCCCGCAAGACTCCATACGCGTCTCCTTGTTCAGTTCTTAGCGGAGGTGAAGCCAGGCGCGCGTGTCCCGTACGCCTGCGCGCACGTGTCGCACAGTTGGTGCCCCTCATCTGGACCATCCACCCGGGTGTAGCCATGCGGCGGCGTCCGCCCGCACGCCAACCTGTCGCGGACGAGCACATGTGTGCGCTGCGGCAGGATCGCCTGCGCTTGCATGCTCCAGGTGTCCACGCCCCGAACGAACGTCAACGTGGGCGCGAGCTCACCAACGATGCGCTGCCCCGCCACGATCCGTGCACGGCGCAGCCGCTGGTTCGCTTCATCTTGCACCAGGTCACCCATGCCGCCCATCCTGTCCCCGGACGGGCACCGATCAGTGGACCGGCACGCCCGCCTTCGCGCCGACACCCGAGCGGACCCGATCAGCAAGCACCACGCTCACCCCGTAATCGCGGCCATCGCGGGCCGCCCAAGTCACGTGCTCCTGCAACGCGGTGAGAGGACGGCCGGGGATGCTCGCGAGCCGGGTCAGCCCGTTCTCCACGATCAGAAGCGCCGGAGGAGCTGCCGCCAGCTTCTCCGAAGCCATCCCTTCTCGCTTGTCGACGAGTGTGAGCACCCGCTTCACCACGCTGAGCGCACGCGAGTCCGTCAGCTCCACACCGACCACGAACGCCTCACCAAGCACGTCATCGAGGTCCAGGACAGGAACATGCGTGACCCAGAAGGTGAGATCCTCCGGCAGTTGCGGCACGGGGAACGCAGCGGCGATCGCCAGATCAAGCGGGCTGTCCGCCCACGTGTCCTCCGGGTCCACTTCGAAGATGGTGATGACCGCACCGGACCCGGGAAGCTCCCACGGGTGACCGAGCGCCTCATCCTGCACCACATACCGCTTCCGGGTGGTCAGGTCCGTCACCCGGGCATCGTCCGTGTACACGCCCGCGATCTTCAGCGCATCCAACGTCGACCGGACGGTCTTGTCCAGGTCCGGCATCGTGATCGGCAGGGTGCGACGCCCCTTCGGCTGACCCTGCGGACGCGGCAGGTAGAACTCCACCACGACGTGCACCGCACCGGAGAGGACCCGCCACTCCGAGAGAGTCTCCATCGCGTCCACCGCCGCGGAGATCACATCCTGCCGCCACGGCCTCACCTTCCTCGACGACTCCGTGAGGATCGCACGTCCTGTCTTGCTGAATCCCTTGAACTCCTTCGACCCCTGCGGGGCGGGCACCCCACGGACGGTGAACTGCAGGTTTGGGCGACGGGCCTGATCTGCGGAGACTGTCACCACGGGAGCACCGCCAGCAGTTGGAAAGCGGCCCACGCGAGAACGCCCACCGTCGCGGCACCGACGGCGGCGAACACTCCGGCGTAGAACAGGCCACGTACAGCGCTCGTGGACTCTACGTACTCCCGATCGAACGGGCGGAACGTTGCCACACTCTCCGGCTCAGCAGCCTGATAGGTGGCCCGGCGGTGGCGGGGTTCGGTCGCCGGCTTCGGCGCCCGAGTGAACAGATCGGAAGCACTCATGCCCACCACATGCGCGGTCTCGAGACGTCGCAGGCGTAGGCCGCGCATGTGCAGGAGCAGAATGGCTCACACCGCGTCCGTATTGCCGCAGGGGTGGTGAGGTGACAGCTTCGGACACCCACAGACCAGCAAGGAGATCCGGTGAGCGAGATCAAGCGGAGGACCTTCCTGAATGAGCCAGGAGAACAACTCCTCCTCACCAGCGATCCCGTGGAGTACATCCGCCGGTTCGATGACTTCATCGAAGCGTCCGGGCTGCCCGCGGAAAGCCTCCTCGCCACACCCCTGATCGGGACTCCCCTGCCGGTCGCGAAGCGCACACCCAGCGGTGGGATCGGCCGTTGGGTGACCGCGGATCCGGCGTTCATGTGGCATCCACTGATGTGGCTGCCACAGCACCTTGCTCTCCGCTACCGGTACCGGCTCATCGACGACCAGCACGGCGGCACCAGCGATGACACGGACATCGAATCCGACAGCATCTGGGCGATCCGGGTCGCGTTGGAGCTCGTGAACTCCGGTCTGTACAACCCCGACGACGGCACCTGGGTGGACGTGCTTGCTCTGCACGGGCTCGATGTGGAGAATCCCGTCGACCAGGCACGGGTGGAGCTGTGGCTGAAGGGCAGCCCCGACGAGGTGCTGGACAGCATCGACCTCACCGACCTGGTGCGGCTCCCGGGGGATCCGGAGTGGGCGTTGCGTGCCGCCGCGGATCTTGCGGAGGTGCTCGTGCCCGCGGAGTGGTCGCTGATCTCTGCCGGGATCATCGAGGCGGTCGAAGGGCAGGTGAACGCCGGCAATGACTCGGACGGGTCCCTGCGGGCGCTGCTGAATGTGATGTCTCAGGTCGCCGCGCAGGCACTGCACGATGTGCCTGCCGACCCGGAGACCGGTGTCGACTACATCGACTTGGTCGGGATCGTGCAGGAAGCCGCTCAGGATCCCACATCGGACATCCGGTACCTGCTGGACACGTTCCTGGAAGCGCTCGGCGAGATCGCCGCGGACTACCTGCCGTCACTGCAGGCGATCACGGGCAGCGAGCTCGCCCTGGAAAGCTGAGCAAAACGCACAGCCACCAGGCAATTTGTGAGCATGTTGCCCTAGAATGTAGTCGGCCGAGCGGGGACTCGGCGGAGGGGACCCCTAACAGCGATCATGGCGTCGAAGACCACGATTCTCACCCGTCACGACGTCACCGTCGACGGGTCAGACATGTCCGCGTCGATGATGCTCGACGATGAGGGCTTCGGTCACATCATGGTCTCCACCAGCGCCGGGCCGTCATTCAGCATGGACGCGTCTAAGCTGCCCGAACTGTTGCAGATCCTGACCGAGGCCGAGTCGATCCGCGAGCTCATCCGCCGCGACCCTGAGCCGACCCCCGCGTCCCTCGGGTTCGACTGAGCTTACGCGGCAGTCAGCTGACGGTACGCATCCTCCAGCTTCCCGCCGGCCACGTCCTCCAGCCGCACCCTGCCGAGTACGGCCCGCAGCACGGTCACGTCCGCCCGATCGTGCCGGAGGACCACACCGATGGGCACCCGCGGGTTGGCGCCGACGATCGCGAGCTCATCCGGTTCCGCGTCGGGGCGCATGACGATCTCCCAATCGTGCCGGAACCGTGCCGTGGCCGCTTCCGGCCCGTCGCCCCACAGCACCTGCAAGGCAGCATCGCGGACCCGCACATCCTGCAGCCTGCGCGCCAGAGCATCCGTCGCCACCGGGCGGGCAAGGACAGACCGGACCGGGTCGAAGGCCGGGTCGTGCCACTGGGCGTCGTCGTGCAGCTGCGCCGCGGGGGCTGTTCGCCCCCTGGACGTGAACTGCCCACCGCCGGGCCCAGCCGGCCGATGCCGGTTCCCGTGCACGTCGCCCATCCCTCAATTCTGCGGCGCGCCCGCCACCGTGTCTCAGGAAACGCGGGGGCGCGCACCGATCAGGATGTGCCGTCGAGGACCTGGGCCACGCAAGCAGAATCATCGGCAACGGTGACCCGAACCGTCGCTTCCCACTTCAAGGTGTCATCGACCTGGAACGTGACGGGCACCTCGTAGTCACCGTTGACCTGCTTCACCGTCCCGAGCGTGTGCCCGGTGATGTCGGTGCCTTCCGGAGCGGCGGAGTAGCCGAGCACAGCGCCACCGCACGCGAGTTCCTCAACCGCCCGCGCGTCACGCTCGGTGAACGCCTCCGCGAAGCTCTCCGCGGTCGCGCGTGCCTTCTCCTCCGGTCCCCCGGCTGCGCACCCTGCGAGAGCGCAGGCGGCACCGAGGACCAGTGCAGTCGCCGCGATCCGGCGAACGTTCCCTGTCATGATGATGGCCTCCCTGCTGACCACCGTATGCGCGGTCCGCACCTGTTCTGGTCGTGAACGCGCAGATCGACGGGGATCAGGGTCAGATCATGTCCCGCTCGTCCAACGACCGAGCCACCCGCTCCATGGCGTCTACCGCGGCAAGGTCGCTGTCCGTCATCGCGCGAGAGGCCCAGCCGGGTGTCGAGTTCCCGTCGACGATCTCCTGCACCGTCCACTGCTGCCCCGCCAGGTGGTGGCTGAGCACCTGGGCCCGGTCAGCGTCCGTCTCGAGTGTCGACGAGTAGTACCAGAGCTGGTGGGCGCGGAGGATGTTCCGCATCCGGTGCGGTTCGATGCTGGCCTGGGGCCGTCTGGCTTCCGCTTCCGCGCGGGCCCGGGCGATGAACTCCTGCGCCTTCCGGTCGCTGGTGACCACGTTCTTCCGAGCTTGCGCGAGCACCTGCGGGTCGTTGCCGTACACGGCGTACGCGGCGCGAACCTCCGCGTTGATCTCGTCCTGACGCCACTGCCGGTATGCGTGATCCGCGTTCGACAGCACCCGGTCCGAGATCGGCGCGGTCTCGAAAAACTCGACGTACTGGGCGACGGACTCGAACGCGCGCGGCGGGAACGCGAAGCTACCTGTGGCGCTCTCAGCCAACGTGCCCTCCGGAGGCTTGTTCTGCCGTTTCTTGAACTGCCCGCCGGCAGGAGTGCCCTCCGGCTGACGCGACTGAGCCGACTGTACCAGCGACATGATCATCTCCTCCTAGCCGGGGGTCCCCGTCGTCACTGCACCCTGCGGCGTGCCCGTCTGCGGGGCGTCCGCGGGCTTCTTCCGGGTAGCCATCGCCGCACGGTATTTCTCGATCAGCTCCGCGTTGTTCCGGTTCCTGTTCGCGACGGCTGCGGTTCCGCGCGCCGCGGCCACGACCGGCTTCGACGCGTGACGGGCAACGACGGTCGCGGCACGGCCCACATCGGACTGGGCCACGTACTTGACTGCTTGGCGGGTGCTTCCCGCGAGGATCGCGGCGTCAGCGCGGGCGCCGACGACCTTTGGGCTGTTCCACACGCGGGTGGCGGCCTGCTTGCCGGCGTCGCGGGTGCTCTCCACGCCCAGGCGAGCACGGTTCGCGATCGCTGCAGGCGCGTCCATGACCGCGGCGATGCGCGCGGTCGCCGCGGACACGCTCGCACGCTGCCGCTGCCGTTCCTCTTCGAGAGCGGCGGTGTTCCCGGTGCGGCGCGCTTCCCGAACCATCTGGCGGTGGTCTGCGCGGGAGTGCAGTTCCCGGGCGAGCGGGGTCGCGGCGATCTTCTCCTGCGCGGACTGCGCGAGCTCGCGGGCGCGTTCCGCGGCTCGCGCGCCAAGGTCTGCGACGGACCCCTTCAGATCGCCGGGAGCGGCTTGTCCGGTCTGCGCGCGGTGCCAGGCGCGGGCTTCAGTGAGCTCCTGCTTGCGGTCCGCGGTGACCTGAGCTTTCACCTGCTTCGGGGTGAGGGTATCCGCTGCTTTCTCCTGAGCCTCGTCGAGCGCTTCCTTCCTGGGACCGGCGCCCATTCCGCTGCGGCGGGTGGGGGTGGATCCGAGCCTGCCACCGGTCGCCTTCGACAGCGCGGCGTTTCCGGCTGCCCGTCCGGCCCGGCTGCCCCAGTTCTTCGCGGCCGCTCCCAGGCGGCTGCCCGCGTACCCGCCGACGCCGGCGGCTGCGGCGGCACCGAGCGCGCCGGACGCTCCGGCCTTGTTCCATGCCTGCGCGCCGGACATCGTGACCGGGGACGGCATCTTGAACACCTTCGTGAACAGCAGGTGCACGAGCAGGAGCGCGGCGACGGGCGCGAACCCTGCCCACACCATCGCGAAGATCGTGCCCGCCCCGAACCAGGTGTTCCCGATGGTGATCAGCGCCCTGGAGAACAGGACGACGAACGTCATGATCACGGTCATCATGGACGCGAAGATCGTGACCCCGAGGAACCGGTTGAACGCGCGGAGGATCCGGTCCTTGAACGGGTTCGCGGTGAACAGTGCACCGAGGAGAACGAACCACAGTGCGATCGCGAACAGGGCCGCGAATAGCTTCGCGAGGAAGGTGAGCGCGGACAGGAACCCGAACGCGATGAACTGGAGCCCGGAGCTGATCGCGTACGCCCAGGTGGCGGTCGCTCCCCCGCTCGCGTTCACGCCGGTGAGCGCGTACAGGAAGTCGCGGACCTTGTCGCGGCCGTTGGTGGTCTCGATGCCCTTCGTTCGGTCGTCGATCCAGCCGGCCTCACCTGAGATGTCGAACTGGTCGGGAATGTCCTGCGCTGCCCCGTCGGTGCTGACTGCTGCCCACCACTGGGAGCACAGCGCTTGCGCGTCGCTGGCTTTCAGCGGGTCCGTTCCGGCGCCGCCGACACCGCCCGTGCCGCCCTTGAACCCGACCCAGCCGGACTCCCACTGCCAGGTGATTGTCTTCCCGCTGACCCGGGTGGGCTTGCACGCCGCCCAGCCGACGTAGGACGCGGCAGTGTTCGCTGCGCTGTCCGGGGAGAAGGGAGCGTTCTGTCCGTTGTAGGTGCTGAACACGGCGGTGTCCCATCCGGCCGGCTGCCCCTTCGCGGTGTAGTACGCGGACCAGAGCGGGGTGGACACGGTGGAGCGGTCCTCAAGGATCCGGCAGTACATCTTCGTGCCGAACGGGTTGTTGAAGCCGGTCTGGATCTGCTTCCACGTCTGCAGACCGGTGTCCTCCCACAGCTGGTCCATGACGGAGGTGATCGCGACCAGCCCCCCGCTGCCTGCGTCGGAGGCGTTGTCCTGCTGGGTCTTCAGCCGCTGCTGGAACGCGTTGTTGAGGCGTGCGCAGGACAGGTTGCCGTTCGGGTCGTAGTACGACGGGCTCGATGTGCTCATGCCGGGCGCGGCGGCGGTCACGAGCGGCTGAACACCATCCACGAACACGCGGGCGGGCATCTCCGCGAGCCCGGCGACACCGTCGTTTAGGGTCTTCACCACCCAGCCGGGTGTGAGCGGCACCGGCTGGTACTTCCCGTTCGCGTCCGTGCGGCCGTTGCTGTTCAGGGCGGCGGACGCCATCGTGAACAGCAGCCCGAAGATCACGAGGATCCCGGCGAGCCGCCGGAACATCAGACTGATGCCGCCGCGACGCAGGGACTGCACGACGACGGTGATCAGCAGGATCAGGACGATGGTGATTACCAGCGCGGTCGCCACCACCCGGTTCCCGTTCCCGTTGGTGAACAGGGCAACAACGATCTGCTTGGTGACGTCGTCGATGGTCTTCCCGATCTGGTCGATCGCCTGGAACGACACTGCCCACTGGGCCGCGTTCGAGGTGATCGACATGAACAGGTTCCCGATCGCCATCTGCATCGACTGGTTCACGCCGCGCTGCGCCTGGTCGATCAGCTGGGTGCCGATGAACCCGTCGTACTTCGTGAAGAACCCGGTGGTCGCGTCACCCCACCGGTTCATGGTCCGGAACTGGGAGTCGTAGATCGACCGTGCAGTCTCGTCACCGTCGCCGGCATCCGGGACGGGCGCGGCGGGTACGACCTTGAACAGGTCGGTGGAGGTGATCACGCTCGAGCTGACGGGGGCGGTGACCGTCCGTGCCGGGGCGGTCGTGTCCGTGTTTACGGTCGCGGCGACGGCGGGTGCCGCGCCGGTCAGTCCCAGCATGCCGAGGACGAGCGCAGATGTGAGCAGCAGCAGCCCGCGCGCGGACCGCTGCCTGGTGGTGTGTGGTGCGGTGCTCATACGGGGAGCAGGTCCTTCGCTGTCGGCTTTCCGCGGCTCCGCTTACCGCTGGTGACCGCGGAGATCGGTGTCGGCTGGTCTGCGGCGGGGGTGGCGGGGACAACGACCGTCTGGTGCATGACAAGGGTCGGTTCGGGGATAGGCGCCCCGGACGCATACAGGACACCGTTCTGCGCCTGCCGGCGGTCGAGGATGGCCTGGTAGTTCCGAAGCCGCATGCCGTTTCGCTGCCGCCAGTCCCACAGGACGACACCGGCGCCCATGAACACCGCCGGGGTGAACAGGGCGTATGGGCCGAGGACTGCTGCGAGCAGCATCGTGGGGAACACAGACGCGAGCCCGGACACGGCCAGCACGATCAGCGTGTACCGGCGCACCTCGACGGTCAGGACAACGGTGCGCCGGTTCTCGTTGCGACGACGGCCGGTGAGCTTGGTGAGGCTGTAGACGTGCGGCATGGCCCCTCCGGGGCTACCCGAGGAGCCCGCCGACCCAGGTCGCGAGGTTGATCACGACGTTGACCAGCGCCTGCAGGATCGTGAGGATCGCGGGGACGGTGACCGTCGGCCCGGCGAGGATCGCACCGAAGATGATCGCGAGCCACGGGAAGCCGGACATCCCGCCGCCGCCACCGCGCCGGCGCCCCCAGATCCACTTCGCCACGAAGATGACGATGAGGGCCACACCGATGATGGTGAGGACGGTGAGCACACCGCCGGGGATCTTGCCGATCAGCTGGTTCCAACCGCTGACGAAGTTCATAGTCGGGTCCTCCCTGTCCCCCACCACCCCTGCGGCAGGTCACCGTGGGGAGTCGTGGATCCGGTCTGTCACCTACATGAGTGCGGCAGCGGCCCGCGGGTGCGCGTCACCTGCGGGTTGCTGCCTTCAGCGCCTCACGCCACAGGCTGTCCGCGAAATCCGGGTGGTCCTCCATGACCTCAGCGGTCAGGTGGCGTTCGTGGACGCTCAGCTCACCGAACGGGGCGAACAGCGCCTTCTCCTGCTCGTCGGTCGCGTCACCGTCCACCCACCGCAGTGCGAGCGCGTGTGCACCGCCCGGGTACTCGTTCACGACCCGGCGGGCGGTGGAAGCTGCGGACTTCGACAGAGACTCCCGCTTCACCGCGGGCGCACCGTTGCGGATCGACACGATCCGCCACACGTCGCGGCGCACGTCCACCTTGCCGGCAGCTCCCCCGTTCTCGAACTCGAACAGTGCCGAGGCGGCCGCATCCTCCTGGTCATCGAACGGGAGCGGCTGGTCGGCGACCAGCGCCACCCCGAGAGTCGTATCGCCGTCACCGTCGTCCGTGCGTACGGGCGCGTCCAGGCTGACGGTCGAACGCTCCCGGTAAAAGTCCGGCTTGGGGCGACGGCCCGGCTTCATCGACATGCGGATCTTGTCCGCGGCGGCTTCCCGCTCGCTCGGAGTCATCTTCCGGCCGCGCTCCCCCTCGAAAGCGGCCTCCTGCTCCTTCAGGGCACGACGGGCCTGGAACTCCTCGTGCCGGAGCCCGTGCTGGTGTCCGACGGTCTGACGGACCGCGACCGTGCGGGCGACCGCCTTCAGCAGCTTCTTCTCCCCCACGAGCTCCTCGATGGGGCGGCGCCCGGCGAGCAGCTCAACCCACGCGTCCTGGGCGATGTCGTCCGCGGTGGACGGGTCGATTCGGTACGCGCGGGTGAGCGCGGCAGCGGGGCCCATGATCGTGGCGTTCATCTCACGAACCTGCTCGTCGGTGAGCGTCTGTGTGGGGGCCGCGTTTCGCTTCTCAGCGAACTGGCCGCCGTCCGGGCTGCCCTTGCCCTTGTGGATGTTGCCGTGCACGTCGGGAGTCGTCATGCGTACACGAGTGCGGCGTCCACGCACGTGTGCACGCCGCCACGGTCACCGCTTCTTCCACGTGTTCACGGCCTCGTCGATGACCATCAGGGCGATGTCCTTCAGCCCGGACACGTCGTCCTCCGCCATCACCGCGACCCCGTCGTCGGTGTCCCCGAGAGCCGCTTCGAGCACCTTCGTTTTCGCGTGCAGGACCCGCTGGATCGGTTCGTCGAGCGTGCCGCGGGCGATCAGCGTCGTGTACAGGGACGCGTTCGACTGCCCGATCCGATTCGTGCGGTCCTCCGCCTGCTTGATCACCGCTGGCGTCCAGTCCGTCTCCACGAAGAACGAATCCGACGACCTGGTGAGAGTGATCCCCACGCCCGCTTTCGTGATCGCACCGATCAGCACCGGGATGCGCCCCTGCTGGAACCGGTCCACGTAGTCGTCACGGGCCGTGTCGCTGGTGCCGCCGACGATCGCGACCGTCTCCCCCACATCGTCCGGGACCGCTTCGAACAGGGCGGCGGCCACGTCGATGTGGTGGGTCCACACGATCAGCGGGCGCCGATAGATGCGGCTCTGGTTCTCGTCGACGTCGAACCCGGCCTCCTCCACGTGGTTGACGATCAGTTCCTTCGCCGCGTCGATCTTCGCGAGCCCCGCCGCGCGTCGCAGTTGCGAGATCAGCTCGAACGAGCTGTTCATCGCGTACTCCTCGCGCTCCTCCGTGGACGGCAGCCGGTGATAGTGGTCGGAGAACCAGGTCACCCACGCCTGCACCTTCGCGATCACGTCCTTGTGCGCGGCCCGGTATCCGGTGAGGGGAACGTCGATGAGCATCTCCCGGCGACGCTTCTCCGGCAGCTGAGGCAGCGCGTCACGCTTCCGTCGACGCACCCACACGTGGTTCTTCAGGGTCGCGTGCAGACGCGGTAGGGATGCCTGCTTCGCATGCCAACCACCGAACTTGTCCTGACGGCAGAAGTCCTCCAGGAACTGAGACCGGCCGCCGAAGATGGGCACGAGGGTGCGGGTCAGCTCGAGTAGTGGCACCAGCTCGTGGGGTGCCGCGAAGATCGGGGTGCCGGTCAGCGCGATCGGTGCATGCCGGACGGACTCTGCCGTGTTCAGGACCGCTTCGCTGCGCGCAGTCCCGATCGTCTTGTGCCGGTGGGCTTCGTCGACGATCATCACGTCCGCCGCCCATGCCTTGATCCGTTCCGCGGTCTCCGGGCGGGCGGCGAGAAGACTGTCGCTGATCACAACGACCCCCTGATCTGGCAGTGCTGGCTCCTTACGGCGGGGCGTGAACGCGGCGATGTCGGCGGCTGCAGCGACCACACCGGCCATCTCCGCTTCCCTGGCCCAGTTCGTGGTCAGCAGCGGCGGGCAAACGATGAGGGTGCGGTGGGTGTTCAGGATCCGGGCGGCCGCGAGAGCCTGGAAGGACTTGCCCAGTCCGGGCTCGTCGAACAGGCCCGTTCTTCCCGCGGCGACGGCGAGGGCACCGGCCTCCTGGTACGGGAACAGGGGTCTCTGGAACTGCGGGAGCTGGCCGATGCGGGCGAGTTGCTCTTCGGGGAGCCCGTCGAGACCGAGTGCGTTGGCGAGGTAGTTCGCGATCGGTGCGAGCTCGTGCGGGACCGGCACTGTCGCGTGCAGGTCGAACGCCCGGTCGATGGCGTCCTGCGGCCAGTGCACACCGCCGCGGATCGCTCCCCTGTGAAGGACGTCGCCAACGTGAGTGAGGAACAGGCGTCGGTCCTTGTCCCAGGTGGCGCCGAGCCCCAGCAGTTCGCGGGCGTACAGGAACCCTGCAAGCCGGTGCCGGACCATCACGATCCGACCGTTCGAGTGCAGCCTGGCGATCGGCCAGGCGAGCTCGTCGATGGACTGCAGCCCCGCGAACTGTTCGGGCCGTTCGTCCCAGAGCAGTTCGATACCGGACTCGGCGAGCACCGTGGACGGTGTCAGCGACCCCAACCCGTAGATGCTCCACGACTGGGTGGACGGGTCCCAGTAGGAGCTACCGAGTGACTTCACCCAGTCGACCATCGACAGCTTGTGGTCCCCGGGGTACCTCAGCTTCGGGTGGATGTGGGTCTCGAGGTACGGTTCCCGGAATGTGCCCGCCAGGCGTGCATGCCCGGTGGTGATGCGGGCGCCGACGGGCGCGGGGAAGCTCATGCCGTGCACATGCGCGGTGCCGGTCACCGGCAGGCAGACATGGTGCGGCTGATCGCGGCACGGTCGTCATCGGGCAAGGTGAGGTCGTACTTGATGACGATCATCGAGAACTGGGCCACGTAGCGGCAGTCGTACGCGTCGTTCGGCGGCGTCCACAGGGCGGGGCCTTTCGCGGACTTTGACGTGTTCGTGGGGCCGTCCACGGCGATCAGGTTCGCCATGTCGTTCGCGAACCGGACCCGGGTCTTCTGGTCCCACCCGGATGCCCCGTTCGCCCACGCCCACGCGAGCGGCACCACATGGTCGATCTGAACGTCTGAGGACGTCTTCTCCCCGCGGGTGAAAGGGATCGTCTTCCCCGTGTACGGGTCGTGGAGGGTGCCGGTGAGGACCCGGCAGCGGGTGTCCTTCGTGATCTTGGTGAGGTCGCGGGCGAGGACGTCGTTGCGGGTGTCGCAGCCGTTCCCGTCCACGTCTTCCCACGGTTCCCCGAACGCGGCGCGTCGGTACTCGGGGATGCGTTCCGCTCCGGTCGTCCTGATGGTGCCGATGATCTCCGCGAACTCGTCGTAGTCGAGGTTGGCGTAGTCGCCTCGCTTCGCCCGCTCGTACGTGTCCTGCAGGTCGTCGCCGATGGCCTTGGAGGTCTTCCCGAACTCGTCGACGTGCTTTGCGGTTTCGGTGCCGAACCCGACTCCGACCGCTTCGACCAGGCGAGGCCAGGCGCCCACGTTGATCAGGAAGATGGAGACGACACCGAGGACGACGATGCCGACGATGAGCCGGCCGAAGAAGGATCGCATGCTCACCACATGCGCGGCGGCAGGGTGCGGTCAGTCGAACAGGCCGTCGTCGATGTGCTCGGTGGGGGCGGCGGGAGGCTGTTCGGTGGGGACACCGGGGCCGGTTGGCGCGGGATGGTCCGTGTCCGTGATGCGTTCGTTCGCCGCGGACGCCTTCATGAGCTTCCCGGTGCACCGCAACGTGAAGTAGCACTTCGCGCCTGCGGGGCGCCCGTCGTAGAACCCGAATCTTCCGCAGCCTGTGCACGCGACAACAGTCACCAGCGGGGAGGTCTGCAGGTACGGGAGGATGTTCGCGTACCGGTCGATGAGCTCCTGCTGCTCCGCGGTGAGGATCACCTTCTCGCGGATGTTGATCTGCGCGGCCAGTTCGACCATGCCCTTCCAGTTCGCGCACTTCGCTTTCTTCATGGCGATCAGCGCGATCTGCGCAGCCTGCACCACTGGGGGTGCCGTCAGGTTATGCCTGATCGGCTCAGGCCGCTTCGGGGCAGACCGTTTCCGTGCACGCACAACTGCCATGCCACCCACATGCGCGGCAGGAGCGCTCATTCGCCGCCGATGTTCGGTTGCAGGGTCGTGGACGCGACTGTGAACGGGCGGGCCACACCGTCGGCGACACCATTCACCCGGATACCGTTCACCCACATGGAGGCGTTCGCGGTCACGTCGCCGACCGCGTACGCGCACACCTGGACGGTGTCGTTGGTGGTCATCGGGTGACTGGCGAGCGGGGTGGCGGTGCCGGCGCACCCGAACCGGCCGTCGTCGTCGAGCACCCAGGTCATCGTGTCGCCGGCGTTGTTTATCGGGGTGAACGCGGCCGGGAATGACCACCCGGCGACGTCCTCATCGGACCCTCCAGAGCGGGCGATCTCCCGCACTCGGATCGTCACCCGTTGCACCACGGTGTTCGTGCTGGCGGGCACACCCAGCTGGGACAGCACCCAGTTGCGTTCAGCCCCGCTCACGGGCACGGAGACGGCGTCCACGGCGGTGAGAATGACCGGTTCAGCGATCACGTCCAGGTATGGGGCGGGCGTGTACACCACGGACGTATCCCCTTCAGCGGGGTTCGCGCCGGTGACGGTCAACCAATCCCCCAGTCCGTCGAGCTCCCCATGCGGGACACCCGGTGGGACGGTGAGGGGTTCGAACCCGGTGCCGGCAGCCTGCCCGGCCCGATCGAACCAGTCTGCGGTGCCGCCCTCGAGGGTGGCGGTCGCTGAGGGTTCCGGGTCGGGCGCGCCCTGGTCGGCGAAGCACCCCCTGACAGTGACAGTGACGGTCGCTGCGAGGAGGCCGGAAAGGGCGAGGTTCCGGATGGCGCGCATCAGTTCCCTCCGGTGTTGTTGTCGACGGACAGCGGTTCGTTCCCGTTGCGGGGCAGGTTGAAATGCTGGTGGTTGCAGGTGTCGTCGAACTCGATCATTGAGGTGAGCTTTCGGCCGCCGCGGCAGTTGATCTGACCGATGCCGGAGTTCTTCGGGGCGACCTTGTCGATCGCACGGATCAGTTTGATCGAGTTCGGGTCACCGCCGGTGGTGCTGGTGCCGCCCAGGAACCCGAAGTCGACCGCGCGTCCCTTCCAGTGCATGGACGCTTTCCCGGCGCCGATCGTGGAGCCGGTGCAGCGCCGGTTCAGGCTGTTCACGGACATCTTGTCGAACAGGCTGTTCGCCAACAGGATGATCTGAAGGATGCGCACGTCGAGGGTGCATGCTTCCGGGATCGGGTCACCCTTCGCATACCGCTTGACCTGGTTGATCGTCTCCGCTGGGTTCCCCCACCAGATGATCTCGCCCCGGTCGGTGGCTTCGAGGATCTGCTGAGCGAGTTGCTGTTCGTTGCCGGACGCGAGGATCCCGTTCCCTGCACCATCACCGCAGGCGACGGACACGGTGCCGTCGTCGCCCTCACTGTCGTCGGCGGACCCGTCCCATACGATCCCGGCCGGGACGGATAGCGACGCGGAGGACGTGGCGTACGCGGACCAGATGGTTTCGGCGAGCTCCACCTTGTCGGTGTACCGGTCAGGGAACGCGGATATTTGCACGGCCTGTGCGACCTTCCCCGGCTCCTTGTCCGCCCAGTCGTCGACCTTCGCCATCCGTTCGAAGAACTTGGCGGCCGCGAACCGGGGTGTCATGAGCCGCTTGATCACACCCTGCGGATCGGTCGCCCACGTCGATGTACCGACAGCACCCCAGGAGAAGATCGCCTGCTGTTGCATGATGCCGACGCTGGTGTGGTCGGTTCCGACCGCGTCATGGTCGAGGGTGAGGCTGTACTTCAGCTTCGCGTACTCGGCGCGTGAAGACGCGGACAGGTCCCCGTCCTCGGGGCCGACGACACCGTCGTTGGCGTAGTTCTGGAACCCGGACTCGACCGCGGCGGTGATCAGACCCACGATCGCAGCTTCCTTCGCGTGCGTGGGGAACATGGTCTTCGCGATCCCGATGATCGTCTTCATGTTCGCGACCTGCTTCGCAGTGAACGTCTTCCCGTTGAACGTGAACGAGTCACCGTCGATGACCGCGACACCACCTCCCGTGTTCGTGGCGCACTGCACCTCACCGAGCGCCCACGACCGGGCCTGGTCGAACACGGACTTCGCCTCGGGTTCCGTGAACTCCACCGCCTGCAGCGCGGCAAGGTGCACCTGCTCGACCTGGTCGGCGAGAGCCCGCCCGTCCCCGGCGGCGGGGATCGTCATCGCGCGCTGCGCCCACTGGTAGGTGGCACCGGCGGTCAGGTCCCGGTACTGCCGGTTCGGGTCCGCGTTCTCCAACGCGGAGGCCAGTCCGGGCAGATCGACGTCGTCGTTCTCCAGTTGCGCGGCGAGGGTGAGGGTCCACGGCAGCCCGTACTTCTCCCCCGCCTTCCGGGCGTTATTCGTGGACCCGTCGTCCACCCCCGACTCGATGACGGACTGGCTGGCGTTCTGTTCTTTCCCGCCCGCGATCGTGCCGACCAAGGTGGTGGCGGTGACGACGCTGCCGAGCACCCCGCACAGGGTGACTGCCATTGCTGCGGCGACGACGTACACGATCCCACGGCGGACACGCCGGTCTCGAGCGAGATCGACGGCGGCACCCTTGATCGCTCCGGCGGCGGCACCGGCGACACCGCCGACCGCTGCACCTCTGACCGCGTTGACGGCGGCGGCTGCGGCCGCGTTCCCGGCGATGTCCTTCGCGGTGTCCTTCGCGGACGGTTTCGAGCTCTCCGCCGGGTCGGTCATCGTCCACCTCCGAACCATTCACCGGCGGTGACGGGCAGGGTGCGGGGGAAGTAGCGACGTCGGCGCCGTTCGATCCGGGCCCGCTGCCAGACGGTGGGGACACGGGCGCCTTTGGATGTGTTGCAGCGGGGGCACGCGGCGACGAAGTTCCGCATGCTTGTGGCCCCACCCTTCGACCACGGGTAGAAGTGGTCGCCGTGTGCAGCGGTGCGGGTGCACCGCCACAGCATCCACCTGTCGTACTCGCATTGCCCGCCGGAACGGGTGAACCCCATGGCTCGTTCGTCGGCGGTGTACATGCGCCGTTGATCCTTGGGGCCTCGGACCCGGGACCGCCACAGCGGCCACAGGGCACGCAGAACAAGCAGCATGCCCAGCGCGACGGTGGGCATGAACCATGGCTGTGCGAGCAGCTCGTCAATCGGGACCGTCACACTCACCACCCCTGCGGCAGGCGGGTCAGAGAGCGATCGGCTCCCCGTGCTCCCACAGCTCTTCGGACCCGTCGTCGTGGATCACTGCCGGCGCACCACCGGGACGGTGCAGGGCACCATCGACACGCCATTCCTTCGTCCCGTCACGGCCCTCGTATGCGGGACCGTCCTCTCGGTGCGGCTGCCCGTCACGGAGGAAGTACCGTCCGGTGGGCGCGTCGACGGCAAGGTCGTACCCGCCGTTCGGGTCCGGTTCGGGAAGGATCGCGATCGACAGGGGGTATTGGGTGTTGACCTCGTCCGGCGTGAGGGAACCGGACGGCGCGGCGCCTACCTTGCGGGTGAACTTCCCGGTCCGGTCGTGCAGGTTCCCGTGGTCGTCTGTGGTCGTCATGTCTACATGAGTGCGGCGCGCGCACTGGCCGTGTGCGGTTCAGCCGCAGGAACCGGAGATCCCGACACTTCCGGTGGCGGTCGCTTTGGCCGTGTAGGTGCCTGCGGGACCGGTGATGACGACGGTTGCCGACCCGGATCCGCTGTTTGCGCCGGACGCTGGACCGGACACGGTCACCTTCACGGTGCCCCCTCCGGTGCCCCGGAACGTGACCCGGACGGTCCCACCGGTGCAGGTGAGGGTGGTGGAGGTGGATGCGGTGCCGCTGCCCCCGCCGCCCTTGCTGCCACCACCGGTGTTTCCCTTGCTGCCGCCGCCGTTGCCGGGTTTCGTGGTCCCTCCGCCGCCGCCGGGCTTGGTGGTCGGTTTCTTGGTGGGTTTCTTCGTCGGCGGCGGGGGTGGCGGTGGGGTCTTCGTGGACAGGGTCGCGGTCGCGGCGTTCAACGCGTCCAGCCGTGCCTGCAGGGGCGGGATGATCGTGACGTCCGCGTCGAGGATCGCTTGCGCGGCAGCGACGGCGTCCTCCGCGGGTTTCAGGTCCGCGACTGTCACCCCCGCCTGCCGTTTCGTGCTGATCAACTGGTTCGCGGCGCTGATCGCGCCGGCGAGGGCCTTGTGCAGTCCGGTGACTTCACCGTCAACGGTGGGGTCCGGGGTGGGTGCGAAGTCGATGGGCGGGAGAGGTTCCGGGTCGGGCTGGAACGCCTCAGCGACTCGGCCGAAGGCGGACGAGATTGCGGGCCACTGCCACCAGGCTGCGGCGGTGAGAGCGCCGACGAGGATGATCGCGAGGGCGGTCCGGAACCAGCCGCTTTGAAGCACCCAGCGGGCATTTTGCCACCGGGTGCGGGTGAGCGCCACCGGCTTGTCGGTCTGTTTGGAGTTCGTGGTCACCTGTTCGCCTCACGTGTGCCGAGAGCCCGACCAGTACGCGCCTGGCCGGGCTCTCGGGTTCCCTGCGGAGGGCGTCGAATCAGAAGATGTCGTCTTCCGCCGCCTGGGCACCCGCGACCGCCGCACCGGCGTACACGGGCTGGGCAGGGGCCTGGGGAGCACCCTGCGGGACACCCGTGGCCTGGGGAGCCGCGGGCTGGTAGGCAGGGGCCTGGGGAGCCGCCTGCGGAACGGGCTGTGCCGTCACCGGCGCGCCCTGCTGAGCCACCGGAGCAGTTGCCGCAGCGTTCTGCTGCTGCGGTGCGCTTTTAGTGAACACGGTCGTGCCGAAGCGGAGCGAAACCGCGAGGTCCTCCAACTCCAGCTCGTAGGCGACCCGGTTCTCCTGCGTCTTCGAGTCGACGTAGTTGCGCTGCTTCAGCTTGCCGGTCGCGACGACCTGCATGCCCTTGCGAAGCGACGCGGCGGCGTGCTCGCCGAGCTCCCGCCACGCGGCCGTGCGGAGGAACGTCGTGTCGCCGTCCTTCCACTCGTTCGTGGCGCGGTCGAACTGGCGCTCGCTGCACGCGATCGTGAAGTTCGCCACCGGGATGCCGTTCTGCGTGTACCGCAGCTCCGGGTCCGCCGTCAGGTTCCCGACGACGGTCAGCGGGATTCCGTTCATACTCTCGTTCCGTTCCGAGCCCCGCTGCGGGGCTCATCTCTTCCGACACACCAGCCCGGTTGGTCTGATGTCGAAGCCGCATGTGCGGCCTCTGCCTACTACATGCGCGGTGCGAGCACGTTCTGTGCCGCGCGGCTTGCGAGGGTGCGGCGCACCCCTTGCAGGAGTGTGTCCACGCTCATCCCGGACGCTCCCGCGAGGCTGGCGGCGAGGTAGGCGGCGACGGCGGTGACACCGGCGATCGCGTCGCTGTCACGCATGGTGCCGAGGACGGTGCGCATGTCTGCCGCGGCACCGGTGAAGTCGGGCCCCTGGGAGGCGGCGAACGCGGCGATGATCTGCACACCGGCGAGGACGGCGTCGCGCGCCTCGAGGGGCGGCTGCTCCCCCGGGCTGTAGAGCGCGTCGATCTTCCGGTACATGTCCCAGAACTCGCGGGCGCGGGCGAGGTCCTCTCGGATGTCCGCTTCGGCACGGTGGGCCTTGTTCGCGCCCTTCTCACCGAACCGATGGCTCTTCGTGGCCGCCGTGTACGCCTGGGAACTCTGGGTGATGTCCATGGGACGGTAGCTGAGGCGGCCTGTGAACCGCGGCATCCGGTGCTTCAGGTACGGGTGGTCGAAGTGGGAGACGCCGCCGCCGGCGATCTGCACAGGCGACGCGTCCGGGTCCTCGTACTTGTCTAGGAGGGCGAGCAGCATGTTCTCGACCTGCTGCTCGGTGGGGGCGTTGTGGCCGTGGTTGCGAAGCTCGTCGAGCAGACCGTTTCGTTCATGCATGGCCTGTACGGCGGGCACCGCCGCGATCCGGTCGAACGTGTCCGGTTGGGGGCGCACGATGGTCGTGAACGAGGTGATCTCGCGCAGGTCGGAGTCCGTGGCGATGACGGCGAGTTCCAGGAGCGGATCGTCGGGGTTCAGCCCGCATGTCTCAAGGTCGATCCAGCAGTATGCGAGCGGGCCCGGGCCGGCGATGGTGTCCATGCTGTGCACATGCGCGGTCATCGGGTTTCCTCGTCTGGGGTGGGTAGTTCTTCCCCCTCCACCCCTGCGGCAGGACGCGCGGGTGGGACGCTAACCTCATGGCATGGCACGAGGTCGCGGTCCGGGGATCTGACCCCGTGGTGGCCGTTGGAGATCCTGTGGGCACTCACCTCGCTCGCCGGGAGGGCCCTAGTCCAGTCGGTCAAGTTGGGTCTGAAGGGGCTGGAACGGCTGGCCGGATACCTGGAGTCCCGTGAGGCGAAGAAGCGCCGGTGGGAGCAGGACGCGGAAGCGCGTGATC
>Ga0182737_1001618_pt1 | contig 21264 bp, 20 predicted proteins | sample eDN5th30CBELigOP_FD_128878 | JGI IMG/M metagenome (GOLD analysis project Ga0182737, IMG submission 128878) | Enriched Organic Plus compost microbial communities from Emeryville, California, USA - eDNA 5th pass 30_C BE-Lig OP (version 2) (version 2) ...
AGTACGGCCGCGACGGCGGCCCCGCCGTGGACGACAGCCGGTTCACCGAGATCTGGAACCTCGTGTTCATGCAGTACGCGATCACGAACGTCCGCTCCAAGGTGGACTTCGACATCGTCGGCGAACTGCCGAACAAGAACATCGACACCGGCATGGGCCTAGAGCGCGTCGCGTTCATCAAGCAGGGCGTCGAGAACATGTACGAGACCGACCAGGTGCGTCCGGTCCTCGACCGCGCGGTCGAACTCTCCGGGCGCCCCTACGGCCGCGAGCACGAGGACGACGTGCGCTACCGCGTCATCGCGGACCATGTCCGCTCCTCGCTCATGCTGCTCTCGGACGGCGTCACCCCCTCGAACGAGGGCCGCGGCTACATCCTGCGCCGCCTCATGCGCCGCTCGGTGCGCGCGATGCGCCTGCTCGGCGTGGACGGTCCGACCTTCCCCGAGCTGTTCACCGCCTCCCGTGACGCGATGGCGACCGCCTACCCCGAGGTCGTCACCGACTGGAACCGCATCTCCCAGTACGCGTTCGCGGAGGAGGAGACCTTCCTCCGCACCCTCGCCGCGGGCTCGACGATCCTCGACCTGGCGGTCGAGGAGACGAAGAAGACCGGCGGCGACACGATCTCCGGCTCCGAGGCGTTCCTGCTGCACGACACCTACGGCTTCCCGATCGACCTGACCCTCGAGGTCGCGGCCGAGGCGGGCCTGACGGTCGACCGCGACGCGTTCGACACGCTCATGCAGGAGCAGCGCACCCGGGCGAAGGCGGATGCCAAGGCCCGCCGTCGTGCCCTCGCCGACCACTCCGTGTACCGCGAGCTGCGGGCCAAGGGCGAGACCGTCTTCACCGGCTACACCGACCTGGAGACCGGGTCGAACGTACTCGGCATCCTCGTCGACGGCCTCCCGGTCGACCGTGCCGCCCAGGGGCAGATCGCCGAGGTCATCCTGGCCGAGACGAGCCTGTACGCCGAGTCCGGCGGCCAGGTCGCCGACAAGGGCGTCATCGTCGGCCCCGGCTACGAGCTCGACGTGCTCGACGTGCAGCGCCCGGTGCCTGGCCTCATCAGCCACACCGTCGAAGTGAAGGCGGGCGAGGTCGGCGTCGGCCAGCCTGCGACCACGATCGTGGATGCGGCCAACCGCCGCGCCGCGCAGCAGGCCCACTCCGCGACCCACCTCGTGCACGCGGCGCTGCGCGACACGCTCGGCTCGGGTGCGACCCAGGCCGGTTCGCTGAACCGCGCCGGCTACCTCCGGTTCGACTTCACCTGGGGGCAGGCGCTCTCCGAGGCGACCCGCAGCGAGGTCGAGGAGATCGCGAACAACGCGATCCGCGACAACCTCGAGGTCACCACGCGCGTGCTGCCGCTCGACGAGGCGAAGAAGCTCGGCGCCATGGCGCTCTTCGGCGAGAAGTACGGCGACACGGTCCGCATGGTCGACATCGGCGGTCCCTGGTCGCGTGAGCTCTGCGGCGGCACCCACGTCGGCCGCAGCGCCGAGATCGGCCTCGTGAGCCTGGTCGGGGAATCCTCCGTCGGTGCGTCGAACCGCCGGGTCGAGGCGCTCGTCGGCATGGATGCCTTCCGCGAGCTCGCAGCCGAGCGTGCGATCGTCTCGCAGCTGTCCACCACGCTGAAGGCGCCGAAGGACCAGCTCGCGGCCCGCATCGCCGAGCTCACCGCGAACCTCAAGGCCGCGGAGAAGAAGATCGCGCAGTTCGAGGCCCGCGCCCTCGCCGAGCGCGCCCCGTCGCTCGCGCAGCAGGCCGTGCAGGCCGGCCGCGCGGCGCTCGTTACGGCCTCCATCGGCGACGCGGCCTCCGCGGACGACGTGCGCACGCTCGCGCTGCAGGTGCGGGAACGGCTCGAGGGCCGCGCGGCGGTCGTCGCGCTGGCCGGCGTCGTGAACGGCCGTCCGACCGTGGTCGTCGCAACCAACGACGCCGCGCGCGCCGAGGGTGTCAAGGCCGGCCCGCTGGCCAAGGCCGCGGCGGCGGTGCTCGGGGGTGGCGGCGGCGGTCGTGACGACGTCGCGCAGGGCGGCGGCTCCGACGCCGCGAAGCTCGACGAGGCGTTCGCGGAGATCCGTCGGCTGGTCGAGGGCGCGTGAGCGGATTCCGGCGCGGCGTGCGCCTCGGCGTCGACGTGGGCAAGGCCCGCGTCGGCGTCGCACGCTGCGACCCGGACGGCCTGCTCGCGACGCCCGTGGAGACCGTGCCCCGCGACGAGCGCTCGATCGCCCGCATCCTGGAGCTCGCCACCGAACACGAGGCCATCGCCCTGTACGTGGGCCTTCCCACCTCGCTCAGCGGCGGCGACACGCCCTCCACCGCGGATGCGCGCGCGTTCGCGGCGGAGCTGGCCGCACGCACCGACCGCGAGGTGCGCCTGGTGGACGAACGCCTCAGCACGGTGTCCGCACACGCGGCACTGCGCAGTTCCGGGCGGTCGCAGAAGAAGTCTCGTAGCATTGTCGACCAGGTCGCCGCCGTCATCCTGCTGCAGAGCGCGCTCGACGGTGAGAAGCAGACGGGGCGTCCGGCCGGAACACCCGTCCCCCCGGCCGAGGAGACCGAGTGATGTCCGACACCCCGCCCCCTTCCCGCCGCGCCGCCCGTGAGGCGCGGGAGCGCGCCGCGCGTCGGTCGCAGGCGCCGGCGACCCCCTCGCAGCCGCAGTCCCCGACGCATCCGCAGGCTCCCGTTTCGGCGGCGCAGCCACAGGCCGACGTCCTGGAGGACCTCTTCACCGGACGGACCACCACGGAGGCGGTCGGCGCCCCGCCGCCCCCTCCGGACAAGCGCCGCCGCCGGAAGGGCTGGATCGTCGCCCTCGTCATCGTGGTGGTGATCCTCGGCGGTGCCGCAGCCGGCGGCCTGTGGGTCTGGAACACGTACGAGGATCGCATCCGCGAGGTCATGGGCTGGCAGGAGCCGCAGGACTTCGAACCCGGCATCGCCGAGGGAGAGACGAGCATCACGATCGTCTCCGGCGACACCGGCAGTTCGATCTCCACCACGCTGTTCAACGCGGGCGTCACCAAGACGGATCGGGTCTTCTACGACCACCTCATCAAGACCGGCCAGAACCCTGACTTCCAACCGGGCGTCTACCGGCTGCAGTACAAGATGACCGCCGAAGCCGCTCTCGACGCGCTGCTCGACCCGGCCAACCGCATGGAGAACACCGTGCAGCTGCGCGAGGGCCTCACCCTCGAGCAGACGTTGGAGCGCACCGCCGACGCGCTGACGATGCCGATCGAGGACCTGCGCGCCGCCGTCGCCGACCCTTCCGTCTACGGGGTCTCCGCGAGCACGCTCGAGGGCTGGCTGTTCCCGGCCACCTACACGTTCGGGCCGGGCGTGACCGCGTCCGAGGTGATCGGCGCCTACGTACAGCGCGCGGAACAGTCGCTCGACGCCGCCGGCGTCCCGGTGGAGGAGCGACAGCGCATCCTCACGATCGCGTCGATCATCGAGCGCGAGGCCCGCTCCTCCGACGACTTCTACCGGGTCTCGCGGGTCATCCAGAACCGGCTCGATCAGGGCATGCGGCTGCAGATGGACTCGACCGCCCAGTACGGCTACAACGAGCTGCACGACGGCACGGTCTCCTCCTCGGCCGAGGCGCTCGACGACGACAACCCGTGGAACACCTACGTCATCGACGGCCTCCCGGCGGGACCGATCGCCAACCCCGGCGATGCGGCCATCGAGGCGGCCATGCACCCGGCGGACGGCCCGTGGCTGTACTTCGTGACCGTGAACCTCGACACCGGTGAGACCGTCTTCACCGAGACCTACGAGGAGCACCAGCGCGCCGTGACGCAGTGGCAGAGCTGGTGCCGCGAGCACCCGGACTCCGGATGCTGACGACCCGGCTCGCCGTCTGGGGCGACCCGATCGACCACAGCCGGTCACCGGACCTGCACGGCGCCGCATACCGCGCGCTCGGCCTGGACTGGGACTACGGCCGCGCGCGCGTGGACGAGGCGTCGTTCGAATCGGCCGTCGCCGCGCTCGGCCCCGAGTGGCGCGGACTTTCGCTCACGATGCCGCTCAAGGGCATCGCGCACCGGCTCGCCGCCCGGCTCGACCGCCGTGCGGAGCTCACCGGCGCGGTGAACACGTACCTGCTCGGCGGTGACGGCCCGACCGGCTTCAACACCGATGTCGGCGGACTCGCCGCGGACCTCCGCGCCCGTGGATTCGACGGGATCGACCGGGCGCGGATCGTCGGCGCGGGTGCCACGGCGACCTCCGCCCTCGTCTCGCTCACCGAACTCGGGGCCCGCAGCATCCAGGTCGTCGCGCGCCGTCCGGCGGCCGTCGCGCCGATGTCCGCACTCGGGGCGACCCTCGGGATCGAGGTCGAGGCGGCCCCGCTCGCCGAGCAGTCGTACGAGCCGGTCCCGCTCACGGTGGCCGCCCTCCCCGGTGGCGCCGCGCTGCCCGCCCCGATCGCCGCCGCGCTCGCGCAGGGCGGCGGCGCGCTCACCGACGTCGTCTACGGCCACTGGCCGAGCGCACTGGGCGCGGCGTTCCTCGCCGCGGGCCTGCCCGCCGAGGACGGGCTCGGGATGCTGCTGCACCAGGCCCTGCTGCAGGTGCGCGTGTTCGTCGCCGGCGACCCCGGCTCCCCGCTCGACGCGGAACCGGCCGTCCTCGCCGCGATGCGCGCGGCGGTCGGTCGCGGCACGGGTGCCGGGCCGGACATGGGAGACTAGAGCAATGCTCCGCGTGCTCACTGCCGGCGAATCGCACGGCCCCGAACTCGTCGCCATCATGGAAGGCCTCCCGGCCGGTGTCCCCGTCTCGCGGGCCGCAATCCAGGCGGACCTCGCGCGCCGCAAGCTCGGCTACGGCCGCGGCTCGCGGATGAAGTTCGAGGAGGACGAGCTCACGATCTCGGCCGGTGTCCGTCACGGCTCCTCCCTCGGCAGCCCGATCGCGCTGCGCATCGGCAACACCGAGTGGCCGAAATGGACCGAGGTCATGAACGCGGAGCCGGTCGAGCTGACCGAGAAGTCCCGCGGTCGCGGTGCCCCGCTCACCCGCCCCCGCCCGGGCCACGCCGACCTCGTCGGCATGCAGAAGTACGGCTTCGACGAGGCCCGCCCGATCCTCGAGCGCGCGAGCGCCCGCGAGACCGCGGCACGCGTCGCCCTCGGCGCGGTCGCCCGCGCCTTCCTCGGCGAGCTCGGCATCCGCCTGGTCAGCCACACGCTCTCGATCGGCCCGGTCCGCGTCCCGGAGGATGCGGTGCTGCCGACCCCGGACGACGTCGACACCCTCGACGCCGACCCGCTGCGCTGCTTCGACCCGGCCACGAGTGAGCGCATGGTCGCCGAGGTCGACGCCGCGAAGAAGGACGGCGACACGCTCGGCGGCATCGTCGAGGTGCTCGCCTACGGCCTGCCCCCGGGGCTCGGTTCGCACGTGCAGTGGGACCGCCGCCTCGACGCGCGCCTCGCCGAGGCCATCATGAGCATCCAGGCCATCAAGGGCGTGGAGGTCGGCGACGGCTTCGAGACCACCCGCCGCCGCGGCTCGCAGGCCCACGACGAGCTGTTCATCGCCGACGACGGCGTCACCCGCGCGAGCGACCGCGCCGGCGGCACCGAGGGCGGCATGTCCACCGGCACCGTGCTGCGCGTGCGCGCCGGCATGAAGCCGATCGCGACCGTGCCGCACGCGCTGCGCACGATCGACGTGTCCACCGGCGAGGCGGCCTCCGCGCACCACCAGCGCTCGGACGTGTGCGCCGTGCCTGCCGCGGGCGTCGTCGCCGAGGCGATGGTCGCGATCGTCCTGGCCCAGGCCATACTGGAGAAGTTCGGCGGCGACAGCGTCGCCGAGACCCGGCGCAACATCGAGGGTTACCTCGCCGCGATCCCGGAGACCCTCCGCACCGCCGCGGTGAGCGACCCCGGTCTGGCGGTATGAGCGAGCGCCCGGCGCTGGTGCTCGTCGGCCCGATGGGCGCCGGCAAGACCAGCATCGGCCGCCGCGTCGCCAAGGCGCTCGGTGAACCGTTCGTGGACACCGACGCCGCCATCCAGCGCGAGCACGGCCCCATCCCGGAGATCTTCCGCGAGCACGGCGAACCGCGTTTCCGCGAGATCGAGCGGGAGACGGTCGCCGCGGCGCTGGCGGCTCCCGGCGTCGTCTCGCTCGGCGGTGGAGCCGTGCTCGACCCGCACACCCGCGCGGACCTCGAGCGCGTCCCGGTCGCGCTCCTCACGGTGAGCCCGCAGGTCGTCGCCCACCGCATCGGGGCCGGGGCGGGCCGCCCGTTGCTAGACGGCGAGGACCCGGTCGCCCGCTGGACCCGCATCCTGCACGAGCGCACCCCGCTGTACGAGCAGGTCGCGGACGTCGAATTCGACACGTCCCGCGGACCGCTCTCCGAGGTCGTGACCGCCATCGTCTCGTGGGTGCAGGCCCGCACCGAAGGAGAAGCACGCGCATGAGCGAACCCACCGTCATCACCGTCCCCGGCGACGCGCCCTACGAGGTCGCGATCGGTCGCGACATCCTCGACCGCGTCGGCGACGCCCTGGCGCCGAGCGTGCGCAAGGTGCTCGTCGTACACCCGCCCACCCTCAGCGCGAAGGCGGAGGAGCTGCGCGAGCGCCTCCGGGCGGACGGCGCGCGCGACGTGCTGCTGGCCGAGATCCCCGACGCCGAGCAGGGCAAGCGCGTCGAGGTCGCCGCGTTCTGCTGGCAGGTGATGGGGCAGGCCGACTTCACCCGCACCGACGCGGTCGTCGGCTTCGGCGGCGGCGCCGTCACCGACCTCGCCGGCTTCGTCGCCGCGACCTGGCTGCGCGGCGTGCAGGTCGTGCTCGTGCCCACCACCGTCCTCGCCATGGTCGACGCCGCCGTCGGCGGCAAGACCGGCATCAACACCGCCGAGGGCAAGAACCTCGTCGGCGCCTTCTGGGCCCCGCGCGCGGTCGTCTGCGACCTCGCATTCCTCGACACCCTCGGGAAGAACGAGGCCACCGCCGGGTTCGCGGAGGTCGTGAAGGCCGGTTTCATCTGGGCACCCGAGATCCTCGACCGCATCCAGGCCGAACCGGACACGATCGTCAACCCGGCGAACCCCTCCTTCCGCCGCTGCATGGAGCTCGCCGTCGAGATGAAGGCCAAGGTCGTGGGGGAGGACTTCCGCGAGGGCGGCCTGCGCGAGATCCTCAACTACGGGCACACCCTCGGGCACGCGATCGAGCACGCGGAACGCTACCGCTGGCGGCACGGCGCCGCGATCTCCGTCGGCATGATGTACGCCGCCGAGCTGTCCCGCCTCGCCGGCCGGCTCTCCGACGACGCCGCGCAGCGTCACCGCGACGTGCTCACCTCGCTCGGCCTGCCGGTGAGCTACCGCGGCGGCGCCTGGCCGCAGCTGCTGGCCACGATGCAGCGCGACAAGAAGAGCCGCGGCGGGATGCTGCGCTTCATCGTCCTCGACGACATCGCCCGGCCGACCGTGCTCCAGGCACCCGACGAGTCGCTGCTGTTCGCGGCCTACCAGGAGGTCGCGGAATGAGCGCCCGCGGCCGCCTCCTGCTCGTCAACGGGCCGAACCTCAACCTGCTCGGCACCCGCGAGCCCGAGGTCTACGGCCGTGACACGCTCGACGACGTGGAGCGGATCACCGCGGTCGCCGCGCGCGAGCACGGCTTCGACGTGCGCGCGATCCAGAGCAACCACGAGGGCGTGCTCATCGACGCGATCCACGCCGCCCGCGAGGACTGCGACGGCATCGTCATCAACCCGGGCGGGCTCACCCACACCTCCGTCGTGCTCCGCGACGCCCTCGCCGGGGTCGCGCTGCCGGTCGCGGAGGTGCACATCTCCGACGTGTACGCCCGAGAGGAGTTCCGGCACCACTCGTACGTCCGCGACGTCGCGCAGGTGCACGTGATCGGCGAGGGCGCGGCCGGATACGCCCGCGCCGTCGACCTCCTCATCCCCCACATCACCGGTCAGTCGCCCGACTCGGTTTAGACTGGGTGGTCGGGCCGCACGGTCCCCTCGCAGACGAACGGAAACTCCACAGCCATGGCAACCACCGCAGACATCAAGAACGGCGTCGTCATCAAGATCGACGGGCAGCTCTGGAGCGTGGTCGAGTTCCAGCACGTGAAGCCCGGCAAGGGCGGCGCCTTCGTGCGGACCAAGCTGAAGAACGTCGTGACCGGCAAGGTCGTCGACAAGACGTACAACGCGGGCACCAAGATCGAGATCGAGAACGTCGATCGCCGCGACTTCAGCTACCTGTACAACGACGGCGACAGCTTCGTGTTCATGGACATGACCGACTACGACCAGATCAACGTGCCGGCGGCCACCGTCGGCGACGCGGCGAACTTCCTGCTCGAGAACCAGCAGGTCACGATCGCCCTGAACAACGGCACGCCGCTGTACGTCGACATGCCGGCATCCGTCGTGCTCGAGATCACCTACACCGAGCCGGGTCTGCAGGGCGACCGCTCCTCGGCCGGCACCAAGCCCGCCACCGTCGAGACCGGCTACGAGATCCAGGTGCCGCTGTTCCTGGAGACCGGCACGAAGGTCAAGGTCGACACCCGCACGGGTGAGTACCTCGGCCGTGTCAACTGACGCGTGAGCGCCCGCAGCAAGGCGCGCAAGCGCGCCCTCGACATCCTGTTCCAGGCCGACGTGCGCGGTGAGGAGCTCGGTGTCATGCTCGCCGCCGAGGCCAAGCGTGCCGCGAGCGAGCCGGCCCGACAGACCTCCTGGCTGTACGCCCGCGAGATCGTCGACGGCGTGATCGACAACCACGACGAGATCGACGAGCAGATCGTCACGCACGCGCGCGACTGGAAGCTCGAGCGGATGCCGGCTGTCGACCGCGCGGTGCTCCGCATCGGCGTCTGGGAGATCCTCTTCAACGACGAGGTCCCCGACGCGGTCGCGATCGACGAGGCGGTGGAGCTGGCCAAGGAATTCTCCACCGACGACTCGGGTTCGTTCGTGCACGGCGTCCTCGCCCGCATCGCCCGCACCCGCTGAAGGGCGTGACCGGTACGGCGAAGGGGGTGCCCGGGTGGCGCTCCCTCGTCGCCGCAGGCCCGGTCGTTCCCGACGGCGCCCCGCTCGCACTGGGCGTCGCGCTCCGGTGTCGTCCGCCATACCGCGCCGACGACTGGTCTCCCAGACGCCCGGAGGCGGTCGACGCGCGTACGCTCGCCCGCCGCGACGGCGAGTACAGCCTCGGAATCCGACCCCTCGTCCGCGGCCGCAGCGACGCGTGGGTGAAGACCGGCGTCTCCTGGGACGCCGTGCGCCGCCCCGCCGCGCCGTTCCGCCCTGCGCACGTGCAGTGGTTCCGCGAGCTCGGCAGTATCCTGCTCGGCGCCCGCCCCGGCGGGCCGTGGGCCGACCCGGGGGAGTGGCTCACCCTCGACGACGTGGACGCGACCCTGTTCTGGCCGCACCTGCGAGCCGCCGACGCGCTCGGCATCCCGCTCGTCGCCGCCGCACCCGGACAGACCGTCGGCCGCGCGGCGCAGGCGCAGGGCGACCTCGTCGTCGCGCCGGACGGCGACGGGCTGATGCTGTACCCCCGCATCCGCTTCGACGACGTGCCGCTCGACCACCACCTCGTGCGCCCGCTCGGCGCGATCGGGGTCTACGCGGCCGCCTACGACCGGGACCCGGTGCCGATCACGCTCGCCCCGGCGACGCTGCCCGAGCCGGTACGGACCCTCCTCGCAGCCGGCGAACCGCTGACCGTCCCCGAACCGGAACGACGGGCGTTCCTCGCCGAGGGACTGCCCGCCCTGCAACGGCGCACCCCGGTCGTCGCCCGCGGCGGGATCGTCCTGCCGCCGCCCGCGGCCCCGACCGCCGTCGTCACCAGTCGCTTCGCCGACGGCGACGAGGCCGAGTACCGCATCGAGTGGTCGTACTCCGGCGCCGTCCGCCGCCCGTTCGACGCGCCACCCGGCCCCGACGACGACGCGGATGCGGAGGCGATCACCGCCCGGAGTCTCCGTCGCGCCTGGGACGCGCGCACGGACGCGCCGTTCGCGGCCGCCGGCACGCTGCGGGACGATGCCGCGGCCGAGTACGCGGCGTCGGTCCTCCCCGCCTGGGCTGCGCTTCCGGGCGTGCGGCTCGAAGGGGACACGCCCCGTCGGGCCTACACCGAGCTCACCGGCGACCCGCGCATCCGCATCACCGTCGTGCCCGGCCACGACCCGGACTGGTTCGACCTCGGCATCGTCGTGGAGGTCGAGGGGCGCCCGGTGCCGTTCGGGACGCTCATCACGGCGCTCGCGCGCGGCCGGCGCCGGTTGCTCCTCGCCGACGGCGCGTACTTCTCGCTCGCGCACCCCGCGCTCGCCCGGCTGAAGGAACTGCTGGACGAGGCCGGCGAGTTCGCCGAGTGGGAGACCGGCCCCCGGATCAGCCGGCACCAGGCACCCTTGTGGGCCGAGTTCGAGGACCTCGCCGACGAGACCGACGTCGCCCGCGAGTGGCGCGCGCTGGCGGAAGGCCTGCGCGACGCCGACCGCGTCGAATCCACGCCGCTCCCGGCGGGACTGCACGCCGACCTGCGTCCCTACCAGCGGGCCGGTTACGACTGGCTCGCGTTCCTGTGGCGGCACCGGCTCGGCGGCGTGCTCGCCGACGACATGGGCCTCGGCAAGACGGTGCAGCTTCTCGCCCTCGCCGCTCGCATCCGCGAAGAGGGGGAGGGCGGCCCGGTGCTCGTGGTCGCACCCACCTCCGTCGTCCCCGCCTGGGCCGAGCAGGCGGCCCGGTTCACCCCGGGGCTACGGGTCCACGCCGTCACCGCGACCTCGGCCGCATCCGGCCGTCCCGCCGTCCCCGACGACGCCGACCTCGTCGTGACCTCCTACGCCCTGCTCCGCCTCGACCACGCCGCCTACACGGCCCGCCGTTACCGCGCGGTCTTCCTCGACGAGGCGCAGTCCGTGAAGAATCCGCGCACCCGGCTGCACCGGGCCGCCGCGGACCTCGACGCCGACGCGGTGTTCGCCGCCACCGGCACGCCGCTGGAGAACAGCCTCGAGGACCTCTGGGCGCTGTTCGCCCTCACCGCACCCGGCCTGTTCCCGTCGGCGCGGCGGTTCCGCGAGGAGTACGTGCTGCCGATCGAGCACGGCCGGGTCCCGGAGAACGCCGAAACAGGACCCTACCGGGCCGGGAGGCTCGCGCGGCTGCGCCGCCGGATCCGTCCGCTCATGCTGCGGCGCACCAAGGATCTCGTCGCCGCCGAGCTCCCGCCACGCCAGGAGGCCGAACTGCGCGTCGGACTCGACCCCGCCCATCGTGAGCTGTACGACACCGTGCTGCAGCGGGAGCGGCAGAAGGTGCTGGGCCTGCTTGACGACCTCGACCGCAACCGCTTCATCGTCTTCCGTTCGCTCACGCTGTTGCGGCTCATGAGCCTCGCCCCCTCGCTCGTCGACGATGCCCACCGCGACATCCCGTCGGCCAAGCTCGACGCACTCCTGGACCGGCTCGCCGAGGTCGCCGCGGAAGGACACCGCGCGCTCGTGTTCAGCCAGTTCACGTCGTTCCTGCGGCTCGCCGCGGAACGGCTGGATGCGGCCGGCATCGCCCACGAATACCTCGACGGGTCCACCACCCGACGCGGCGAGGTGGTCGCCCGCTTCCGCGAGGGTGGTGCGCCTGCGTTCCTCATCAGCCTGAAGGCCGGCGGCACCGGCCTCACCCTCACCGCGGCCGACTACGTGTTCCTGCTCGATCCGTGGTGGAACCCCGCCGTCGAGGCGCAGGCGGTCGACCGTGCCCACCGGATCGGGCAGACCTCACCGGTCATGGTGTACCGACTCGTCGCGGCCGACACGATCGAGGAGAAGGTCATCGCCCTCCAGCAGCGCAAGGCGCGGCTGTTCCGGGCCGTCGTGGACGACGACGCCCTCTTCGCGAAGGACCTCACGGCCGCCGACATCCGGGGCCTCCTCGAGCCCTGAGCCTTTCTCACGGCGCAGCCTGCGGGTGCGCACAGAGAGGCCCGCGTAGACTCGAGCGTTGTTCGAACGGAAGGAATCGCATGCGGATCACGGGCCTCGGCCACGCCGGCATGTTCATCGAGACGGCGGGAGGCAGCATCCTCTGCGACCCCGTCATCGGACCCTCGTTCTTCGGATCGTGGTTCCCGTTCCCGGACAACCGGGGCCTCGACTGGGAGCGCTTCGGCAACGCCGACTTCCTCTACATCTCCCACCGGCACCGCGACCACTTCGACCCCGCGATGCTGCAGCGCTACGTCCGCAAGGACATCCCGGTGCTGCTGCCGGACTACCCGACCGACGACCTCGAGCAGGACCTTCGGGCGCTGGGCTACGAGAACATCGTCTACACGCAGGCCGGCGTCCCACTCGAGTACGACGGGGTGAAGATCATGGTCACCCCGCTGCGCGCCCCGAGCGACGGCCCGATCGGCGACTCGTCACTGTCGGTCGACGACGGCACCGCGTCCCTGCTGAACCAGAACGACTCGCACCCCCTCGACCTGGAGAAGCTGCTGTCGTTCTCCAAGCCGGACGTGTACTTCACGCAGGTCTCCGGCGCGATCTGGTGGCCGATGGTCTACGACCTGCCGCAGGACGCGAAGCAGAACTTCGCGAAGCTCAAGCGCGACGCGCAGAACAAGCGCGCCCTGTACTACATCGAGAAGGTGGACGCCGAACACGTCTTCCCGATGGCCGGACCGCCCATGTTCCTGCGCGAGGAGCTGTTCCGGTACAACGGCTGGGGCCTCGAGGACGACTCGATCTTCACCGACCAGGCCCAGTTCCTCGCCCACATGAAGGAGCAGCTGCCCGACCAGAAGGGCCACCTGTTCCTCCCCGGCACGCAGGTCGACATCGACCACGGCGAACTCACGATCACCCAGACGCTGTACACGGATGCGGAGATCGACCGCATCTTCACCGACAAGTGGGCCTATCTCGCCGAACAGCGCGACAGCCGCCAGGACGAGGTGCGCGCCGAGGAGGCGACCCGCGCCGAGATCATCCCGCCCGCGGAGATGCTCGCTGCGATCAAGGAGTGGTGGGAGCCGCTGCTGCGCCGCGCCCGAACGATCCGCAACGGCGTCGGTGGCAACGTCCGCTTCCGCATCGGCGAGCTCGACATGGTCGTGGACTTCCCGAAGGCGAAGGTGCGCGAGTACGCGGGGGAGGAGTGCGTGTACTGGTACACGATCCCCGCCGATCTCGTCTCCACGAACATCCGCGACCACGAGATCGACTGGTCCAACTCGATCTTCCTGTCGATGCAGTTCGAGGTCGGTCGCAGCGGCAAGTTCAACGAGTTCCTCACGACCTTCCTCAAGTGCCTCTCCCGCGACCGGATCGAGTACGTCGAGAACTGGTACGCCGAGCAGACCGACCAGACCGAGGACGCCGAGCTCGGCGACTGGATCGTGCAGCGCCGCTGCCCGCACCTGCGCGCCGACCTCACCAAGACCGGCAAGATCGAGGACGGCGTGCTCACGTGCTCGCTGCACGACTGGAAGTGGGACCTCGAGTCCGGCCGCTGCCTGACCACGCAGGGGCATCCGATCCGCTCCTCGCGGATCATCGAGACCCCGTCCGCGGCCGCCGCATCCGCCTGACCGTGGCGCGGCCGGCGCGGTGTGCGCCGGCCGCGGTCAGCGCAGGACGCGGGTGACCGCGACCGACCAGACCGGGGCGATGACGAGCACGGCGGCCCACGTCCATTTCGCGGGCTCGGCGCCGACCGTGAGCGCGACCGGGACCGAGGCGAGGAAGACGACCGGGGTCGGCAGGGCACTCAGCACGTCGCGGAGGTTCTGTCGTGGGGTGGTCGGCACCCGCTGCAGCCCGCGTGCCCCTCCGACCTGGGCGACCACAAGCTGCGCGAGCGACGCGACCGCGATGTTCAACACGTAGAACACGGTCAGCAGCGGCAGGTCGCTCGCGACCGGGTCGCTGATGCCCTGCGTCGTGAACGGATGAGCAGGATGAACCCCATCGCGACGAGGTTGGCCCCCACCGTCGCGCCGTCCATGCCGCGCAGGCTCCGCATCATCAGCACGTTCACGCGCCAGAACACGGCGATGACCGCGAAACTCAGGGCGAGCCCGAGCAGCTGGCTGCCCAGCGCGGACCCGGCGAGCCCCTCCAGGGTGCGCCACTCCTCGGGGCTCGGCGGATCGACGTTCGCGACGAGGAGCGTGATCGCGAAGCCGTAGACGGCGTCGAAGAACGAGATCCCGCGGCCGTACTCGTCCGACCCGGCCCCCGCCGTCCCCGACCGTACTTCCCCGTCGGTGCCCGCGCCCCCATCCGACATGCCAACAGCGTGCCAGTCCGCCGCCTCGGCCGCCAGCATCCGTTCGCGTCGGGCCGGGTGCGGGGCGCGGCGCCGACGTCGCCGGCGGGATGGACGCGGTCCTGGACGACCGCTGCCGCCGCCGTGCGGCGCGAGGCGTCGGACGGATGCGGGTCAGCCGGCGACGGCGCGGTGTGCGCCGGTGCGCTGGGCGAGGCGCACCGCGAGGTCGGCGAAGCCTGCGACGAGCACCGCCATGAGGCCGAGGAAGGTCGTCCATGACAGCGCGTCGAAGTACACGTCGGTGAGCAGCCCGGCGACCGAGCCCACCACGGCCGCGACGGCGGCCAGCGGCAGTGCGACGAGCATGACCACCGTGAACACGGGGGAGCCGGCGTGGTTCCGGCGGACGCGCAGCAGCGTCCACACCACCGCGACGGTGAGCGGCAGCATCCACAGGCCCATGACCCATGACAGCATCGCGGCGGCGATCCCGGAGAAGACGCCGATCGCGGCGATCCAGCGGGTGGCGGCGTCGAGGCGGCCGGTGGCGCGCAGGTTCACGCCGACGAGCACCGCCGTCGTGCTGAGGCACGCGAGGGCGATGACGACGGATGAGGCGAGGTAGCGCTCCTGCGTCCACCCGCCGGCGAGTTCGGAGTTGCCGAACACGCCGGCGACTGCGGCCGCGACCCAGAGCAGGGCCGTGACCGCCGCGAGGGCGCCGAGGCGGCGCGAGAGGAACAGGGACATGATGTTTCCTTTCGACGGGACGGAGGTGATCAGCGCGGCCACCAGCCGCGGCTCGCCGAACCGGGCGAGCGCCCGCTGCTCGGCGGTCCGGCGATCGACACCCAGCGCCTCGAGCCGCTCGCACGCGGAGTACAGGTGGTCGGCGACCTCGTCGACGAGGTCGGCGCGGTCGCGTCGACCGGCGACCCGGGTGGCGAATGACGTCAGGTACTGCTCGATCAGGCCGTCTGCGGCCATGGTGATCTCCTCAGGATGGTTTCGACGGCCGACACGAACTCGCGCCAGTCGGCGCGCTGCGCGCTGAGGCGGGCCGTTCCCGCCTCGGTCAGCCGGTACAGCTTCCTGCGGCGGCCGGATGCGTCGGACCACTCGTGCATGAGCAGTCCCGCCCGCTCCAGTCGGTGCAGCACGGGGTAGACCGTGCCCTCCGCGAGGTCGAACGAGCCGTCGCTGCGGTCACGGAGCTGCTCGATGACCCCGTACCCGTGCACCGGGCCTCCGGAGACGATCGCGAGGACCAAGAGGTCGAGGTGCCCTTTCAGCGCTTCGCTGTTCATACCTAGGAACCCTAGGCCTAGTGACGCGAGGTGTCAAGTCCCTCGGTCGAATTCGAGCGCCACGAGACGCCGAAACTGCATCTGCGCCACGAGACCGCTGACATTGGATGCAGTCTCGTGGCGCAGATGCAGTCTCGCGGTCCCAGGGCGGCCGAGCCCCGGGCGGCGGGGCGGATGCGGGGGAGCGCCCCGGGAGCGGTAGGGTTGAGGGACCACAAGCAACCTTTAACCCCGTCCGGAGAGGCGGAGAAGGGAGCGGCGGATGAGCACGCGCACCGTGCTGCATGAGGCCGACATCGCCCGTGCCCTGACTCGGATCGCACACGAGATCCTCGAGTCCAACAAGGGCCCCCACAACCTGGTGCTCCTCGGCATCCCCACCCGCGGCGTCACCCTCGCCCGGCGCATCGGCGCACTGCTGGCCGAGTTCGGCGGCGAGACCGTTCCGGTCGGCGCGCTCGACGTCACGATGTACCGCGACGACCTGGCCCAGCACCCCACGCGCACGCCGCAGCCGACCGAGATCCCCGACGGCGGCATCGACGGCAAGACCGTCGTCCTCGTCGACGACGTGCTCTTCAGTGGCCGCAGCATCCGTGCCGCCCTCGACGCCATCGGCGACATCGGCCGTCCCGCGATCGTGCGCCTCGCGACCCTCGTCGACCGCGGGCACCGCGAGCTGCCGATCCGTCCCGACTTCGTCGGCAAGAACCTCCCCAGCGCCCGCGACGAGCGCGTCAACGTGCGCCTCGCCGAGATCGACTCGGAAGAGTCCGTGACGATCGAGGGGCACTGACATGCGCCACCTGCTCAACACGAAGGACCTCAGCCGCGACGAGGCCGTCCGCATCCTGGACGTCGCCGAGGACATGGCCGACACGCAGCAGCGTGAGGTGAAGAAGCTCCCGACCCTGCGCGGCAAGACCGTGGTGAACCTCTTCTTCGAGGACTCCACCCGTACCCGCATCTCGTTCGAGGCCGCCGCGAAGCGCCTGTCCGCGGACGTCATCAACTTCTCCGCGAAGGGTTCCTCGGTCTCCAAGGGCGAGTCCCTGCAGGACACCGCGCAGACGCTGCAAGCGATGGGGGCGGATGCGGTCGTCGTCCGCCACCAGGCCTCCGGCGCGCCACGCACACTCGCCACGAGCGGCTGGATCAGCGCGGGCGTCGTCAACGCCGGCGACGGCACGCACGCGCACCCGACGCAGGCGCTCCTGGACGCGTTCACGATCCGCAAGCGCTGCTTCGGCGCCGACAGCCGCGGCCGCGATCTCGCCGGCCTGCGGGTCGCGATCGTCGGCGACATCCTCCACTCGCGCGTCGCCCGCTCGAACGTGTGGCTGCTGCACACGCTCGGGGCGCACGTGACCCTGGTGGGCCCACCCACCCTCATCCCGCAGGACGTATCGGCGTGGCCGGTGACCGTCGAGTACGACCTCGACGCCGCGATCGCGGCCGGTCCCGATGCGCTCATGATGCTCCGCATCCAGCTCGAGCGGATGAACGCGGCGTACTTCCCGACCGAGCGCGAGTACACGCGCGCGTGGGGACTGGACGCCGGGCGGCTGGCGGCCCTGCCTGCCGATAGCATTGTCATGCACCCCGGTCCGATGAACAGAGGACTGGAGATCTCGGCCGATGCGGCGGACTCGCCCCGGTCGACGGTGCTTGAGCAGGTGACAAACGGCGTCTCGGTTCGGATGGCGGTCTTGTACCTGCTCCTGGCCGGCGGACGCGGCGACGAGAAGGAGAACGCATGACGGGCGAGACCTTCCTCATCCGCGGGGCACGGCCGGAGGGTGGGGATGCGACGGACATCCTGCTCCGCGACGGTGTGATCGCCGAGACCGGCACCGGCCTCAGCGCCGCGGGCGCGACGGTGATCGACGCCGACGGGCTCATCGCACTCCCCGGCCTGGTCGACCTGCACACGCACCTGCGCGAACCCGGCTACGAGGCCAGCGAGACCGTGCTCAGCGGCTCCCGGGCCGGCGCCTCCGGCGGGTTCACGGCGCTGTTCGCCATGCCGAACACCTCCCCGGTCGCCGACACCGCGGGCGTCGTCGAGCAGGAACTCGCCCTCGGCGAGGCCGCCGGCTACGTCACGGTGCAGCCGATCGGCGCGGTCACGGTCGGGCAGAAGGGCGAGCGGCTCGCCGAGCTCGGCGCCATGGCCCGCTCCCGTGCCAAGGTGCGCGTGTTCAGCGACGACGGCTTCTGCGTCTGGGATCCGCTCATCATGCGCCGCGCGCTCGAATACGTGAAGGCGTTCGACGGCGTCGTCGCCCAGCACGCCCAGGACCCCCGCCTCACCGAGGGTGCCCAGATGAACGAGGGCACCGTGTCGGCCGAGCTCGGCCTCACCGGCTGGCCGGCGATGGCGGAGGAGTCGATCATCGCCCGCGACGTGCTCCTCGCCGAGCACGTCGGTTCCCGCCTGCACGTGTGCCACCTGTCCACCGCCGGATCGGTCGACATCATCCGCTGGGCGAAGAAGCGCGGTATCGACGTGACCGCCGAGGTCACCCCGCACCACCTGCTGCTCACCGAGGAACTCGCCCGCGGGTACGACGCCCGTTTCAAGGTGAACCCGCCGCTGCGCCGCGAGGAGGACGTGCTCGCGGTCCGCGAGGGCCTCGCCGACGGCACGATCGACATCGTCGCCACGGACCACGCGCCGCACCCGGCCGAAGCCAAGGCGTGCGAGTGGGCGGCCGCCGCGAACGGCATGGTGGGCCTGGAGAGCGCGCTGCGCGTGGTGCAGCAGGCCATGGTCGAGACCGGCCTGCTCGACTGGGCCGACGTCGCCCGGGTGATGAGCCGGACCCCGGCCCGTATCGGCCGGCTCGAGGGACACGGCCGGCCCATCGCCGCCGGCGAGCCCGCGCACCTCACCCTGCACGACCCCGCCGCCGGCGGCGTGTTCACGACCGAGGACCTGCGTGGACGCAGCGTCAACTCGCCCTACCTCGGCCGGGAACTGCCCGGCCGGGTCGCGTGGACCTTCCACGCCGGCACCGCCACGCTCCGTGACGGCGTCCTCGCCCCCACGGAAGAGGTCGCACGATGACGCGCGAAGGCGCACTCGTCCTCATGCTCGCCCTGGCCGCACTGCTCGTCGGCCTCATGGCATGGGGATGGTGGCGACGAACCCGGCGCGACGCCGCGCTCGTCGCACCCTTCGGCGACATCCCGACCGGCGCGAAGGTGCTCGCCGTCTTCCCCGGGCTGTACGTCGCCACGACCGCGCACGGCGTCGCGCTGGAACGGCTCGCGATCAAAGGCATGGGCTTCCGCGCCCGTGTCACCGTGACCGTGACCGACGCCGGTGTCGCCCTCGACCTGCAGGGTGAGGAGCGCGTCTTCATCGCCGCCTCCCACCTGACCGGCGTCGACCAGGCCACCGTGACCATCGACCGCGTCGTCGAGCGCGACGGGCTCACCCGCCTGTCCTGGCGCATCGCCGAGGACACGGTCGTCGACTCCTACTTCCGCCCCCAGGACGCCTCCGCCCGCGCTCTCGCCGCCGCGATCGAGCCGCTGGTGCCGTCCGCATCCCCGACAGGAACCAACGCATGACCCGCTTCACCACAGACCCCGCCGTGCTCGTGCTCGAGGACGGCAGCCGGTTCGCCGGCCGCGCCTACGGCGCCCGAGGCACCACGCTCGGCGAGGTCGTCTTCGCGACCGGCATGACCGGCTACCAGGAGACGCTCACCGACCCCTCGTACGCCGGACAGATCGTGCTGCAGACCGCGCCGCACATCGGCAACACCGGTATGAACGGCGAGGACACCGAGTCCCGCCGCATCTGGGTCGCCGGCTACGTCGTCCGCGACCCCTCGCGCGTCGTGTCCAACTGGCGCTCGGAGCAGTCCCTCGACGAGGCGCTGGAGGCCGACGGCATCGTCGGCATCAGCGGCATCGACACCCGCGCCGTGACCCGCCTCCTCCGCTCGGCCGGCTCCATGCGCGGGGGTGTCTTCTCGGGCGAGGCCGCGGGCCTGGATGCGCAGGAGCAGCTGCGCATCGTCCGCGAGGCGCCGCAGATGGCCGGGCGGAACCTCTCCGCCGAGGTCTCGGTGAGCGTCCCCGAGGTCACACCCGCGCAGGGGGAGAAGATCGGCAACCTCGCCGTCCTCGACCTGGGCGTGAAGCAGACCACGATCGACAACCTCGCCGCCCGCGGCTTCGAGGTGCACGTGCTCCCGCAGTCGGCGACCTTCGCCGACATCGCCGCGACCTCGCCGGTCGCCGTCTTCTACTCGAACGGTCCGGGCGACCCCGCCGCATCCGACCGCCAGGTGGAGGTGCTCCGCGAGGTGCTCGACGCCGGGCTGCCCTACTTCGGCATCTGCTTCGGCAACCAGCTCTTCGGCCGGGCCCTGGGCCTCGGCACCTACAAGCTCAGCTTCGGACACCGCGGCATCAACCAGCCGGTGCTCGACAAGCAGACCGGGCGCGTGGAGATCACCGCCCACAACCACGGGTTCGCGGTCGACGCACCCGTCGAGGGCTCGTTCGACAGCCCCAACGGCTACGGCAAGGTCGAGGTCAGCCACGTCGGCCTGAACGACAACGTGGTGGAGGGCCTGCGCGCCCTCGACATCCCCGCCTTCTCGGTGCAGTACCACCCGGAGGCGGCGGCCGGACCCCACGACGCCAACTACCTGTTCGACCGCTTCCGCGACCTCGTCGTGGCCCACATCAGCAAGAAGGACTCGAAGTAATGCCGAAGCGCGAAGACATCAACTCCGTCCTGGTGATCGGGTCCGGCCCGATCGTCATCGGTCAGGCCTGCGAGTTCGACTACTCGGGCACACAGGCGTGTCGCGTGCTGCGCGCCGAGGGCGTGCGCGTCATCCTGGTCAACTCGAACCCGGCCACGATCATGACCGACCCCGACTTCGCCGACGCGACCTACATCGAGCCGATCACCCCCGAGGTCATCGAGACGATCATCGCCAAGGAGAAGCCCGACGCCATCCTGCCCACCCTCGGTGGACAGACCGCGCTGAACGCGGCCATGGCACTCCACGAGCAGGGCATCCTCGAGAAGTACGGCGTGGAGCTCATCGGGGCCAAGGTCGAGGCGATCCAGAAGGGCGAGGACCGCCAGATCTTCAAGGACCTGGTGATCGCCGCCGGCGCCGACGTCGCCGCATCCCGCATCGCCCACACGATGGACGAGTGCCTGGCGGCGGCCGAGGAGCTCGGCTATCCGCTCGTGGTGCGCCCCTCGTTCACCATGGGCGGCCTCGGTTCCGGCTTCGCCTACGACGAGGCCGACCTGCGCCGCATCGCGGGTGCGGGCCTGCACGACTCGCCCACGCACGAGGTGCTCCTGGAGGAGTCGATCCTCGGCTGGAAGGAGTACGAGCTCGAGCTCATGCGCGACACGGCCGACAACACGGTCGTCGTCTGCTCCATCGAGAACGTCGACCCGGTCGGCGTGCACACCGGCGACTCGATCACGGTCGCCCCGGCCCTCACCCTCACCGACCGCGAGTACCAGAAGCTCCGCGACATCGGCATCGACATCATCCGGGCGGTGGGCGTCGACACCGGCGGCTGCAACATCCAGTTCGCGGTGAACCCCGAGAACGGCCGCATCATC
>Ga0182737_1001622_pt1 | contig 21178 bp, 23 predicted proteins | sample eDN5th30CBELigOP_FD_128878 | JGI IMG/M metagenome (GOLD analysis project Ga0182737, IMG submission 128878) | Enriched Organic Plus compost microbial communities from Emeryville, California, USA - eDNA 5th pass 30_C BE-Lig OP (version 2) (version 2) ...
GCTTCAACGTTGAATTCGGCGGGGATCAGATCGGAAAGTCGAATTCGGGTCTGCATGGCGCTGATTCTCCAGAGAAAACCACGCCAATTAAATCCTAAACATCATCGAGATTGAGTCAGAGCCCCGTTTCGATGCCGATTGACAAAGGGCAAACACGCCAATGAAGCGCTCAGCTATGCGGCGCTCGTCAAGATGTTCAAACGACGCTGTGCGGCCGCAGGCCTGACGGAGCCCTGGATCACACCACATGCACTCCGCCATACGCATGCGACCTGGCTGTGGGAGGGCGGTATGCGCGAACTCGCCCTGCAAAAGCGGCTGGGCCATGCGTCGTTCGAGTCCACGAGAACCTACACGCGCGTCAGTGACGCCGCGATGCTGGAAGATTACCGCCGCGCCCTCTCCAAGAGATGTGAGGAGCAAGCCGATGCTGAGCAGGACTGAAGAAGCGCCAGAGCGAGGCCACGCGCTCGACGCTTATCGCGCATTTCTTGGGGGCGATCAGCGAGGGCTGTATCAGCGGATGTACCACGCGCGCCGTTTCGCGCGGCTCTATCCCGACCTCGATCAATGGACCGCTGCGCCTCTCGAAGAGCGCATCGGCTCGAGTGCAGTCCACCGAGGCGCTGGCTGGGCGCGCGTCAAGGGCCGCCAGTACATCTACTTTCTCGTGTCGATTGGCCGGATCGAGCTGGACTGGGCCTGGATTCTCGCGGTCGGCTGCCACTTCCTGGACGGCATCCTATCGGCGCGTGCCGTGGCCCTGGAAAGGCGGCTTTCTGACCGACTGGAACAGCTCGGTTTCAGTTCTCCGGAACGCAGTATTCCCCGGCCCTTCCGATACTTCTATTTGCGCTATGGCGAGGCTTTCCTCACCCCCGATCGACGGCATTTCGAGGAGTTTGCCGCCGCTTCCGCAGAGCTGTTGAGCCGACCCGATCTGGCAGATTTCGTCGACGTCGAGCACCTTCAACGCCGTTACAGGGTTTTGCACGCTCATTGCCACTTGATGCATCTCGCTCTCTACCATGAGGGCTTGATGCCGACGCCTCCACAGCGCACGCGCATCGAGCCGACGAAGCACCGGGTAAAGCCTGCGATGGCCGCACTTCTAAAGCGATACCGGGAAACCCGAGAAGCAACCGGGGCGAGGCCCACCACGGCTGTCAGGTATGAGGCGTACGGACGTCACCTTGCTGACTGGCTGTGGGACAATCATCCCGAGGTGAGTTCGTTTGCGGAACTGACGCGAGAGCAGATCTTGCAGTATGCCAAGAGTTTGGTCGATCAAGGGGCGTCGGTCGATTCCAGGCTTTCGCGGCTCTCGGGCCTTTCCGTCATGTTCCACGATGCAACTGCATGGGAATGGCCGGGCGCCCCGCTCCGGCCCCTCCTCGGAGCGCGTGATCTGCCAAGGCGGGTCACCCGGATGCCCCGCTTCATCCCGAGCAAGGATCTCGAGCTTCTAATGGAGGCCGTTCGCAACCTGTCCGACATCTACCAGCGCGTAGCGCTGATCGTTGCACGCTGGAGCGGAGCGCGCCGATCGGAGATCACTCGTCTCGAACTGGATTGCCTCGATGCCTACCAGGATGGAACGCCAAGGCTGCGCATTCCCGCCGGCAAGACCGGAAAGGAGCGATTGATCCCCCTTCATCCCGAAGCGGCGGCCGCTATCCGGGAACTGCAAGCCCTCGATCCACCTGGGCGCGGGTTTGCCGATGAGCGAACCGGCATCGTCGTGAGGCGCCTGTTTTCTACAAAGGGACGGTGCCTCTCTGCTCACTTCCTGTTTGCAGAATCCTTGCATATGGCCTGCCAGGCGGCCGGTCTTCTGGACAACGAAGGCAAGCCAAAATACTCGGCACACCGGTTTCGTCACACCATTGGAACGGAACTGATCGAAGGCGGCGCCCGGGTCCATACAGTCATGAAGATGCTCGGGCATACGAGCACGGGCATGACCCTGGTCTATGCCCATCTTAGCGATGCCAGCGTACGCCAGGACTATATGAAGGTACTTGGCCCGGGAGCAGTTGTCGCCGGCTCGCTTGCGGAAGCGCTCAGGACAAGGGCCATGCCCGAAGACTCCCTCGCCTGGCTGAAGACAAATTTCTTCCGAACGGAATTGGAACTCGGTCACTGCCTTCGCCTTCCCGAAGAAGGACCATGCGAATGCGACATGTACCTCACCTGCGCGAAGTTCGTCACGACTCCGGAATACGCACCGCGTCTGCGTGAACGACGCCTTCGCGAGATGGCCCTTACGGACGACGCGCAGGCCAAGGGGTTTCAGCGGGAGGCGGAGCGTCACGAATGCACGCGCTGTCGCATCGAACAATTGCTCACCGAACTCGGCGAGCAATGGTGATCCGAGGCTTGATCTTGATCGCGGCCACCACGAAGGCTTGACACAATCAATATATCCAATAATCTGGATGTATGGATAGCAATTCAGCGATAGCGGCGCTCGGCGCCTTGGCCCAGTCCACGCGGCTGGAGACCTTCCGGCTTCTCGTTCGGCACGAGCCTGACGGAATCTCGGCTGGTGAACTGGCCCGCCTCATCGACGTGCCGCAGAACACCATGTCTGCGCACCTCGCGACGCTGTCCCGGGCGGGCCTGGTCACGAGCGAGCGGCGGAGCCGGTCGATCATCTACAGGGCGGATCTCAATGGCTTGCGCGATCTGACGCTCTTCCTTCTCAAGGATTGCTGCGGCGGATCGACGGAGCTTTGCGCCCCGCTCATCGCCGAACTGACGCCCTGCTGCGGCCCGGAGGCGACGCTGTCATGAGCACGATCCAGTTGGAGCAGGTCGCGGGCAACGACGTCGACCTCAAGCTGGCCTTGGCAGATGCCCATCTGCCGACCGATGACATCGAAGATAACGGGCGGACCTTCTTCAAAGCGCTGTCATTGGATGGCCGTATCATTGGCTTCTCAGGTATCGAGCACTGTGGTGGCGATTTTCTCCTCCGTTCGGTTGTCGTGCTTCCCGATCATCGCGGACAAAGCCTCGGAGGCATCTTGGTCGAGCAGACATTGGCCGGCCTCGACCGCGGTGGCGACGTCTTCCTCGCGACGACGAGTGCAGCGCCGTTCTTCGCGCGCCTCGGATTTTCTGAAGTGCAGCGGGCCAGCGTGCCCGCAGCGGTGCTGGCAACACGCCAGCTTTCCTCCATCTGCCCATCGTCGGCGACCATCATGAGGCTTACCAGGCCGCCGACCTAACCACGGATCACGACCATGACCGACAAGACCTACAACGTGCTGTTCCTCTGCACGGGCAATTCCGCTCGTTCTATTCTCGCCGAGTCCATCCTCAACAAGGAGGGCGGCGGACGCTTCAAGGCATATTCCGCCGGCAGCCAGCCGAAGGGCGAGGTCAATCCGCACGCCCTGAAGGAGCTGGAAGCGCTCGGCTACCAGTCGACGGGCTTCTCGTCGAAGAACTGGGACGTGTTCGCGGTGTCTGGCGCGCCGCAGATGGATTTCATCTTCACCGTCTGCGACAGCGCCGCCGGCGAAGCTTGCCCGGTTTGGATCGGCCATCCGATGACCGCGCATTGGGGTGTCGAGGACCCGGCTGCCGTCGGCGGAACCGAAGTCGAGATCCAGCGCGCCTTCGCCCAGGCCGCGCGGTTCCTCAAGAACCGGATCGCGGCCTTCGTCAGCTTGCCGCTGGAATCCATCGACCGCCTGGCGCTTGAGACGAAGCTCCGTCAGATCGGCACGATGGAAGGCTCGACCGCGCCGCAGGGAAAGTCCGCCTGATGTCCACCTTCGAGCGTTACCTGACCATCTGGGTGTTCCTGTGCATCGTCGCCGGCGTTGCCCTCGGCCATCTCATGCCCGGTCTCTTTCAGATCATTGGCGCGGCCGAGATCGCCAAGGTGAACATTCCCGTTGCCATCCTGATCTGGCTGATGATCATCCCGATGCTGCTGAAGATCGATTTCCGGTCGCTGGCGCAGGTCGGCACCTTCTGGCGCGGCATCGGCGTGACCCTGATCATCAACTGGGCGGTCAAGCCGTTCTCCATGGCGCTGCTCGGCTGGCTCTTCATCGGCTGGCTTTTCCGCCCCTACCTGCCTGCCGACCAGATCGACTCCTACATCGCCGGCCTGATCATCCTCGCCGCCGCTCCCTGCACGGCCATGGTCTTCGTCTGGAGCAACCTGACGCGCGGCGAGCCGTTGTTCACCCTCTCGCAGGTCGCGCTGAACGATGCCATCATGGTCGTCGCCTTCGCGCCGATCGTCGGCCTGCTGCTCGGCCTCTCCGCCATCACCGTGCCGTGGGACACCCTCGTTCTCTCCGTCGCCCTCTATATCGTCGTGCCCGTTATTATCGCGCAGGTCATCCGTGGCCACCTCACGGCTGACGGAACGACCCGGGCGCTGGATGGCGTGCTTGCCAGATTGCAGCCGATCTCGCTGGTTGCGCTGCTCGCGACGCTCGTTCTTCTCTTCGCCTTTCAGGGTGAGCAGATTATCGCCCAACCCGCCGTCATCGGCTTGCTCGCCGTGCCGATCCTGATCCAGGTCTATCTGAACTCCGGCCTTGCCTACCTCTTGAACCGGATGACCGGCGAGCGGCATTGCGTTGCAGGTCCGTCGGCGCTGATCGGCGCCAGCAACTTCTTCGAACTGGCGGTCGCCGCCGCCATCAGCCTGTTCGGTTTCCAATCCGGCGCGGCACTGGCGACTGTCGTCGGTGTGCTGATCGAAGTCCCGGTCATGCTCTCCGTCGTCTGGATCGTGAATCGCTCGAAGGATTGGTACGAGGCCGCCCCCGCTATCTCCCGAACCACCGTTACCGAAAGGCACTGACATGGACGCCACGATCTACCACAACCCCGCCTGCGGAACATCCCGCAACACGTTGGCGCTGATCCGCGCTGCGGGGATCGACCCTGTTGTCATCGAGTATGTGCGGAACCCACCGACGCGCGAGCAGCTTGCAACGATGATCGCGGATGCTGGCTTGACCGTTCGGGAAGCCATTCGCGAGAGAGGCACGCCCTATGCTGAACTTGGGCTCGACAATCCGGACCTGACCGACGAGCAACTGCTCGACGCGATGATCGAAACGCCTATCCTCATTAACCGCCCCTTTGTCGTGACACCCCTCGGCACCAAGCTCGCTCGCCCGTCCGAGGTGGTGCTCGATATCCTGCCCGATACCTTCAAGGGGCCGTTCTTCAAGGAAGATGGCGAGCATTCTCAATGAGGAAGGGAAGCGCATTGCCTGATACATTCCCCGCATTGCAGGTCGATCACCTGCACTCGACCGATCTCGACGCCCTGCGTCCCGCATTCTCGACGCACAAGCCCCGCATCCTCATCCTCTACGGTTCCCTGCGCGAGGTTTCGTATAGTCGCCTGCTCGCGTTCGAGGCTCGTCGACTACTTGAACGGCTCGGGTGCGAAGTCCGGATATTTGACCCGAAGGGCCTGCCGCTTCCTGACGAAGCGCCGGTGGGCCATCCGAAGGTGCAGGAGCTGCGTGAGCTTTCGCAGTGGTCGGAGGGGCAGGTCTGGGTGAGCCCGGAACGCCACGGCGCGATGACCGGCATCATGAAGTCGCAGATCGACTGGATCCCGCTCTCGGTCGGATCGGTCCGGCCGACGCAGGGCAAAACGCTCGCCGTCATGGAGGTCTCGGGCGGTAGCCAGTCCTTCAATGCCGTGAACCAGATGCGCATTCTCGGCCGCTGGATGCGGATGATCACGATCCCGAACCAATCCTCGGTCGCCAAAGCCTATCAGGAGTTCGACGCCGATGGCCGGATGAAGCCCTCGTCCTATTATGACCGAGTGGTTGATGTCTGCGAGGAACTGGTGAAGTTCACCATCCTTACGCGCGATGCGTCCGCCTATCTCACCGACCGCTACAGCGAGCGGAAAGAACAGGCGGCCGAGCTTGAGAAGCGCGTGTCGCTGCGGTCAATTTGACGGACTCGGCGCGGCGACGAGGCTCCGCTTCGTCGCCATTGCAACCGCGACAAACCCCGCGACGCCGATGGTGCCGAGGGCTGCACTCAAGGCCAGCGACGTGCCTATGCCGAACTGCTCCATCGTCGCCGCGAACACAAAGGGCGCGGCGGCGCCGGCGGCCAGTCTTGCCGCCGCCATCTTGCCGGTCAGCGCGCCGTATCCGTCAGAGCCGAACAGGTAGAGCGGCAAGCTGCCCTGGGCGATGCTGTTGATGCCAGACCCGAGGCCGAGGCAGATCGAGAAAGCGACCGCGCCGGGGAGCCAGTTGCCCGACAGTGCCAGGATGACGACGCTCAGTACCATGAGGGCGGCGGAGACCACGGCAAGGCCGGGCGGCGCGAGGCGCGTTCCGAAGATCATGTTGATCAGGCGGCTGAGAACCTGCGCCGGGCCGAACAGCGAACCGATGACGACGGCGGCACTGCCGAAGCCGAGCGTTCCGAGCATCGGCACCATATGCGCCAGCATCGCTCCAAGGGTGAAGCCGAGCAGCGCGAATGCGGCCGACACGGCAAGGACCGCGCCGCGGCGGCGCTCGCGCGGAATGGCACCGACGACGGGCTCGCGCACCGGCCTTAGTCCGCCGGCCGCGGCGACCTTCCCCTTCCGCATGATCCAGATGTGGAGCGGCATGCAGATGGCGAGGTTCAGCCCGGCATAGACGAGGTAAATTTCCCGCCAGGAGAGATAGCCGAGCAGCATGGTGGCGATCGGCCAGAAGATCGTCGAGGCGAAGCCGGCGATCAGCGTGAGATAAGTGATGCTCCGAGATGCGGACCGGGGATCGGCTTCCACCAGCGCCGCGAAGGCGGCCTGGTACTGGACCATGCCGGACGAGATTTCCAGAAGAACGATGGCAAGGGCGAAGATCGCGACCGACGGCGACCACGCACAAAGGATCAAGGTTAGGGCGGACAGCGCCGAGCCGATGGCCATCACCGTCGCTGCGCCAATGCCGTCCATCTTCCGGCCGATATAGGGTGCCGACAATCCGCCAACGAAGAGCGAAGCGGAGAAGATGGCGAAGACCTGCGCAACGGTGATGCCGAGATCCACAGCGATGCCGGGCGCCAGGATGCTGAAGCTGTAGTAGAGCGTGCCGTAGCCGATGATCTGGGTCAGGCCGAGCGCGGCGACAATGCCGATGGGAACGTTCGGATCACGCAACGACGTCGCCCTCGCTGCGGGCACCATCCGCCTTGCAGCAGCCTTCCGAGCGTTCGACACTCTCGCGGATGGCCGGATGCCCCGCGCAGCAGTCCTCCATCAGGAACTTCACGAGATCGGCCAGGGCGTCGTAGCTGGCGCTATAGACGATCGAGCGGGATTCCCGGCGCTGAGCGATGAGGCCTGAACGTTCCAACTCCTTTAGGTGGAAGGACACGTTCGAAGGCGAGACGCCCATGCGCTCGGCGATCAGCCCGGCGGCCAGTCCGTCCGGCCCGGCGACGACCAGAGTGCGCACGATGGCGAGGCGGGTTTCCTGCGACAGGGCCGCGAATGACGTGAGGGCTTGACGCTCGTCCATGTTTCAATAATCCTTGAATCATTGTAGAATAGGAGTAACGCACATGAATGCGATCGACAAGGCGGTTTCGTCCGACATCACGCTTGGTCAGCTTCTCGAAAGGCTGGCGGCCGCGCCGGATGCGCCGCTGGTGTTCGTCTATGACGGGCAACCGGTGAAGGCGGGCTACCATGTCACCGAGGTCAAGGCGGGCGCGTTCTCGGCGCTCGACTGCGGCGCCAATCCCGAAGCCTGGTCCGAGATGTTCGTCCAGCTCTGGGATATCGACGAGGACGGCCGGAGCCACATGCCGGCGGGCAAGTTCTCCGCGATCATCCGCAAGGTTTCCGACCACGTCCGGCTCGATCCGGCGGCCAAGCTCACCTTCGAGATCAGCGATGGAAACCGGCCGATGGCCCTCTATTGCGCATCGTCGCCGCACCTCGCTGGAGATCGGTTCGAGGTCGTGCTCGTCGCGCGGCCGTCGAGCTGCAAGCCGCGTGATCGCTGGCTCGTCGAGAAGGCTACGGCAGGTTCTTGCTGTGGTCCAGCGGCCAGCACTTCAAAGTGCTGCGCATGAGCTGTGACCTCTTTTTACGGTCAACAACGAAACTTTGAATGCCGCAGCCGGCCTTAGCGGCGCCGTGACGGCATGATGTTTTCAGGTGCCAAATTTGCTATGATTTCCCATCGAGGTCCGCCGTGCTGCGCTAGATTTGAAGGCTTCGCACGGCGGACCTCGCCACAAACGCCGCGAGAAAAACAAAGAGTGTCCACATAACTGAGTTCACGGATCCGACCGAGAAAGGGAAGAAGCGCAAGGACAAATGGCTGTTTCGGAAGGTCGGGGAGCCGGTCTTCGCCATTGCCGGCATTTGGCGCGAGACGGAGGAGGTCGGCGAGGCCTTCACCATGCTCACGATGGAACCCGGTCCCGATATCGCACCCTACCACGACCGCCAGATCGTCATCCTCGAGCGCGAGGCATGGGCGGATTGGCTAGATCCCTCCGTTTCCGCCAAGACGCTGATCAAGCCGCTGCCGGCCGGCTCCCTGTCCGCGGAGCAGGTGGGCTGATGCGCTTCTCCTTCCCGCATAGTCACGCCTTTCCCGGCGGCGAGGTCCGCGTCGAAGATGCGGAGGCTGCGGAAGGGATGTGCGTGGTCGAGTTCGGCGACGGGATCGCCATGATCGGAGAATGGCATCCGGACGGCGACGACATCCACCTTTCGGTCCCGGCCTATCGCACGGCCCGCAGCACGGATGTCGAGGCTCGCCGGTGGCGGCTGGTCAAGGACAAGGCGGGATCCTGGCGTTCGCGGCGATCCGTGTGACCGTACCCTGCGGCGGCCCCTTCCCGAAATGACGAAGGGCGCTCGACCCTTTCGGGGAGCGCCCTTCTGACCCGGACGACTGCGAACGCGCGACGGATATCGTCGCTGCAGGCAGGTCATCGATGACGGGCAGTGAGCGATAGATGGGGAAAGGCATCCGGGAAATCAAGGCCGTCGGGATTGCCGGTCGCCTGCAGCGGCGCATCGAGGCACGCATCGCAGATACCGCAGCCGTCATCGTCCATCGCCTGACCTGCCTGCCCGCAACAGATGCAGGCAGCCGCAGCGCGGGCAGCGTGGTCGCACCTGTGCGGCAGCAGGATCTCGGCCGCGGCGTCAAAAAGGGTATCGATGGGAATTGTCTTCATCGCGGTCGTCTCCAACGATCTTGAGCACAGATAGGAGCGCTCAAAATCTTTGCAATGGTAGGGCAAAGGCGCGGGGAACCTTTGAATTTCCGGGACGGTTTTCTCTCGAACCATCGGCACATCCGGAGCAGCTTCGTGAAACTCGCCACCTATAACGTCAACGGCATCAACGGCCGGCTTCCCGTCCTCCTGCGATGGATGGAGGAAGACGCGCCCGACATCGTCTGCCTGCAGGAACTTAAATCGCCGGACGAGCGCTTTCCCCGGCGCGAACTCCAGCATGCAGGCTACGAGGCCGTCTGGCATGGGCAGAAAAGCTGGAACGGTGTCGCGATCCTCGCCAGGGGCGCAACCCCCATCCTGACGCGCCGCGGCCTGCCCGGCGATCCCGACGACAGCCACAGCCGCTATATCGAGGCCGCCGTCGACGGCATCCTGGTCGGCTGCCTCTATCTTCCGAACGGCAACCCGGCCCCCGGCGCGAAGTTCGACTATAAACTGCGCTGGTTCCAGCGCCTCCAGGCCTATGCCGCCGAGTTGATCGCGCTCGACGTACCCGCCCTGCTGGTCGGCGACTACAATGTCATGCCCACGGACCTCGATGTCTATGCGCCGGAGCGTTGGCGTGACGATGCGCTGTTTCGTCCGGAGGTCAGGAAAGCCTATGCCGATCTCGTCGCCCAAGGCTGGACCGACGCCATCCGCCATCTGCATCCGACCAAACGCATCTACACCTTCTGGAAATACTGGCGGAATTCCTTCGAGCGCGATGCGGGCCTGCGCATCGACCATCTTCTGCTCAGTCCCACCGTGGCGCCTTGGTTGACGTCTGCCAGCGTTCGCCGCGGGCCGCGAAGCTGGGACCACACCAGCGACCACGCACCGGTTATGATCGAGATCGAACCGCCTGCGGATTGAGGTCAGGCCGGCGCTTGGTGCGTCGCCCGGCGCTCGCGCGCCCTCGCGGTTCGCCTTGCCACGCGCAACTCGTCGAGGGTCGGCAGCCACCAGCCGCGCCGGCGCTCGTCATTGCCGGGTTCAGTTCGCGAGGGCCAGGTCTGCACCAATTCATCCAGCGACGGCATTCGCCATGATCCCCAGACATGATCGTCGGCGATGCCGGGATAGAGGTCGGCAATCTCTTCACGCTCGACCAGCTCGCCGGTGACGTCGGCTACGACGATAATTCCGTAGGCCGTCGTCGCAATCGGTCGATCCGGCGGGGGCAGATCGTCGGCTGGAAGCGGGATGCGCCGGCGCTTGCGTTCGGCCGCCCGCAGGCGAGAGGTCCTCTCCTGGTCCGTCCCTTTACGCGCCTCGGCGCGCTTGCGCCTTTCTTCAGGCTCGCACCGCTGCGCTTCCGTCTCGATGACCTGCCAGCGATCGACGAGATTCTCATAGGAGGCGAAAGGCACCCGCCAGACCTTGTTGTCGCCGTCCCAACGGGCGAAGGGCACCTGGCGGATTTCCTCGACTAGCTTGCGCGAATAGGGCGTCTTGATGCGAAACCCTTGCCTGTCGACGCCAAGATAGGGGCTGAGGATCGGCTCGAACTCGAAGGCATCCCTACCCTTCGCATCGGCATACGGATCGACACGGGACTCTTCCCTTGCCATCCAGCGATCGATGCGCCGCCACGCGGTCTTTCCAGGGACGAGCCACGCCTTCCGCCGGTCGCTCCAGTGGGCGCGTGGAAAGGTTTCGCGAAACCGCTGCACCGTCATCCGGTCGAACGGAAACGAGACGGCGGCGCGCTCGTCGTCCTCCATGGCGTCGTGGCCAATGTCGTCACCGTCGACCATCCCATTGCCTTTCAGTTGCGATTCTTAAGAAACGCACGCCAACTCGAAAAGATGCAGCGAATCAAAGGCATGATCGAGACTCGCAAAAGGAGAGGCGAAGATCGCTTAAGTCATTGATTTCCGATTCTTTTCGACTCGGAACAAATTCGCAAGTGATTCGCTTGACTCGCTTTGGTTGCGTCGAGTCGGGAGTATCGAGATGGCCGGTCATCGTGCCCAGTGGAAGGGTTTCATCAAGTTCGGCGAGGTCAGTTGTGGCGTCGGCCTCTATACGGCGGCGAGCACGTCAGAGCGCATCTCGTTTCACACCATCAACAAAAAGACCGGCAATCGCGTCAACCGCGTCTTTGTCGACAGCGATACAGGCAAGGAGGTCGAGCGCGAGGACCAGACCAAGGGCTTCGAGATCGAGAACGGCCAGTACATCATGATCGATCCGGAGGAGGTGGCCGCTACCATTCCGGACAGCGACAAGACGCTGACCATCGAGGCATTCATTCCCTGCTCCGATGTCGACGACGTCTATTTCGACAAGCCCTACTATCTCGTGCCAACCGACCGGGTTTCGTCAGACGCCTTCACCGCGCTGCGTGATGCGATGGAAAAATCGAAGGTCGCCGCGGTCGCGCGCACCGTCCTGTTTCGGCGCATGCGCACCGTGCTGATCCGCACCCATGGCAAGGGCCTGATCGCTACCACGATGCAGTACGACTACGAGGTCCGCTCCTCCGAGAAGGCCTTCGACGAGATACCGAAGCTTCGCATCAAGGGTGAGATGCTGGATCTCGCCAAGCACATCATCGCCACCAAGAAAGGAACCTTCGATCCCGCCGCGTTCGACGATCGCTACGAGACGGCGGTCGCCGAGCTGGTGAAGGCGAAAATCGAAGGCAAGGCCCTGCCGAAGCGCAAGGCGGTCAAGGTCTCCAGACCGGACGATCTGCTGGCCGCGCTGCGCGAAAGCGCAAAGATGCTGAAGGCCAGCGACGACAAGCCGAAGCGCGCCGCTGCCAATGCCAACAAAGGCGCCGGGCGCAAGCCCGCGGCGCGTGCAACGGCATCGAAGGCGCGCGGCTCGACAGCAACACAGCGTAAAGCCGGTTGAGGAGAACGATCATGGCGCCGCGCCCATACTGGAAAGGCTATCTGAAGCTCTCCCTCGTCACCTGCCCCGTCTCCATGTCACCGGCGACCTCGGAGAGCGAGAAGGTCCGCTTCCAAACCTTGAACAGGGAGACGGGGAACCGGGTCGTCTCGCAATATGTCGATGCCGTCGGCCGTTTGTTGTTGCCATCGCCCCCTTCGATAGCGAATTCTCCCTCACCCAGAACAACGAGCTCATCAACATGGTCCTTTTTGGCCTGGCGCCGCCAGTGCTCGAAGGGCCAAACCTTGGGAAGCAAGGCAAGATAACCTCGCTGCTGAAGGCTTCGGGTGCGCCGGTGGAGATGGGAATTTTCACGAACGACTCGTTCAAGGAGGTCAGCGCCGTCTTCTTTTCGACAGTCGGGACGTTTGGAAAAGCCGTCGTTGAAAGTAAAATTAATAGGCTCGTCCGGGCAACACGCTACAGGCTGATCGACAAGGATAAGGTTGAGCCCAGTTCGGAGTTCTGGCAGGTCGGGACTCACCGGTTTCAGTTCGCCGCGCTCAACTACCTCCTCACGCAACGACGAGAAAGCGATCACCAAATCGGCGGTGCAGACATGCTTATTCAGCATTCATCATTTCACCGAGAAACTCATCTGGATGGGCTGCAAGTCTATTTCAATCCATATGCAGAGGTGCCGTTTGACCCAAAATTCCCATGGCCTGCAGAAGTCGCTCTTAATTATTACGACATCGAAAGCGGTGAACACATCCAAGCGCATCCAGACGGCGCGCTCGTTTCAAGGCAGATCTACGAAATAACCCCCGAATATGTTCGGCTTCTGCTCGGCAGATACGGCTTTCTCTGATGATCGGATGTTGGATTGGCGGGACTGAACGTCGAGATAGATTTTTCGCGCATGTGATCTAAAAGGCGGCCTGAATGAATGATGCTGAACGACTGATGCAAGGCTTTGTCCACTTGCTTGCACAGAGTCCATTTCGGATCGCACCGGAGCGCATTGGCGAGCTCGTCAAGGCGATGGAAGGAGAACCGTGGCCGCTGGAAATCAATGCCGGGCGAGCAAACTTTACTGCTTATCCGACGGAAAAGAAGATCACGGGAACCTACGCGGCTATGTTGAGCCTATGGGCGGTGGCCGCCGCGGTGCTCGCGATGATGAACCTCACGAGGGCTGCCGTTGCGGCAGGCAAATCGACGATCGTCATCGAGCCGGGCGGGCCGGGCTCCGAAGTGGTGGAATTCAAGCATGCTGCCGTTGCCCTCATCAGGAATTCGGCGGCCTCTTGGAGCGAGGCTCTGCCCGATCCAGACCACGCTGCCCCAATTTCTACGCCGGATGGCCTCGTCACCAATCTTTTCCTGGCGGCGGCCAGCGTCGTCGTCCTGCACGAGTGCGGTCATATCGTGCTCAAGCACTTGCCGGACTCCCCCCAAGCTCACCAACAAGAATTCGAGGCAGACGCCTGGGCAACAGAGTGGGTTCTCGGCAAGGTTATGGATGCAAGGGAACGCGAGTTCCGGACGCTGGCGATTTGCGTTGCGTTCATATGGATCGGCCTTATCGACGACGTTCGCCGCGCAGGAACAACCCATCCGCACGCTGCCCAACGACTGGGTCAGGCGTTCGAGCGATTCTCCGACTTGACCGATGAAAGTGAAGCGCTGGAGATTGGCAGCTATATGCTGAAAGCCTTCTTCGATCCAACGACAGACCTACCGCAGGCCGATTGCGCGAGGGAAGGATTTGTGGACCGCCTCATCGATTATGTTCGGAACCGATAGGACTGCTGTGGTAGCTGGCCGGTCCTGTGAGGCGCCTGCTGGAAGCTCGGGTTCCTCCCAAATGCTCGACATAACTGTCACTGTCGAACCCGATGCAGCCGGAAGAGTTTTTCGAAGAAGTCGGTCACTTTCGCTGCAGCGCCCTGCCCGACGAGCTCGTTCGCTCCGAAGCGGTAGACTTCATATCCGGCAAGGCGCAGCTCGCGGTCTGCTGACACCATGTCGGCGTAGACCTTCAATGACGGATGATCGTTTTCAGAGAAATGATGCTTACCATCAACCTCGATTACAACGCGCTGCCTTCCGGGAAGGAGAAGCAGAAAGTCCATGCGTTGACGTGGAAGTGGGAGCCGGTGACGCAGCGTCTTCACAATAGCAGGGTCATAATGAAGATAAACTTGGGGGAGCAATGCCGGTAGCGCCTCACCGAGGTCCGAACGAAAAGCCTTAAAATAGCCAGCGAAGAGCTTCCGCTCAGCCTCGGAAGCTAGAGATTCCTGAAGACGCGCTCCGAGATTCGCTGCGTTCGCGCCTTGTGTGACATCGCTCCACCAAGCGACGAGCTCGGACCAGAGAAGACCGTTCGAGCCGATCTGTCGGTCATAGACCAGGCAGCTCTCCTCACCAGATAGAATGACGATGTCATTGTTGATGGCGTCGGCAAAGCCGATCTCGGGCTTCGGTCCTCGCGAGGCAAAAATCAAGTTCTTGGGCCGGCCACCAACCCCTCGCACGATCGGACGAAACCCGAAGATTGGGTGGCCGGAGAGTTCGCTTTCCTGCGTCAGCTCGTATCCATCGCGTTCAAGGATCTTGTTGAGAGCGCTGACCGTCTGAAGCTGATCCTCTCCAGACCTCGAGAGGGGGTGGACGGCTTCTTCGAGCAATGCAGCAAACCGCGCCCTGGAGCAGTCGAACGCACCGATTTCACCGAAGAGATCCTCCACCGACCAATCGCCGGGGTTTTGATCCATGTGCCGAGCGATCCGGTCGCGCAAGCTTCGACCGTTGCTACCAATAAAATCGTCGATCAGCGAAGAGAGAAGGAAGTAGCGCCCAACGATCTCCACCGTGCTGCGCTCGCCGGCGAAATCGTCTCCAAGAGCGCGCGCGACGTCTCGTCGTGTGATTTGCGAAAGGGGCGGTTCGCCCGCCTCGAGAACCTTTCGGCAGGCTTCGTCGAGGACGACGTCGCCGCGGTGGGCGGCAAATTTCAGTGCGAACTGCGCCAGTTGCACCTCTGAAAGGGACGAAAGGGCTATATCGACACGCTGCCGCTTTGACAGTCCATCCTCGCTTGGCACGACCAGCCCAGCAATTCGCGGCGGCTCCTCGCTCAACTGGGCGTGGGTCATCCCCTGCAGCAAGCTGGCGAGCAGGGTATGGATGTCACCCGCCATGCACGGTCTCCTTCTGCAAAGCCAAGACGGCCGCGCGATCGTCGCAGCACGCCAAGCAATCAATCTTTGCCGAGTGAGTGCGCTGATGATCAGCGCACCAAGAGTACGACCTGACCACCGACCCCATCAGGCATCCGCCCTCGGCCAGCGCAATTTACCACGGCCGATACGCAAGGCCTCCACCAGCCTCGTGTTGCCGGGCAACCGGCCTGAAAAAAGGCTAGGCTTGGGATCAACGGCCGGCTTCTTGAAAGCAGCTACATGCCGATAGTCAGGCGTAGCCAACCAGGTCCGCCCATCACCCTCGTCGGTGATAATCCGATAGAGACCGCGAGGCGGGGCGACCGCGATATCAAGCAGACGACTGTAGTGTTCGACCGACCACTTCTGGATGCCGCCACTGAGTGCTTCCGTCCGGAAACGCGCCCAAAGTGCGGCCGTATCAGGAGTTGGCCAGTTGCCGGCGTCGGTGTAGGCGGTGATTTCGTCGGATTCGAGCCAGGCTCGCATCTCGGCCGGACTGACAAAGGCCGGCTTGGCATCCTCGATCGCCACCATCGCCGCGCGCCGCGATGGAAGGCCCGCGCGGACAAGCATCGACATCATGAGTTGTGGAACGCCAGTTTCAACGGATGCTGCGGCGCCCCCGGCCACCGTCTCCGGTGACCAGCCGAGTGACATCCGGCGGGTGCGCACGGCTTCCAGCGCCCAGACCAGGCGATAGGTGAAGGCCTCTTCGACGGCCCGCATGTTTTGCGGCCCGATCTTGGCAACGTCCTCGCCGGATACCCAGCTACGCAGAATGGCTTTCCAGTTCGCCGGAAGTGCGTTCGCCTTGTCGGGAATGAAGGGGCGCATGAACAGCAGGCGCTCCCCGAGACCGCCGAGCGCGTCGACCAGTTCTTCGATGCCGCCACTCAGCGCCGCCGCGTCAGCCCGGTCGAGGAGTTCGGCCAACTTGTCAGCCATAGCGTCGATGGCGAGGCCAGCCTCAAGCCCGACGCCCATGGCGAAATGTCCGCGCCGTGCCTGCGGCGTGGTGGTTTTCCAGATAAGGTCGGCGCGTGCCTCAAACACTTTCCTATGCAAGGGGGCGATGTCCTCATCCTCACGGGCGATCTGGCGCGCCCAGAGCGATCCCTTGAGCGCCTCGTCCAAGAGCTTCGGCAGGTCCGCGCGTTCGGCGTCCAGCGCTTCGATCAGGCCGAACACGGTCGCGTCGAGGCGCTCGACGATCTGCGAAAGCGGCTCCTCGTCGATGGCTTCTTCCTCGTCATCGCCGCCGCCTTCATCGTCATCGCCATCGGCGTCGTATTCCGCGCCGGCGGCCAGTCGCTCGGCGACTGCGGCTTCTTCCTCGGGTGATCTCCAGGCTTCGCGGGCATTCGCGAGATATTCCCACGCGTCGTCGCGATCCAAGACACCCTCGCGCGACAAGCGCTCGAGGATCTCGGCGACGATCTGGATGAGGCCGCTTTTCAGCGTGCGCGCCTTGGCGGAGGCGACCAGCTTCCTCCATTCCTTCTTCCGCCAGTCGATCTTGTCGAACATGACGTGGACGATCAGCCCTTCGACATCGACGAAGGCGCGCCCGGCACGGCCGGCGACATTCGCGAACTCCTCGCCTTTGATCTTCTCTGAGGCGCGATAGAGCGCCGGCACCAAGAGCACGGCGGCGTTGAGATTGAGGCCCTGCGAGAGCGTAGGTGATGCGACGATAACCTTCAGGACACCCTCGGACAGGAGGGCTTCCAATTCGCGCAGGAACGGGCTGGGCAATCGACCGTGATGGATGGCGACGCCCTGCTTCAGGCAGGCGACGGCGGGATGGTCTTCGCCCAGCCACTCTTTGCCGACCTCCAGAGCGCGGGCGATCGACCCTTCGTCCTCGAGCAGGGAATCCAGGTAGCCGCGATTGCAGAGGTCCACGACCTGTTTGCCGTAGCTCTCGACCCAGTTCGCCTGCGTCGAGAAGATCAGGGTCCGCTTGCCTTGGCTTGCGAATTCCCACGCCGCGAACAATGCGAGGTGCGAGTTCTTGCGCGGATAGGACCTCTTCTCCTTCCCGCGCGCAGGTTTCTCCACAACGAATTTGTCGAGGAAGGGACCATCGTCATCAAGGTCGAGCCGGAGCAGCGCATCCTTGCCGCGCCAAGTAAGCGCGCCGAACCGCTGGCGCGTGGGACGCCAGTCGGACCGCACCGGCTCACCCGGTTCGTCGGAGCGAATCCAGGCAGTGAGGTCATCCAGTTCGTCGCCGCTTGGTAGGATGGCGGAGAGACAGACGATCCGGCGGTCTGCCGCATCGGCGCGCCGAAGCAGGCGCTGCACCAGCGTCTCATAGCGGATCTCACGTTCGCTCGGACCGATCATGTGTCCTTCGTCGAGGACGATCAGGCCGACGTCGTCGATCAGCGATTGGTCGCTTCGTAGTGCGAAGTCGAGCTTTTCGGGCGTCGCGATGATGATCTCACGGCTGCGCAAAGCGTCTTCATCACCAGCCGAAAGGCCGCTGGCGCCGTAGAGCGAGGAAACGCTGAAGCCGAGCGGCGCGAAGGTCTTTCTGAAGGAACGTTCGGTTTGGGCCGACAGGGCGCGTAACGGCGTGACGATCAGCACTCGGCGCGCCGACGACAAGGTCATCAGTGCGGCGATTTCGGCAACCCGCGTCTTACCCGCGCTCGTTGGCAGGGCGACGACAAGATCATCGGTGACATCGGTGGAGCGCTGGGCCGCTTCGCGTTGCGATGGCCATAGCTCAACCTCGGAGGTCTTTCGCGCGTAGAGCGAGGAGATGAACAGCCGGCGCAGGTCGGGGTATTTTTCCTCCGTGCCCGCGGGAGGCTCGGTCGGCAGGTTCTGGTGCAGCGAATGCTGCCAGAGGTCGTCGATCAGGTGGCGGCAGAGGTTTGATATCCACCAGAGCGGAACATTCTCAGCATTGTCCGCCAGACTGACCGCGGTGTCGAGCAACACCCGTGCGCTTTCGATCGGCTCGGGCTCGCCCGTCTCGAGCGCGAAGTCAAAATGCGCCAAGGCTCGGCAGATCGTCGTGTTGAGGATGGTCGACAGCACCTCGTCGACATCCGGTTCTTCGCCTCGTAGCGCCCCGGCGATCTGCTCATCGCCGTGAGCCTCGTCGTTCAACCATTCGCGAACGAAATCGCGCAGCTGGCCGAGATCGCGCAGGATCAGGTGTTGAATTGCCGTCTCGCCCGGCGAGGTATTGAGGTCACCCGCAGTCTCGTTGAACAGCGAATAGGCGACGGCTGAGAAGCCGGCCAGGTGATAGGCTGCGGCGGCAATGGTGCGACGGAAGCCGCGATCTGGCGACTCAGGGTCGCCGTTACGCACGAGGGCTTCGAAGGCGTTTGCGGCGCGCTCGAAGGCCTTGCTTGTCAGTTCCGACGCACCGGCTTGAGCGCGCAAGGCCATTGCCCCTCGAAGCAGGGCGAAGCCGTGTTCGGCAAGATCGGTTTCGATCGTCGCGCCAAGGGGCGGTGCGTTCGGCGGTAGCACACCCTTCTCGCGCATCAGCGACCAGGCCGCCCCGCGATAGATAAGGCGCCCAAGGATGCCGTCGACGGTCGCGGTCGCCAAGAACGCGGTCAGTTCGTCAATCGTCTCCAAGATCTTCTGCCTCCTGATACATGGCCGCGATGAAGTCCTGGTGGTCTTCGACGTGGATATTCACGACGTAGTGGTCCCGGTTGGTGCCAGTGGCGTCGAGGTCCTCCTTCAACGAGGCATGAGAACCGTTGCCCGACACGGTGAAAAGCATGTGGTCGATGCGATCGGCGCGAAGGGACTTCAGGCCGACCTCATCACGGAGGCTGCGGCCCAGCGCATTGTCATCTGGATCGTTGCTCTCCAGCAGGCGGTTGGCGACGAACAGCAGGGAGTCGGGCGTGCAGCGGCCGCTGTCGCGGTTGAGCACCTTGCGGGCGCTCGTGACCGTCGCCTTGCCGAGCACCTTGTTGCTCTTGGCTTCGCCTTTCAGGAGCCAGAGCTTTTCACCAGCCCCGTCGTACCCGGCGCCGATAAAGTCATCACCACGCATGGCCATGTTGCGGCCATCCTTGTAGCGAAGGCGCCGCACAGGAACACGCAGCCCGATCTCCTCTTCGACCAATTCGGTCGCAAGGATCTCGCCTAGATCGCCCGAGCGTCCCTTCGGTGTCTGCGGCATCGCCTCCCTGAGGATGGTCGCTGCGACCTCATAGCCGAGCCGCTTTACATCATCGGCAATGCGTTCTAGCCGGTCGTAATGTGAGCGGATGGTCTTAGCGAGGTCGTTGCGAATTTCATCGCGGCCGCCATCCTTCTCCGTATAAGTCCAGTAACGCTTGCGTTTGTCCTTCTGCCGGGTGGCATCACACCATCGTTCATAAAGTTCCACGCATTCCCCCGTTCATCCCGACGTGGCCTGATTGCGATCAGAATCATGTATTCAAGTGATTCTATATAGACTTCCGCCAGGTCCCACTTAAACTATACAGTCATTCACGCATATCGTCCTGAATGCGAGCCTCGGTTGCGTGGCCCGGGGGCAAGGAAAGCGAGCCTGAAGCGCGCCGATGGTATCGCGGCTATACAATCCCCCACGCCCGAAACCTCCCCCTCCCCGTCATCTCTCTGAGGCCGAGTTCCAAAACAATCCGCCGCGCCGCCTGCGGCGTGACGTCCAGCGTCTTCGCCACCATCCCGGCCGACACGAGCGGCTTTGCCATCACCAGGTCGACCAGCGCCGGCAATTTCGAGGAGGCTCGCCGTCCTTCAAGTTTTCGGTCCATCATCGTCTTCGCCAGCGTCAGCCGGTCATGCTCTTTCATGCTGATCTCGGCCGCCGCCAAAAATCCGTGGGCGATGGCGAGCAGCCGGGTTTCCCGGTCGCGATGCCGGCGCCGATCGACGGGAATGGTCTTGAGGCCAAGGTTGATGGCGGCGAGATGGGCGCCGGTGGTAATGCCGGCCTCGCGCAGGACCGATGCGACCAGCAGCCGGCCGAGCCAAGGCGCGTGCTGGAGGACCGAAAGCTCGTTCCAGGCATCGAGGGCAACGATCGCCTGCAGCACCGCCGGCAGTTCTTGTACCTGGCGCAGCACGCCACGCCATTCCTCCAGCCGCTCGTCCTCATCCCAGTCGAGATCATAGACCAGCGGATCGGCCGGAGCCCGGCCGGGCTTTTTTGCTCGTTCGATCGCGGCGTCAGAGCGCGCGAGGATCGCATCGATGGCGGCATAGTCGACGCCGGGAAGCCCTTCGGCTTCGTCGATGTCCTCCCCCTCCCCTTTTAGATCATTCACGGAAGCGCGCCGAATGCCGCCCGCCACCTCTCCCTCGTCGGCGCCGACCGGTGTGATCTCCGCGGTTTTCCGCAGCGTCCGAACGCCCTCGGCCGAAAGCGCCCAGTCGGGAGACTGAGCAGCGATGCGCCGGCGGGTCCTCAAAACGTCGCGGGCGATGGTCAGTTCGTGGGTGGGCGTGCGAATATCCCTCGTGGCATCGTGCAGGACCAGGTCCTCGAGATGGACGAGTTCGCCGTCGATCCACAGCGAGGCGCAGGCGTCGGTGAACTGGGATCGTTCAAGGAAGCCCGCGCCGACCGGTGAGCGGGCGATGCGCTCGTCCAGACGCGCCAGTGCGATACCGGCGCGGAATGCCGGCTCCATGAACGCTGCCATGCTGATTTTCACGAGATCGTAAGCCATTGAAATTATGGTAAATGATTTTTTACAGGAACTCTATCTGAATATTACGGTTCCTCACATGGTATCATTGAGGGTTGGTGCTCTAACCATCGATAAGTACCTCATATCGAATTGAACAAAGCCCTCTGAGAACGAGCTGTTCTGGATAGAAAAGCCCGA
>Ga0182737_1001625_pt1 | contig 21162 bp, 26 predicted proteins | sample eDN5th30CBELigOP_FD_128878 | JGI IMG/M metagenome (GOLD analysis project Ga0182737, IMG submission 128878) | Enriched Organic Plus compost microbial communities from Emeryville, California, USA - eDNA 5th pass 30_C BE-Lig OP (version 2) (version 2) ...
AAACCGATGCGTTCACCCCTGCCGACCTGCCAGCGAGCCGTAACTACGACCGGTTGATCGCGATCACTCGATCGGGGACCACGACGGAGATCATGGAACTCCTCGAGAGGGTGCGGGGAACCATCCCCACCGTGGCGGTCGTCGGGGCCTCAGCCGGCGCGCTGCCTGCGAACGAGGTGATCGATCTCAGCTTCGCCGATGAACGTTCGGTGGTCCAGACCCGGTTCGCCACCACGGCGTTCGCGTTGCTGCGCTCATCAATCGGGATCGGACTGGGGTCCGCGGTCGAAGAGGCCCGCAGTGTGCTCGAGGCGGAAGTCGGTCCGTTGCTCGGCTTCCGCCAGTACACCTTCTTGGGGTTGGGGTGGACGGTCGGGCTGGCTCACGAAGCAGCGCTGAAGCTCCGCGAAGCTGCCCAACTGTGGTCCGACTCCTACCCCGCTCTCGAATACCGTCATGGTCCGATCGCACTGGCTGATCCCTCGACCGTCGTCATCCCGTTCGGGCCGATGCCACCAGGACTCGCTAAGCAGATCCTGTCCACCGGGGCGCGACTCGTAAGTAGCGACCTCGATCCAATGGCCGTGCTAGTCCTCGCCCATCGCATCGCCCTGGCGTCTGCACGTGGCAAGGGTCTCGACGCGGATCGCCCCCGCAACCTGTCCCGCTCCGTCGTGCTCGCGGCGAACGGGTGCTGAGCCGATGACTGTGCTTGTGATCTGCCCCAACCCGGCATTCGACACGACCTGGTCGTGGGAGACTCGGGACGGACTCGAGTGGAGTCCTGGGTATGCGTTCCGCGCATCCGGCGGAAAAGGCGCCAACGTCGCCCGAGCGCTGAGAACTCTGGGCGTCGAGGTCGAACTCCTCTGCCTGCTTCCACGTGGCGGTGCTGACGAGTACGAAAAGGGGCTCGTGGTTGACGGGGTACGCCTGCGGTCGTGCGCGCATCCTGGCCGAATTCGAGAGACTCTTCGCGTCCTCGGTGAGCAGCCGATGTCCCTACGGGAGCCTGGTCCTCATCTCGACGGGCTCGCGTGGGAAGCGCTGTGCATGGACGCGGCGGAGGCCGCGACCGGGGCGGACCGTGTGGTCATCAGCGGTTCGTTCCCCTCGGGGATCGTCCGCGCTCAAGTCGAGGGACTGATGCACGCGTTGAATGGTCATCACCTCACGCTCGACAGCAGCGCTCCTGCATTGGGGTGGGGGATGCCGTTCGCGGACCTGATCGCACCAAACCACAAGGAGATCGCAGCAGAGGGCGGTGGGCTTGCCGAGGCGGTCGAAGCTGCTTGCCAGGTTTGCGCTGATGTAGTCATCACGTTAGGTGGAGCTGGAGCGATACGGCTTCGAGATGGTGAGGCGATTTGGGCCCGGCCATCTGGCAGCTACACCGCGATCAATGCGACCGGTGCCGGTGACGCATTCCTCGCAGGGCTTGTCGCGGGCGATCGGCCGGATTGGCGCGCGGAGCTCGCCTACGCGGTGGCGGCGGGGGAACTCGCCGCTGCAGCCCCGGCGAGCACCGGATTCGATAGTTCAGCGCTCGAAGACCTCGCCTGTCGAATCTCGGTGGAAGAGATCGACCTCGATGCGCTGAGCCTCGTCGGAAGATACGCATGAGAGGTCCCACTGAGCTGCGCGCAGTCCTGCATGAGGCTCAGGTCAGAGGGACCGCGGTGCCTGCGTTCAACGTGACAACCCTGGAACAGGTCGAGGCCGTCGTCTCGGCAGCCGAGCGTTCTGGGGCGCCGACGATCTTGCAACTGTCTGAGCGGACCATTCGTTTCCACGGCGGGCTGCATGCGATCGTCCCCGGGATCGCCGGCGCCATCCGGCTCAGCTCCGCGCGCGTCTGGCTCCATCTGGACCATATGACGGACTATGAGCTGATCGCTCGTGGTCTCGACTACGGCGTGCCGAGCGTGATGGTGGATGCCTCGCAGTTGCCGTTCGAGGAGAACGTGCGAGCTGCATGTCGAGTGCTGCAACTCGTCGGGGGGACCGGCGGGATCGTTGAGGCAGAGTTGGGTCACATTGGCGGCAAGGGCGGCGCCCACGCAACCGGCGCGCGTACCGATCCCGACGAGGCTGCACGGTTCGTCGAGGCCAGCGGAGTGGATCTGCTCGCCGTCGCGATCGGCTCCACGCACGCTCAACGGGACCGAACCAGCAGGCTTGATATCCCGCTGCTGACTGAGATAAGGGCCAGAGTCTCTGTGCCGCTCGTACTGCATGGATCCTCCGGAGTTCCCGACGACGAGATCCTGCGTGCGGTGAAGGCTGGCATCGCCAAGGTCAACATGTCGACCCATCTGAACTTAGTCTTCACCCGAGCGGCAGCCACTGCCATCGAGACCGGTCTGGCTTCCGATCCTCGGGACTATCTGGGCCCGGCGCGTGACGCTTTCCGCGACGAGGCAGCACGGATCGGCACATTGCTCGCACCACCATCCACCTGACCGGCACCACGACAGAAAGGCACGCACATGAATATTCCGGCACGATCGATTCCGGCTCTCGGCGTTGTCGCCGTAGCCCTAGCACTTGGAGGGTGCTCGACTCCGGAAGAGAGCGGGACAACGCTGCGATACGCGTTCTGGGACGAGTCTCAGAAGGCCGCGATGGAGCAACTGGCGCGCAACTTCGAGGATGACAACCCAGGGGTCTCGATCGAGATCGAGGCGACGCCGTTCGCGGAGTACTTCACCAAGCTCGAGACATCGATCACCGGTGGCTCAGGCCCGGATGTCTTCTGGATCAATGCCTCGCAGCTGCCTCGCTATGCCGAAGCCGGCGTACTTGCGCCGATCGAGACCGATGATGTTTCCTGGGAGGCCTATCCCGAAGCCATCGAGAAGATGTTCCTGGTCGACGGCACCCATTACGGCGTTCCTCGCGATGTCGACACAATCGGACTCTGGTACAACAAGGCCGTGTTCGATGCGGCGGGAGTCGCTTACCCGACTTCCGACTGGACCTGGGAGGATCTGAAGCAGAGCGCTACCGCGCTCACCGACCCGGAGGCCGGCGTGTACGGCATCGCTGCGAACTTCGACAGTCAACAGAGCTACTACAACACGATTTTCCAAGCCGGTGGCTACGTGGTGTCCGATGACGGCAGCGAATCCGGTTTCGACGACCCGGCTACTCAGCAGGGAATTACGTTCTGGACGGATCTAATCGACGCTGGACTTTCACCCACGCTCAGTCAGATGACGGAGATCGAGCCCTTCGACATGTTCTTGTCGAACACCGTCGGGATGCTGTACGCCGGATCTTGGAATGCTCGGTGGATGTACGATGACGAGGCGATCCGCGCCAACGTCGGAGTGGTAGAGCTACCCGCAGGCAAGGTCGAGGCCACCGTGTTGCACGGGTTGGCCAACGCGGTGTCAAGCGCAAGCTCGAACGCGGCGCTCGCGGAGAAGTTCGCCGCCTACCTCGGCTCGGCCGAGGCTGCTGAGTTCATTGCCTCCGAGGGCGTGGTGATCCCAGCCTACGAGGGGAGTGCCGACCAGTGGGTCGCCTCGATGCCTGACTTCGATGTCCAGGTCTTCGTCGACGCGCTCGAATTCGGCGTTCCGTGGCCCTCGACCCCGACGACGGCTACGTGGGAAGTCGTCGAGGTTGACATGCTTCGCCCTGTCTGGGCTCGCGAGATCTCCATCCAGGTGCAGGGGCCGAAGCTCGCGGAAGCGGTCGATGAGATCCTCGTCGGCGACTGAGATGAGTCCGCGTCGCAGAGGGATCTCGCGGGCACGTGCCCGCGAGACCCTCACCGGCCTCGCGTTCATCGCTCCTCTCCTTGCGGGGCTTGCGATCTTCGATCTCGGGCCGTTGGTTGCCACTATCGGCGAGAGTTTCACCCGCTCGCTTGGCTTTGGTCGGAGTGAATGGGTTGGGATTGCTGCCTATCTCGACTTCTTTGTCGATCCTGTAGCACTGGGGGCGATCGTCAACACGCTTCTCTATTCCTTGGGGGTGCTCCTCGGGATCCCGCTGGCGTTGCTCTTCGCTGAGGCACTAAACCGCAAAGGGCTTCGAGGTCGCGGAATCTATCGCACGCTCTACTTCGTGCCCGTGATCACGATGACGGTTGCCGCGGCCATGGTCTGGAAGTGGATATTCAACGGTGAGTACGGGATCCTCAACGCCGCACTTGCCGTCGTTGGCATCGACGGACCGTATTGGCTCACCGATCGTGCGACGGTAATGCTGGCGATGGTGATAGTTGGCGTCTGGATGTCGTTGGGCTACAACATCGTCATCTACCTGGCTGGTCTGCAGGCCATTCCGACCGATGTATACGAGGCGGCAGAGCTGGACGGCGCCGGCTGGATCCGGCGGTTTGTCTCGTTGACCGTCCCAATGGTATCGCCGACCACCGCGTTCCTGTCCGTGACGACAATGATCTCTTCGCTGCAGATGTTCGACCTGGTCTACATCATGATCGGGCCGACCAATCCGGCGATCGACAGCGCGCGGACCATCGTCTACATGTTCTATGAGACCGGGTTCATCAAGCAGGATCGCGGCCATGCGGCTGCCATCGCGGTGATGGTGATGCTCTTCATCCTTGTCATCGCGCTCATCCAGGTACGACTGCAGAGGCGGTGGACGCATTATGAGGTCTGAGGATCGGTTGGCGCATCCTGTAACGCCCGGTCGGATCGCGTTGCATCTTTTCCTCGCAGCGGGTGCACTGGCCAGTGTCTTCCCCCTCCTCTGGCAGCTTTCGACCTCTCTTAAGACACTCCGCGAGTCGCGCACCCAGCCGCCCCAATTGCTGCCGGAATCTTTCGCCTGGGAGAACTACCTGCAGGTCTTCGAGACCGTCCCGTTCGGGCGTCAGTTTCTGAACACCGTCGTCGTCGCCGTCCTGGTGACGATCGGACAGATCGTGGTCTGCAGCTTGGCCGCTTATTCGTTCGCGCGGATCAGGTTTCCCGGGCGCGAGACGCTGTTCTGGGTGGTTCTCGCTCTGCTCATGATCCCATCCCAGCTTTTCATCCTGCCTCGATTCCAGATCATGCAGAGCATTGGCTGGCTGAATTCGCTGCAGGCGCTGATCGCCCCTGCGATCTTCTCGGTATTCGGCACGTTCCTCTTGCGGCAATTCTTCCGGAGCCTTCCGCTTGAACTCGAGGAAGCCGCGAAGCTGGATGGTGCGGGATCGTTGCGGATCTTCTGGTCCATCATGCTCCCGCTCGCACGACCCGGACTTGTCTCATTGAGCGTCCTGTCGCTCGTGGCGGTCTGGAACGAGCTGCTCTGGGCGCTCGTGGTCAACACCTCACCGACCATGATGCCGCTCGCCGCGGGACTGAGCTCGTTCCAAGGACAGCACGGAACCGACTATCCCGCGCTGATGGCGGGAAGCCTGATGGCCGCGCTCCCGCTACTCCTGGTCTTCTTCCTGCTGCAGAAGCAATTCATCGAAGGCATCGCCTTCTCCGGTACGAAAGGATAGGTCGACGTGGGCGCTCGGATCATGAGCATAGGGGTCATCGGCTATGGGATGCGCGGTGGGGATCAACTTCCGCTGGGATCCGGAGCGGTCATTGCGGCTGTTGCCGATCCGGATCGCCGCGCACTTCAGCGCGCGGCCCTCCGCTTCGGCAGCCGAGTGCGTCTCGACGAGGACTACCGCCGTCTGCTCGATCTGCCGCTGGACGCCGTGGTTATCGCCACCCCTGATGACACGCATGTGCAGATCGCCGTTGAGTCGCTCAGCCGGGGCATCCCTGTTTTCGTCGAGAAGCCGTTGGCGACTACCACCGATGGCGCGGACCAGGTGCTTCGCGCGGCGATGGAGACAGGCACCAAGCTGTACGTGGGGCATAACATGCGCTTCACCCCGGTCTTTGTGGAGATGCGCAGATTGATCCGAGAAGGGGCGATCGGCAGAGTGCGGACGATCTGGTGTCGTCACTTCGTGGGTCATGGTGGCGACTTCTATTTCCGTGACTGGCATGCGGAACGGGATAGAACGACCTCATTGCTGCTCCAGAAAGCCTCACATGACATCGACGTCATCCACTGGCTGGCCGGTGGCGTCTCCCGTCGTGTTCAAGCGATGGGAAGGCTCATGGTGTACGGAGACCGCCCGCGACGGGCACCGGGTGAGGCTGTGGGAGAGATGTTCGATCCGATCAACCACTGGCCCCCCACGCAGGTGAGCGGGTTGAACCCAACGATCGATGTGGAGGACGTGAGCCTGGTGAACATGGAGCTCTCCAACGGTGTCCTTGCCGCCTATCAGCAGTGTCACTTCACTCCCGATTACTGGCGCAATTTCACGGTGATCGGCGACGAGGGCAGGATCGAGAACTTCGGGGATGGCGGCGAGGAAACGGCGACGCTGAAGTTGTGGCGCAAACGCTCGAACTACCGAGAGGACGCTGATCTGATCGTGGAGTTCCCCCCTGAGGAAGGGGTGCATGGCGGGGATGACGAGCGCGTTTGGGCAGATTTCTTGGAGTACGTGCGCAACGGGACCTCCACCACAGTCTCTCCGTTGGGGGCGCGCGAGGCAGTCGCTACTGGAGTGGCCGCGACCGAGTCATTGCGTTCAGGCGGCAGAATTGTTGAGGTCCCCGCTCCGGATGCCGACTTGACGGATTATTTCGTCGCGCAGGAGGACTCATGAGAGTCTTTCGCGGAATCGACATCGGCGGCACAGCGATCAAGGTCGTCGATGTCGACGTCGACTCGATGACTGTGCTGGAAGCCATGCACGTTCCCAGCACCCCGTTGCGCGACGAAAACTTCGGGATTGGCCTACTCGTTGAACTCTGCAACAGTCGTGACGCCCGACTCGTCGGCATAGGAGTGGCTGCCCCAGGGACCGTGGACGAAAGCTCAGGAATCGTCCTGGATGCTCCAAACCTGGGATGGCGCGGAGTGCCCTTGGTTTCAGCCCTTGCGAGGAGGGGGATCTCGGTGGTTCTCGCTCATGATGTCAGGGCGGCGGCTCGGGCTGAGCTGCTGACCCCGGATGCACCCGACACAGGACATACTGCTGTCTTCGTAGCGGTCGGCACGGGTATCGCTGCAGCGGTGGCTTCAGGCGCGACGTTGCTGAGCGGATCAGCTTCCGGAGCGGGCGAGATCGGGCACTTGCGCGTTTCTGGCGAACGCACTCCTTGCACCTGTGGACGAACCGGTTGTCTGGAGACCGTCGCTTCGGCTTTGGCGATTGGTCGGAGGTTCCGTGAGCGCGGGGGCCAGAGAGCCGATGCGGCGTTCGTGGTCGAGCGCGCCAGGGCAGGAGAGGAATCTGCGCAGGAGGTCTGGGGCGAGGCGATCTTGGCTCTCGCGGAGGGTCTGGCCACTGTGACGTTGCTACTTGATCCGGATCGCCTCGTGATCGGGGGAGGACTGGTCGGAGCGGGAGACGCACTGCTCGTTCCGCTGATGGAGGCGCTCAGCAGCGCGATGCACCCATGGCCGTCCCCACGGCTGGAACGGGCCCAGTGGGGTCGATTCGCTGGCGGAGTTGGCGCAGCGCTGGTCGCTGCGGAGGCGGCTCGATGAGACGTTTGTTGTGTGGGGTGGTGGTTACGCCTGCTCGAGTCATGGACGAGGGCTGGGTGCTGATCGAGGACGGTACTGTCGCTGAACTGGGCACGGGAACGCCGCCGTCGGCAGACGTCACGCACGAGTTCCCGGAGGGGCTGATCCTCCCCGGTCTGATCGATCCGCATGTGCACGGCGGAGGCGGGCTGTCCATGAGCGGAAGTGATCCGCGTGCCGTTGCGGGTGCTGCACGGTGCCATCTGAGTATGGGAACGACAATGCTCTTCGGAGGCGTGGTGACCGCACCGATCGAGCAGATGGCGACCGCTATCACAGCGGTGGCTGGGGCGGACTTTCCCAGCATCGCTGGCATATATCTCGAGGGCCCGTTCCTGGCTCCATCACGTCGTGGCGCGCACCCGGCTGAGCACTTGCGGGGGCCTACGAGTGAGGAAATAGAGTCGTTTCTTGCTACGGCGAACGGTGCGCTCAGGATGCTCACCCTGGCGCCTGAGCTCGCCGGTGGCTTCGCTGCCATCGCACTGCTTCAGGAGCGGGGGGTTATCCCGGCAGTCGGCCACAGTGCTTGCACCTACGAGGAAGCACATGAGGCGATCCGTCTCGGTGCCAAAGTGCTCACGCATGCTTTCAACGGACTCGATCCGTTGAGCGCGCGCGCTCCCGGTCCGTTGCCGGCATTCCTCGAACAAGAGGTCACGACCGTCGAAGTTATCAATGACGGTGTGCACGTGCATGGGGCGTTGGTCGGCATGCTGTGGCAGACGATCGGTCCGGATCGAATCATGTTCATCTCAGACGCGACACCCGCCGCTGGCGTCGGGGACGGGGAGTACCTCGAGAACGGGAACAGAATCTCGGTGGTCGGCGCCGTGGCCCGTGACAGCTCTGGCGGTCTCGCAGGGGGGGCAGACGGCCTCGTACGTGCTCTGCAGGTGGGGAGAGAGTCGCTCGGTTTACCGCTCACCGACCTGGTAAGGATGACGTCAACCACGGCCGCCCGGACGTTCGGTCTGCATGTCGGCGCTGGCGACATCGTGCCCGGTACTCCTGCGGCGCTGCTGATGGTCGATCGCGGATTGCGACCGAGACTTTCCGTGCTCGGGGAGACGACACATTCACCCGATGGCGACTCGACGGATTGATGTACAGGGGAGGGAGCTTACTCCCACGCCGGTGTTCTGGGCCTATTGGCGGTTCGCTGCTGAGCGGCTTCGCATTCTGATCGCTCGATTGGAAGGTCGTCCGTCACCGTGGACTCACGACGAGGTCCTGGCGCAGCACCGTTTCACGAACGCCTACCGATTCTCGGACAGAGTGAGCCAGTTCCTCATCTCGCATGTAGTAGGGGATGAGGCCACTTCGGTGCAGGATGCGATCTTCCGTATCCTCTTGTTCCGGACTTTCAACAGAATCGAGATCTGGCAGACTCTGTGTTCTGAGCTCGGCGAACCTGGATCGGAGCGCTTCGACTACGATGCGGCAGCCGCTTTGCTGGATGGGATAGTGGACTCAGGAGGGCGCCTCTACTCGGCTGCCTACATCGTTCCACCGGTGAGGTCGCATCGCGGGCCGGGCGCTCCGAAGCATCAAGGCCATCTGGCTTGGCTGGAGTCAGTCGTAGTCCCGAAGCTGCCGATGATAGCCCGTGCGGATTCGATGCAATCCGCGTTTCAGGCGTTTCGTCAGTTGCCCGGCATCGGCTCTTTTCTCGCCTACCAGTACGCGGTCGACCTGGGGTATGGGCATGCCGTTCGATTGAGCGAGGATGAGTTCGTCGAGGCAGGGCCGGGGGCACGCGAAGGCATCCGTCGCTGTTTCGAAGAGGATGTGAGCGGTGGGGATGCCCTGATAATCGCTCATGCCGCGGCGCATCAGGATCGATTTTTCGCGGAAGTTGAGGAGGAGTTCCCCCGGCTTGGCGGGCGTCCGCTACAGCTTATTGATTGTCAGAACCTCTTCTGCGAGGTGGCCAAATACGCGCGTGTGGCGTTTCCAGCCTCCTCGCGACCCGGCGATCGAACGCGGATTAAGCAACGCTATGCGACCGACCCGACCCCCCTGCCACCGTTGCGCTGGCCGCCTGGGTGGGCGCCGCCGACTGAGCCGCTACCGGGGATGCGGTGCAGCGACCTCAGGAGCTGAAGCCGCGGTGTCACCCGCAGAACGGTCAAGTCCGCAAGAAATGCACCACATGCGCGGCGAGGCGCGACCGCTGAACGGTCTAAGAACGGTGGCCGGCTCGACCACTGTGCGGATCGGAGCGGTCGAGCTCACCGACGCGGCCGCGACGGCCGGGAGCTCACCGCTCGGGGTGGTGGGGGAGGCGAGCAGGGCAGCCACGATCGCGAACGTCCCGACAACACCTCCGGCAACGAACCGGGCGCGGCGCGCACGCGTGTGCTTGGTCTTCCTCACAGACAGTTCCCTCAGACGTCGGACGGAGGCCAGTGACGCTCACGATAGCGGTCAGACCCGACCCACGTCCCGCCATTTGGAACGGACCCGCACTACTGAGATTGCGCACAGCGCAGAAACCACCGAAAGCGGAGCGGATTGTCATGGACCCCACATGCACGGCGCACACGATAAGGGCATTATCGTGTGGGTGCGGGGCGGGGAGTAGTTCGACTGACCGCATTGAGCGACATGCCGCGTTCCCGATGCTCCGTGGCGACGTCTCCGCGCTCCCGGCGGGGGTCTTGCCCCTAAGTCCACTGCCGCAGGGGTGGTGAGAGAGCCGAGGCCGAGCCTGAAGCTCGGCAGTTCGCGGCACGGGGGGACGTCGCCCGTGGCATCCGCTGCTCGAGGAGCGGACGGTGACCACCACCACGGTTACCTGGCTGCTGGATCTGCCCGCACCGGCCGGTGGGACGGACGTGGATAATGACCTGTTCGACCGTCACGCGGCGACCATCATCCGGGAGCGTCACGGGTTCGACCCGATCAACACTGTGAGGTGACCCGGCCAGGTGAGCATTGCGGCTGCACCGCTCCACGCCGCTGGCACCTCCACCCTCGGATGCAGTCGCACCTGTCGTGCACCGTCGCTACTGTGTGACCGTGGGCAACGAGGTGACCGGGGGCCGCCCTGACCGTCCGCAGTCAGCGGGGAAGGGGATCATCGCTCGCGCCTTCGACTGGGCAGATTCCAAAGCCAAAGTGCAGGGCGATCCGAACTCGTTGGATCCCGAGCAGCGTGAACTCTGGCGTCGAACCCGCCCTCGCTACCACTTCTGGAAGGTGCTCATCGTCGCGTTCCTCTTCCCCGTGGTCGGGCTGTCGATTGCCAGCGAGACCTCCTATCTCGGGGAGGCGGGGACGGTCGTCATCGTCATCTGGGTGCTGGGTCTGCTCGTATACGCCGCGTACGCGATCTGGGTCACACGGGTGCTCTGGGCGGTTTCTCCAGAGGCTGGGGCCGGCTCCCAACCGGTCGCGGCGCCATCACCGCCTGCGACGTGGCGGGACGCCGAACACATGACCTGTCAGTGGTTGCGAGACAAGCTCGGGGAAACGTCAGCGCAGGTTGGTCGGGGGCATCGCGACGGGGGCGTCGATGTTGAGTCCGCACGGTTCGTCGTGCAGGTGAAGGACTGGGAGGGCAACGTCGGCGGGCCGGCGGTTCGTCAGATTTTCGGTGTTGCGGCGGCCCGGGGGAAGACAGCTCTTGTCGTCGCGAAAAGCGGCTACACGGTCGATGCGCTGCGGTTCGCCGACCAGGCTGGCGTGGGCCTGTACTCGTATCGACGTGGAACTATTGAGCCGGTGAATGGCGTGGCGCGGGCACTGCGCTGAGGCGCCGGCCACCGTCCTTGCGTATCCGTGGCGTCCTTGGTGAGCTCGCGGTTCGCCCTCTGTCCCGGGCGGTTACAGTCCCTGTTGGATGGCGCGGGCGGCGATCGCGTCGACGGGCAGGAGGGTTCCCGCGACCGCGTCGTACCGGAACAGGGCGATCCCGGCCCTTTCGGCGAACTCGATCGCACCGGACGCGTACGTCCCGGACGTGAAGAACAGGGGGCGGCGCCCGTCGACGGCGGCGACCCCGGCGAGCTCGCGGATCTCGGTGACGCCGACGGTGCCGGTGTAGTTCTTCACCTGGGCGATGCAGTGGGTGGACATGACGTCGATGCCGCCGTCGCCGGTGAACCGGGTGACTTCCGCATCCATCTCGCCCAGGTGCCGCATCCACTCGGCGACGAGCCGTTCGGCACCGTCGTGGGAGACACCGTACGGCTGCGGGCCGGGGGCGGGACCGCGCGGCTTGTGAACCATCGCGGCCGCGGACCGGTACGCCATCACCTCCCACCCGACATTCCAGCCGACCTGGAGCAACTCGTCAGTCTCCTTCACGAGGGTCTTGCTCTTCGAGTTGGACGAAGCCACCCAGAAGATCACGGCGAGGACGATGAGCAGGAGTCCGAAGAAGAGCGATGCACCCCCGATCCCGTTCAGGCCGGCGGGGCTCGTAGATAGGACGCATCCGCAGAGGAACAGGAGCACCCCGGGGCCAGCGATGATCCACGCGGTGACGAAGAGACCGTTCTCGTTGGGGCCTGGGCGGTGCGCCCACCGGGCAAGCCGGGCAGCAGTAGGGCGGAGTGCAGCGATGAGCTCGGCGCCGAACTGGTCCTGCGGCACCCACACGTTCGGGTAGTCGCCGGCGAACCTGCTCGCCGCCTCTCGAATCTCGGCGGACGCCTGGTCCCATCGCGTCTGCGCGGGGGACGGCGTCTGGGATTGTTCGGTGGTCACGCGACGACAGTAGCGGCCTCGCGCGACACTCGATGATCACCGGGATGGCCGCGTGTCGCGCCGGTGCCGCAGGGGTGGTGGGTGATCCGGGACGGAAGGGACTGACCATGGTGCGTATGCCTCGTGCGCGGGCGGTGACGGTGTGGCTTCTCGCTGCGGCGGCGGGTGTCGGGCTGGCCGGTTGCGCGGCGGAGGCCCCAGGGCAGACTGTGGCTGAGGCGTGCACGATCGTGACCGGTGGAACGGCAGGGTTCGGGGAGGCTGTCTCGAGTCTGCTCACCGATCTGCAGACCGGTGACCCGGCCGGGGCCGCGGCGACCCTGGAGGGTCTGACTGCCCGTCTGGATGGGGTCGCGGGGGACGTGGAAGCGGGGCCGGTGACGGTCACGGTCGTCGGGTTGCGGGAGTCATTGGCGCTGTTCGGGCCGTTGACGGTTGCGCTGGCCGACCCCGTCGTGCTCGCCGACCCGGCACAGCTGGGGGAGGTGTCGTCGGCGCTGCGCGGCGCGGTGTCCGCTATGGGTGCAGCGGCGACCGAGTTCGACCTGGTCTGCGCCGCCGGGTGAGTTATCCCCAGATTCGGTTCAGCCCGCACGGACGTCCTCGCGCCCCGGTAGGTTCGATCGGACTTGGGCGGGAGCACATCGACGTTGAAGGGAGCGCGCAGCGATGATCAGCGATGACGGACTCGGCGGCGTGAACCCGCACTGCCCGATGGATGGTGTGGTCATGCGGGAGGTTCCCGGCGGGTGGAAGTGTCCCGAATGTGACCGTCACGTGATCCCATCGGTGAGATTCACCGGGCACCCCGGTGCGGGTGACGGGATCGTTGAGCTTCCCATGTCGGCGCCGCGCATGTGAGAGGTATGACCCCAGGTGATGTTCCTTCTGCGCTGAGGGTGCTGGTGGCGGGTTCCCGTGACTGGCCCGATCCGATGGAGGTGCATCGGCAGCTGGACCAGGCCCGGTCCCAGCTGGGTGAGTTCACGCTCGTGCACGGGGCGTGCCCGACCGGGGCGGACAAGTTCGCGGACGACTGGGGACGACTCGCGGGTGTGGCCGTGGAACGTCACCCGGCGCAGCGGGATCGGCACAGTGCGGAGTGCCCGGACTGGCATCTGAGCCAGCCGCGGTGCAAAGCGGCCGGGTTTCGCCGGAACAGGGAGATGGTGCAGTTCGGGGCGGATCTGTGTCTGGTGTTCATTCACGCAAACTCGAGGGGCTCTCGCGACACCGCGAGGCAGGCTTCCGCCGCTGGGATTCAGACGTGGGTGTTCGTGCCGGGGGAGACGCCGCGGCTTCTGGGGTGACGGTTACGCGGCCTCCAGGCGCCCCGCGATCCGGTGCGCCTCCTCGGATGCGGACGTGCAGTTGTCGCAGCCGGCGAGGTGCTGGATGATGTACCGCTCGGTGCGAGCGGACGCGCGGCCGCGGCTGTAGAGGCCGAGGTTCGAGCGGACCTCCGCGCAGATCGTGAATGATGGGGCGGGCTTGACGTGCGAGTTGATCCACGCCTGGCGGAGCGCTTCCCGGGCACGGTAGGCGAGCTGCGCGACCGCGTTCGGGTTCATGTCGAGGACCCGGGCGATGTGGGTGTGGGAGTGTCCTTCGACTTCGGTCATCCACAGGATGGTCTGCCACCGCTCGGGGAGGGTGCGGAATGCGGATGCGGCGAACAGCCGGTCGATGCCGCGGTCGCGGTCCTCGCCGGTTGCGAGGTGCTCCTGGTGCACGTCGATGGATTCCATCCACACGATGTGACGCATGGACCAGACGAGCATCGCCTTGCGGCGGACGGTGAGCTTCACGTATGCGCGGAAGTTGTCGTTGGGGCCGGATCCGCGGTCGATCGCCGTGAGGGTGGCGCTGAACGCTTCTTGGACGAGGTCGTCGGCGAGGGTGGAGTCGGTGAGGTGGGTGGCGTACAGGCGGATCGGTTCCTGGTGGCGGCGGCAGAGCTCCCCGAATGCGGCACGGTCGCCGCGGTGGGCGGCGGCGAGCAGGTCGTGGTCGTTGGCGGTGCGGGTGGGGGTGACCGGGGTGTTGGTCTCAACTCGCCTCAGGGTGGGTGTTCCCGTGTGTCGCATGAGGGTTCTCTCTCCGTGCTGTTAGACATGTTCAAAGGATTGCAGTTGAACATGTCTAACACTTGCGTTAGACATGTTCAAGATGAAGTTTCCTGTACCCGAAGCAGGGAGCGAATAAGGAGAACCCATGGACGAGAAAGAGCTGCAGGAAGCCGACGCTCTCGCAAAGCGTCTGCGGCTGCTGATCGACGCGGAGACCGCGTCCCGTGGCACCGAGCCCACCTTCACCGAGATCAGCGACTTCCTCGCCAAGCGGGGAATCGCCATCAGTCGAGGGCGGTGGTCCTACATGATCAACGGGCACCGGTACGTGAACGACCCGGAACTCCTCGCCGGCCTGGCCGAATACTTCCAGGTTGACGTCGCGTTCCTGAACGGAGAGGACGGGGCAGGTCTACCGGAACAGGTTGCCGCTCAGCTTGACCTCGTACGCTCAATGCGCGCTGCGAAGGTGAAGTCCTTCGCCGCCCGCACACTTGGCGACATCTCGCCCGAGGCACTGCGCGCGATCACGCGGTTCCTCGACGAGGATGCAGCGAAACGTTGACCCAGCGCATATCGCCTGGTCATGCCAGCGCGAGATGCGCTGGACACTCGGGGGAGTGATATTCACGATGAACACGGAGAAGGCGGTAGCTGAGGCGCTCCGCGAGCTCGGCGTCGGCGAACAGTTCACGTTCGACGACGTCCTGGAATCAGTCCAGGCTCGCCGGCAACGCCCGCTCCGCATCGTCGAGCTTAAAGAGCTCGGCGAATCCGACGGCGTCTGCGCCGTCTGGCTGGTCACAGAGGAAGAGGACCTGGTCCTCCACGCCCGCAGCGACAGCGAACTGCACCGTCAACAGTTCGTGCTCCACGAGATGGCGCACATGATCCTCGGGCACGACCACCTCGAAGAAGCGACCGCCGCTCCGGCCCTGCTGCCCGACATCCCGAAGCACACCGCCATGAAGATGCTGCTGCGACACGAGATCGACAACGACGTGGAGCTAGCCGCCGAATATCTCGCGGACAGGCTCGCGGCTGGAATCCGCCGATCCGGGTTCTTCCAGACCTCGAAGTTCCTGGAGGTCTTCGGATGAGCGCCGTGATCGTCGCCGGCTTCATGTGGATCCTCGTCGCAGTGCTGCTCGTGTTCCGCCGGCGGCGATCACGGCACACGGTCACCTGGGCGGCGTTCTTCATCGCGTTCGCCCTCACCCTCAACATCGACCCGCTGTACATCTGGTTCGACGGGCTCCTCGGTGGCCGGAACTGGGGCGACCTGATCGCGAACCTCGCATTCATCCTCGGCATCTTCGCCCTCGGACGCGGAGTGACCGCCGCGTACGACTTCAGCCGATGGCTCACCCGGTTCCTGCTCGGCCCGATCACCCTCATCGGCGCCCTGATCGCGACAACGATCTTCTTCCTGATGATCGACCAGGACACCACGTCGACCCAGTTCATGCTCGACTACGGCGCGCAGCCCGCCGCCGCGAACTACTCCCTCGCCCAGTACGTGTACATCCTGCTGATCATGTTGGCGATGGGGCGGGTCTGCCTCGCGCAGATCCCGCAGAGCCACGGGGTGCTACGCGCGTCCGTCACCACCCTGGTGATCGGCAGCACCCTCGGTGCCCTCACCGCCCTGTGCGTCATCGGCATGGACCTCGCGCACGAGTTCGGGAACCTTGACCTCATGTACGGGCTCGGATGGGGGTACGACCCGCTGTACGTCGGCGCGGTCGGGTTCATGTGCCTGGGGCTGGCGATCCCACCGATCGTCCGGCAGGCGCGGCTGCAGCTCCGGCACCGTCGCACCCGCCGGTTCAGCCGGGCACTCGACGAACCGTGGCTGGAAGCGACACGACGCCGACCGACCGCCACCCGACTCGGATCGCTCAGCAGCCGCCAGGACACCCCGGAAGAGCGCCTGCACCGGCAGGTCGTGGAGATCCGTGACGCGCTCATCGACCCGCGCGCCCAGTTCACCGTCGACGAGGAGACCCGGCTGATGATCGCCGCCGCGGAACATCACTTGCTCCGCGCCGAGCCGGTCTCGAGCTCGGGACGCTGACGTGCCCGCCGCCGCCGTCATCGGCATCGTGGTCGCCGCGATCGTCGCCGCCGCCGTCATCGCCGCCGCCGTGGTCGGCTGGGTGATCGCCCGCCGGGTCACCACCCCCAGCACAGAGCGCACCTACCCGATCCGCAACCACGGGATCCGCACCACCAGCACTGGCCTGACGGTGATGCTCGACCGCACCGAAGAGACGTCCACACCGACCGGGCTGTACAGCATCCGGCTCAGCCGTGGCGGGATCGTGCCCGTCGGCGCCCTGGTCGACTTCCCCGGCGAGGACGTCGTCGGCCGCCGCGCCGCACCTGACCATGTCGACGAGCTCGCGATCCTGGACCGTTGCGCCTGGAGCGGGGTGATGTACCCCACCCCGGATGCGGCCGGACTGAACGCGTCGGAGACCACCGTGTGGGGGCCAGCGGGCCCCGCCCCGGCATGGCAGTTCGAAGGCGCCGGCACCGTGTGGGCGATCCACATCCACGGTCTCGGCAGTGGACGGGAAGGCACCCTCCGTGCTGTCCAGGTCACCAGCGGACTCGGTATGCCGTCCCTGGCGGTCACGTACCGAAACGCAACGGAAGGCCCTCGGGTCGGTGCCGGCAGGTCCACCCTCGGTCTCGACGAAGCGGACGACGTTGCGGCCGCCATCAGGCACGCGCGGGAGAACGGCGCGGAGCGGGTCGTTCTGATCGGCTGGTCGATGGGTGCGGCGATCGCGTTGCAGGTCGCCGCCCGCCCGGACGCCGCGGACGTGGTCGCCGGTCTCGTGCTCGACTCCGCCGTCATCGACTGGCGCGCCACTCTCTCCGCGAACCTTCATCACGCCGGGCTTCCGGCCGCCGCCGTCCACCTTGCCGTGCCCTGGCTCGGGTGGCGTCCGCTCGCCAGCCTGGCAGGCTTGCCCCGACCGGTGCCCTTCCGCGACCTGGACTGGGTCGCCCGGGCCGGACAGGTGACCGTGCCGACGCTGCTGCTGCACGGCACCCGCGACTGGTCCGCACCGGTCGAACAGGCGGAAGCGTTCGCAGCCGCTCGCCCCGACCTGGTGACCCTGGAGACGTTCGATGCGGGGCATACGATGACCTGGAACTCTGACCCGGCACGGTGGCGCCGGGTCGTCACCGACTGGGTGAAATCGCACACGCGCTGACCGGCCCGGGCCGCGCATGTGCACGGCATGGACCAACATGACCAGGCTGGCCTGCAACCGATCATCGAGGTGGTGCGGTGACCGCCGTGCTCACCCGCGCGGTGGCCGGCGCGCGCTCGGAAGTGACCGTCACCGGCGACGTCATGACGATCGACCTGATCTACGTGCCCGCCCAGGCCCGCGGCGCCGGGCAGGGGACGGCTGAGCTGGTCCGTCTGATCGAGCAGGCGGACGCGCACGGCTGGGAGATGGAGCTGATCGCAGACAGCGTGGTCGGCGTGCCGCTGCCTCGCCTGTGCGTCTGGTACATGCGGCACGGGTTCACCGTGCGCGACACTGTCGTGCGGAATCGTGTGCGGATGGTCCGGGCGCGTGCGACTGGTTGCCGCACAGGTGGTTGATATGGACGTCGGAAGTCGAGCCTGTGAGCTGCAGCGGATGGCCGCGTCGAACCGGATCGGAGCGGTGGTGCTGGGGGTGGTCGCCGTGCTGATCTCCATCGTGTGGATGATCGTCGGAGCGCAGGGGCACGTGACGGTCGAGGCCGGTTTCGTACTTGCGGTGATGGCGGTGCTGTGCGCTCTGCTGTCGCTGTTGGCGACCGTGCTTCACCACACGCAGCTGAGCATGCTGGCAGCGCTTGTGGGTTCAGGGTCGACCTGATCTGGACCGTGCACTAGTTCCTGTTGAGGCCGTGCCGGCGTGTGTCCAAGGCGTCTTTGAAGTGGATCTCGGCTTTGTCGACCTCCCTGGTGGGGGTTCCCGGGTCGTAGACCCTCAGCAGCGAGTACCGGAACGCGGAGGGGTCGAGCCCCCGCAGTTCCACGTTGCCGCCATGCCCGTTGGCTGCATACGCGCTCCAGCGTTGGAGGATGTTCTCGGCACCGTCCGCCTTTCCGACGTACTGGCGGCCGTCGCGGGTATCGGTGATCAGGTAGATGCCGATCACCGAGCCCAGGGCGGTCCGCCACGACGCGTACCACGGCTCCCGGATCACTGCTTGCAGATGCGGGTAGTCCAGGATGAGCCGATCGAACCCAGGGAACGGGATTGGCTCCGCGTCGGCGATTGTCGCGACCGGGTACGTCGATGCGGGTTTGCCGTACATCCACCAACGGCGCGGGAGTCTCCAGCCGATCACGAGCCGTCGTCGCAGATCGGGCATGTAGTCGGTGTCGGCCAGGTCGAACCTGCGGCGGAGGCCGTCGTTGGACAGTTCCCCTCGATACTCGAGCACCTTCCACAGCCGCGCGTGGTCTCCTCCTTCGGGGAGGAAGACCACCCAATAGCGGCGCGGGTTGGCGGGGAACAGTCGGGTGCTCGCGGTCTGCTCGCTGGTGTATGCGAACACCTCGGCGTCTGTGGAGTCCGCGTGGATGCCTGGTGTTCCGGTGTCTGGGTGCTCCTTCACATAGGCGTGCCGGAGGACCATCACATCCTCGAGGTCCAACGCGGCGTCAGCGAGAAGGGGGCCAAGGGTCAGCGGCATGCGTCGATTCTTCCGGCGCATGGCATGGGGGTCGTGTGCGGCGCGCGGTCGGCTGGACGGCCAGGTCGGCCGGCTAGGTCAGATGTCGGCGTGCACTTTCGTCTGGTCGCCGCGCATGTGGTGGGTACGAGATGCGTTCCCGCCTCGACGGCTGACCGCCGGGGCGGGGACGACCAACACATCGGTCCTTCCCAATGTCGGCACCCATGTGTATCCTGAAAGGCTTCGTTCCGGAATCGGGACGATCTGATCGAGAGGAACGACCCGTGAGGTCATTGCACAGCACCGAACTGACGCTGGCGTACTGCGCGCCCAGCGCGCTCGATGCTGCGCTGAAGCCGAACCGTCGCCAGTGGACCGGGAACACCCCGGTCGTCTTCGGCGACAGGCAGGTGGACTTCATGTAACGGGACCCGTCCCGTGATCACACGAGGAGCCCACCGTAAGCCCAGGCACACGGTGGGCTTTTTCTATGCCCATCCCCACGACTCCACATACGGATGTAGCTCAACCAGGAAGAGCGTCGGTCTCCAAAACCGAAGGCTGCAAGTTCGAACCTTGCCATCCGTGCGAGCACCCCACACCCACCGGTGCGGGCGTGCACGACGGGCCACCAGCCCACTGACAAGACCACAGCGGAAGATGAACCACCCACCCGACCGGGCGACCGGCGGGGTGGAGTGATGAGGTGTGGGGCGCCATCCCCACACCGCCACCCGCGCGCCTCGCGCGGGACACGGTGGGTTGGCAGAGCGGCGATCGCGCCCGACTGTAGATCGGGTCTCCCCGGAGCGCGAGGGTTCGAGTCCCTCACCCACCACCACGCACCTCTAGCTCAGCAGGGAGAGCAACCGGCTCTTAACCGGTGGGTCCTGGGTTCGAACCCCGGGGGGTGCACAAGCGCGGAGCCGACCGCGCACCAGACCCCGTAGCTCAGATGGTCAGAGCACCCGGTTGTCAGCCGGAAGGTCGCCGGTTCAAGTCCGGTCGGGGCCGCAAGCACCACACGGTGCCCCGGGGGTGAAGCTCATGTGGACGAGCGGCAGTCTTCCAAACTGCAAGCAGCCGGTTCGAGGCCGGTCACCCCCTCTCAGCACGCCTGACGAGCCCGTAGGGGCGAAACGTTCACCCGGTGTGGGCGTCGCGTGAGAACGCACCGGAGAGCCAAGCCGAGTTACGGCCTGCCGGCGTCCCTCTCGAAAAGGGTTCGGGCACGTGAGTGCCCGTGAGGGTTCGAGACCCTCGCTCTCCGCACCGTCGCCGGACGAGCCCGCCGCTGCAACGGGCGAAACACCCCACGGGGTGTCGCGACATCGCAGCGCCCTCATGGCGGAACAGGCAGACGCGCACGGCTCAAACCCGTGTGCCCGACATGGGCGTCCGGGTTCAACCCCCGGTGAGGGCACCTCGAGCCCCGCAGGTCACCGACCCCGCGGTGGCGGGAAGTTTCCCCGGGGCACCGCCCGGGAGATCAACGACGCGAACTCGAACGGGGCGGCCATCGCCGGAGCAATCGGGGCGTTGTCCACCGACTGCAACCGGGCGACCAGGTACGAGCTCGTGCCCTTCGGGTCGTTCGTGTGAATCAGCTCCCGACCGACCCGGTCGCTGAGCTCCTGCGCGTACCAGTACGGGTGGCAGCGGATCATGAGCGCCCACCCGCTGTCCCGCCACCGGACGATCACCCCGTAATGGACCTCGCCCTCATTGCACAGGCCGTCCACGCCCCGCGCGAGAAGGTCCGGTCGAGACTTCCGCAGCAGCTCGATGACCGCGTCCGTCGGTCCCCGCTCAGCCTTCCTGCGGAGCTTGTCCAACATCCCCATGGCGAAAGAGTATCGCCGAAACACGGGCCCACGGCAGAGGCCCGACACGCCCGCCTAGCCCAACTGGAAGAGGCGCCCGCTTCAGGTGCGGGAGGTTCTGGGTTCGAATCCCAGGGCGGGTACCACGCCGACGTGGCGGAACAGGAAGACGCGCTGGTCTGAGGGGCCAGTGCCCGCAAGGGTGTGAGGGTTCAAGTCCCTCCGTCGGCACGGCAGCGCACGGGCGCCGGAACCGTGCGCGACAAGATCCACAC
>Ga0182737_1001627_pt1 | contig 21157 bp, 11 predicted proteins | sample eDN5th30CBELigOP_FD_128878 | JGI IMG/M metagenome (GOLD analysis project Ga0182737, IMG submission 128878) | Enriched Organic Plus compost microbial communities from Emeryville, California, USA - eDNA 5th pass 30_C BE-Lig OP (version 2) (version 2) ...
TGCGATCAAAAAGGCTGTACAATGCGTAGGATACAACAAGGGTGGAAGCCCGTGACGCCATGTTTGCTTTCCTTCTTCAAAAAACAACACATCCAAACCGGGATGATTGTATTCGGCAGCGGCGCTGAAAATGGTGCCGAATTTGCCCTCCTTGAAGAACTTCTTTGCCGAAATAGCGCCTTGACGGTATACGCTGGTTTCGGCCATCATGTACGTGAGGCCGGTTTGCTGGACGGCTTCCCTGATTTGGGCACACTCCTCCAGGGTCATGGCTGCTGGTACGGCACAGAGTACATGTTTGCCGGCTCTTAGACTTTCTATTACATGGCGGGCATGATCCGGAGCAGGAGTGGCTATAAAAACAGCTTCTACTTTTTTATCTTTTAATAATGTTGTCAGCGAGGGATAGCTCTTTTGACATCGGTACGTCTTCATAAGTGCCTGTCTGCGATCTTCACGCAGATCGCTGACGGCCTCTACGATGCAGTTGGGATGCTCATGGAAGTAAAAGCCCAACCCAAACCGACCTCCGATAATGCCTACCCGTACCTTGCGGGACGATTGGGCGGAGGATGCAAATAAAAACCGGGGGGTGATGAGAGCAGCGGTACCTGCTCCCGCCATTTTTAGGAATTTTCTCCGACTTTCGGAAAATCCTGCGTAATCCTGCATTGTTTTCATTGTCATTGTGTTTTAGTTGTAGTTTGGATTCTGCTGTAAAGTGGGTTGTCCATTGACCACACTGAGGTCAATCTGTTCAAGCGGAATGGGATAGATCTCGTTCCGCCCTTTGGTAAAATGTGCGCTCTGCATGTAATAAAAATTGTAATCTGGGATGCCGATTTCATGCTGAATATACGCATTGAGCAAGTCGGCCATATAACCCGTGCCCTGATCGTAACGCTGGAGGTCAAAAAAGCGGTGATGCTCCATGGCCAATTCAAGCTTCCGTTCGAAACGAACCGCTTCGCGGGCAAACTCTTTTCCCCTTGCTTCAAAATGACCGGCGTATAAGCCGACTTTGTAATTTGCAGCCGGTGTATTGCTAAAGCCGCGTTCGGGCTGGCTATCGTTGATGTACTTCTTTACCCACCCTGCAGGATTGGCCGCCCGTGCCCGGACGCGATTAACGTATGCTTCCGCTTCGGCGAGGTTACCCAGTTCTACTTCAACTTCTGCTGCCCATAGCAGTACGTCGGCAAATCGGATCATGTTATACGTATTGGCACTGCTGTTATTTTCGCGGGCTTCAGGTTCTGACTTGGGATTGGCATTCTTCATATGCAGGTAAGGGCCGCCGACACTTTGCTGCCGTACCCAGGACATGCCGGGATTAACTCCCCAATCCAGAAAGGGAATTCCACGTCTCCCCACAATCCAGTCGAGCCGTGAATCAAGCGTACCGCTGTAAGGTTGAAAAGGTGCTGATGACGGAATGCCCAAGTCGTGCGTTACATCCTCGTCGTTGAAACTGTCAATCAAAGGCAGTCCGGTCGCTGCATCTGTTTTGTAAGAGTTGACCAAGCTGAACGAAGGTTGGTAAAAGCCATAGCTTGGGAACGGACCCCCATAGGGGCCGGCATGCCCGTCGCCACTGGGCGTATTACCTCGTTCGCCTCCAGCACCATCGTTCACCGAGTGCATGACCGCAAAAACCTGTTCCGGCCCGTTTTTGGTAGAGGGCTTGAAATTATCGAAATAGTGGGTGTTCAAATCGTATTTAAGTCCGTTGCTGGTCACGCCATTTTGTATGATATCGTCAAGCAGTAATTTGGCATCCTGGTATTTATACTGAAATAGATACGCCTTGACCAAGAATGACTTGGCCGCCCATTTATTGGCCCTGCCCACTTCAGATTTGGTGTCGGTTAACTGATCAGCAGCATAGGCAAAATCCGCTTCTATTTTTGGCCATGCTGATTCCGTATTTGACACGTAGTAATTGCCGGTTGCGGCGCTGACGGTTTCATCAACAAAGGGAATATTCCTCCACATCAATATAGCTTCCAAGTGATAAACTCCCCGTAGAAACCGGGCCTCAGCACGCACTTGCGCCGCCGCTCCTTCGCTGATGGCCTGATCGGCTAAAGCAACCTCGAGCACGCGTAGCACGTCATTCGCCCGCTGCACGCCGGCATAGAGCACCCGCCAACGAGAATTAAGACCGGGCGTAGCTGAATTATAGCTGTAGCTTTCGTACTGCGGGACAGGTTGCAACGCACCGGCCTCGGTACCGGTATGGGCATCGTCGGAGGTCACCCCGCCGAAAATCCATTTTCCCGATTGCCATCCGCTTCCGGTTGTTCCGCCATTATTCAATAATGAATACGTGCCGATAAGCAATCCGTTAACGCCTTGTTCGGTCGCCAGATTTTCAGAGAACAATGCCCCCTTTGGAGCCCTTTCCAGAAACGCGTCGCCGCACGATAAAGTTACCGAAAGGATCGTACAAAATAGCATTTTCAGGATATGATTAGTCAATTTCATGACACACAGTTTTAAGTAGTATTAAAATGAAATATTCACACCGAACAGAAAGCTTCGCTGGTTGTTGGGATACGCACCCATATCGATTCCGAAGCTTGAGCTGCTGCCTGCCAACTCAGGATCCAGTCCTGAATAACCGGTTATGGTAAAGAGATTCGCTGCCTGTAGATAGATCCGCAACTTCTGCAAATTAATCCGCTGAAGAAACGACGACGAAGCGAATGTATAACCAAGGATAAGCGATCGCATTCTTAGGTAAGAAGCATCTTCGATAAAATATGAGTTGAACACGCCCGCGGTACTGAAGTTGTTTTGATTTTCAATTTTTGGTACGGTCGTGTTTTGATTTTCGGGTGTCCATGCATTAAACAACGCATTACCTTTTGCACCGACATACGTTCCGAAAAAGTGGGTCTGGACCGGCACGGTGTTGACGGCTTCGTTGCCTTGCGAGCCATATAATACGGTAGAAAGGTCAAATCCTTTGTATTGAGCTGCCAAATTAATGCCGTAGGTAAACTCCGGATTGGGACTTCCCAGAAAGGTTCGGTCTTCGGCACTGATGATGTTGTCACCGTTCACATCCCGGTAACGGAATCGACCGGGCGCAGCACCGTCCTGTGCCGGAGCCGCCTCCACTTCGTCGGCGCTGTTAAAAAGTCCGATCACATCATATCCATAGAAGGAGCTTACCGCCTGGCCTACTTGGTTACGTACAAGTACGCCGAGTTGCTGATGTGCCGCTGCGTCGAAATAGCCAGGATCCGGTACATGCTTCACTATATTTTTATAGGCTGTGATATTGGCTCCTATTGAATATTGGAGGTTATCAGGTTGGCCGTCCCGATAGGTTGCCGACAAATCGACGCCGGTATTCTGGATATCGCCGACGTTGATGGTGGCGGGCGAAGCGCCTCCCGCGATTCCCGGCAATGTTTGCGCAAAAAGCAAGCCGTCGATGGATTTTTTATAGTACTCAGCAGACAGTTCGAACCTGTTGGAGAGAATAGTTGCGTCCAAGCCGATGTTTGATACGATGTTGCGTTCCCAGCCGGTAAAGATGTTCCCGCTTTGCGTTTGCACGAATCCTTGGACGAGGCTGTTGCTTGTTCCACGGATATCGTAGTATGCATTGGCCAATGTACCGCCATAGAGATCAAATTGGTTTTCCGGACTGATGTTGTTTTGTGATCCCAAGATGCCGTAACTGCCTCTGAGTTTGAGATCGTTCAGCCATGAAACGTTGGTCAGGAAATTTTCTTTTGATAACCGCCATCCGAGGCTGACGGAAGGAAATATACCATATCGGTTTTCCGGGCCGAATAAGGAAGAGCCATCGCGCCTGATCGTGCCTCCGATCAGGTATTTATCATCAAAGCTATAGTCCGCTCTTGCGAAAAGCGAAAACAAAGCGTTTTCATAGGCGGTGCTGCCATTCATAATGTTCTCAGTCCCGGTATTTAGGGTCAGATAGTCCGGATCGGTTGAAAAGTAAGCCCTGCGGGAACCGGATAAACCCCGGCCTTTGTTTTCAACCGATTCAGATCCGGCGACAACCTGGATGCGATGCCTGTCAAATAACTTATCATAACTTACCGTGTTGGTCCACATTAACCGAGCTGAATACGAGGAGTTTTCGCTGAAGGAATTCGGATTAAGGAATCCCTGTACGTTTTCATAAGGCGTGTCGCTAAACGCGTAGTTATAGGTATTGGTTAGTGCACCGCCAAAGCTGGTCCTAAATTTAAAATCGGATAAAAAGCTGATTTGCATATAGACATTACCGGCAGTGTTCCATGAATTGTTTTTGTTAATCGCCGTTCTTTCCTGGGCCGCTACTGGATTGGAGGAACTACCCAGATTTACACCAGCGCGTGTACCCCCATAGTTTCCCTGAATGTCGTGAGTGGGAATCAGTGGCATGAGCGCATACGTCGCGGCAATACCTGAAAATTGGTTATTGTTGGCAAATCCGGGGCTCTGGCGATAGTAAACGGTTAGGTTCTCGCCGATTTCGATGTTTTTGGATAATTGAAACGACGTATTTACCCTTCCGGAATACCGCTTCAGGTAGGTTTCCTTCAACGTACCTTGCTCGTTCATATAATCCAGCGATACGAGGTAAGTTGATTTATCGGTTCCACCGCCGATGGAAAGGTTGTGATTGGTCGTCACTGCCGGGTTGAACAATTCCTGAAACCAGTTGGTGCCTTGTTTATTGACAGCTTGTATCAGGTAGCTATTACCCGGGTTGGTCTTATCAAGGCGGTATAACGCAGGGTCAACCTGAGGATCGCCCGCCCAAGCTATTCCTGAGCCTGAAGGCCCTGAATAGAGAAAGTCGGGAACACCGTCCCGAAACAACGCATTGTTGGGGTCGGCGATTAGTGCGAGTGTTCTGAACCCCTCGGGGTCAATGACAATGTCGTACGGATTTCCCGGAATTGGCAGTTGTACTCCAGCAAATGCGTTGTAACTGACGCTCGGTTCGCCCGTCTTGCCTCGCTTAGTCGTAACGATAATGACACCATTAGCGCCTCGCACACCGTAAATGGCTGCTGCGCCTGCATCTTTTAATACTTGGATAGATGCAATGTCGTTTACATTAATGTTGTTCAAATCGGTTTGTATGCCGTCAACCAGTATCAATGGCGATGCGTCTCCGAAGGACGATACGCCCCGAATAAAAAGATTGGGTGCACTGCCAGGAACGCCCGAACTAATAATATTCACACCCGATGCTTGTCCTTGGAGTGCCTCAAGCGTCGAACCGGTGGGAATCGCATCCACGCCGTCCATATTGACTACCGAGACCGAACCTGTGATGTCCTGTTTACGCTGTGAAGAGTAACCGGTTACCACCACCTCTTCCAGTCCCTGGATCTCGATCTGTAAAAACACAGGAATAACCTGCTGGTGCTGTACCCCGATTTCCTGAGATTGATAGCCGCTGTACGAGAATACCAAGGTGTCATTGTTTGCTACTTCGATCGCATACGTGCCATTGTCGGAAGTAGCTGTCGATTTACCTGAACGCTTCGCGGTAACCGTAACTCCTGCGAGTATTTCGTTATTTTTTGCGTCAACAACTTTTCCGGAAACCTGGGTGAGTTGTTGGGCAATAACGACAGGGGACATACCGGCAACTACGAGAAGTGTGCACATCAGTCGCGTTACAAGCCATGTACTTGAAAGTTGATTACATCTTTTCATATTAGTTGGTTTCTTTTTGGATAATTGTATGCAAAAATATACTTTTTTTGTTTTCAAAAAAATATATTTCATTTTTAATGTCGGGCTGGTTGTTGGGATCTGAAATAGGATAAAACGCGTTTTATGAATTTATTGGAAAGGAAAAAGCTTATCATTAATGAAAAGCCCTAATTTAGATAGAGAAATTTGACGAACGGATTTTATCAGTCATACAGCAATTGCCTGATAAAAAATGTATACATAAAATAAAATGGGTTTTTTCGCGTGTAATAGAAAATCAGCGTGAAATCTAGGATAAAAGGGAAAAGTGGATCAGGAGGAAAACAATTCAGATCATGCGAACTCCAAGGCAGAAAGCTCTCCGCGCTCGAGATGATGTGACAATACCCGTTCTGCTAAAGATAGATCCTTTCTTTTGAACGCGCCCACAATTTCCCTATGTTCCTTGTCCGTTAACTCGTAATCGTCCATTTGGCTTGTCTGGCCAAGTTTCAGATGAAACAGCGGTATATTGCTTGCCACATAAACGTCTTTCAGCTTTTTGTTTCCGGCTATATCAAAAAGCGTTTCATGAAATTTGACATCTGCCTCGCAAGCGCCTCCGTAATAGCCATTTCGTACCATTAATGTAAAGTCATCGCAGATCCGATCCAACTCATCGATATGTTCCTTCGTAACCTTTTTAAAGGCGATACGCAAGGCGCCCAGTTCCAATACTTCGCGAAGCTGACGGATCTCCCGCAGATCGGCAATGCCCATCGACTTTACAAAATATCCACCCTTTTCGCCTTTTTCAAGCAAGTTCTCACCGAATAACCTATTCAATGCCTCCCGTACAGCCACTCGGCTTACGTCCATTTTTTTGGCCCAAGCGTCTTCTTTGAGCCGGTTCCCCGGGACTAATTGATTTGACAAAATCTTGCGCCTGATTTCTGAATAAACTTTATCGGATAACGAATCTTCCCTCATGGTTATGTAAGCAAGGGTGCTTAAAAAAAGTAAACATTGCAAATGTACGATTATCTTGCAATACTTTTTGTTTTGCCGAAGGAGTCCAGAAATGAAATTTAGCGAACCAGCGTGATCGATTCCGATGAAGCGATATGTTACGCGAAAGGACTAATACGATAATTACTCATCCCTTAGACTTCTCGTCGGGTTTGTTAATGCGGCCTTAATGGCCTGGGAACTGACCGTTAGCAAAGCGATCAGCAATGCACCCCCGCCAGCCAGGGCGAATATCCACCAGTGCAGGACGGTATGATATTGGTAATTGCTAAGCCAATCGTTCATGATCCACCATGCAATAGGGAATGCGACGGCGCATGAGAGCAGCACGAGTACGACGAATTCGCCGTTGAGCAATCCGATCAGTGATGCGACGGATGCTCCCAACACTTTGCGGATTCCCATTTCCTTGGTGCGCCTTTCTGCCGTGAAGGCAGCAAGACCGAGCAAGCCAAGACAGGAAATAATAATAGAAAGTACCGCAAATACACCCGCCAATCGCTGGATAAGCATTTCCGATTTGAATTTTTCACTGAAGACATTGTCCAGAAACTCGTACTCAAATGGGTATCCCGGATTGGTTTCCTTAAGAATTTCGCCTATCTGAGAAATCGTTTTGGGAAGATCTATTCCTGCTTTGGTCTTGATGTTAAGGATGCCGGATTTGGTCGAAAAGGGGTAGAAGAGAACAGGTTCCGCAGGTTTATACACATTGTTGTACACGAAATCCTTCACAACGCCGACAATGGTGTGTGGGTCTTCTCCCCAGCGCACTGTTTGTCCGGCAACCTGACCATCGGGCTGAATAAGTTTGGCAAATGCTTCATTGATGATGATGCTACTGCTGTCGCCTAGCATATGCGGCCGGAAGTTGCGGCCGTCGATCAATTGCATTCCCATGGCAGATCCGCCACTACGCCCGCGATTGTGTAGCTTTCCTGATTGTCTATCCGTACTTGTTTCCCCAAGGCCGGTTCGTTGCCGAAAAGACGTCCAGCGGCTTTTTGGGTAAGTACGATATCATTAAGATCGTCCATCGCTGAGCTCCGGTTGCCCTCGAATAATTCCAGTGAGAAGATAGCAAGGAAGTCGGGGTCGGCATAGAATCCGGTTTGATAGAGACTCTTTTCGCCGAGATTGAATAGGAGGGGCATTGGCCAGTTTACGCGTGCGGCATACTTGATGCCCGGCAATTCAGCTTTAATTGCAGGCGCCAACGGCCCAGGATTGGCGTCAAACACATAGGTGCCGCCATCGTGAGGCTGCTTGGACTTGGATAGATAGATGTCTTCCTTATTTGGAAAATGATTGTCATAGCTCATTTCGTCCTCTACCCATAGGAAATGAGCGATGCGCACGTGATGCCAATGGCCAACCCGAACACGTTGAGGAAGCTGTACCCCTTGGTTTTCCAGAGATTGCGGAAGGTTGTTTTGAAATAATTTTTTATCATAGCCAACTAACTACTCTGTTCTGATCGTCTTAACCGGATTTTCCTTCGCGGCTTTCAGTGACTTGCCGCAGACGGTGATGGTTGCAATGGCAAAAGCAACGAAACCAGCTACGGCAAATACCCACCATTCCATACCGGTTCGGTACACATAGTTGTCCAGCCACCGGTTCATCATCCACCACCCCAAAGGGAAGGCAATAAGAAATGAGAGGGCAACCAATTTGAGAAAGTCTTTTGACAGCAATGTAATGATCGATGATACGCTTGCCCCGAGCGTCTTACGGATGCCGATTTCCTTGACTTTGGTTTCGACGGTAAAGGTAACCAATCCGAAGAGGCCAAGGCAGGAAATGAGAATAGCGATGCCGGCAAAGACATTAAATAGTTTGCCGGCCCGGATGTCGCTTCTGTAAAATTTGTCAAACGAATCATCCATAAATTGATAGTCAAAGTCAAACTCACTGTTGTATTGTTTCCATAACTTTTCTACCGCTGCTACAGCTTGTGCAGCGTCCTTCCCCGTGGTTTTGACATACATCCCGCCCAACGCAAAGCCTTTGTCGTAAAACAGTACACACGGGCCGATGGCTTTTTTCAAATCGCTGAAATGGAAATCTTTCGCTACACCAACAATGGTTTTTGGGCTGTTTTTGAATGTGATAACCTTCCCAACGGGATTTTCTAGCGCCATTTGATTAACAGCCGTTTCGTTGAGAATGATGTAACTGGTATCAACGGGCGTACCCGTAAATCCTTTACCTTCCAATAGGGAAATACCTAGCACTTCTGTAAATTGATGGTCTACAGCGATCTGGTTGACCATGAAGTTCGACATGCTGGCTGGCTTGCCCTCCCATTCAATGTCGCCCGTACCGCTGCCGATGTTACTGACGTCGCTACTCGCTGCCGTTACGCCCTTAATGCCCGGTTGCCGTTCCAGCTCGGCACGTATGGCTTCAAAATGGCCCAGGAAATTGCGCTGATTAAATAGGAAGACGTTTTCCTTGTCGTAACCCAGTTCTTTATGCCGGATGTACTCCAGTTGCCGACTGATAATGAGGGTGGAGATAATAAGCACTACCGAGCAGCTAAATTGGACGATCACCAATGCTTTGCGGAACCCGCCGTTTCCACCAATTCCTGCCACGATCCCTTTTATTGCCTGTGTGGGTCTAAATGTTGAAAGCAACAGCGCAGGGTAGATGCCCGCCAACAGAACGACGGCCAGCAGGGTGCCGCTGAAGAGTAACCATACGCGTGTGTCTAACAGGCTGAATTCCATTTCTTTGCCGGATAGACTATTGTAGAACGGCATGGCTACGTAGGTGAGTCCGATGGCAAATGCCATGGAGATGATACATACGACAACCGATTCGGTGATGAATTGCCAGAAGAGATGAAGACGATTGGCGCCAATGACTTTCCGGACGCCGACCTCCTTGCTCCGGCGTGTGGAGCGTGCCGTTACCAAGTTAACGTAATTGATACAGGCAATCAATAGGATGATGCCGGCGACGAGTGCGAATATCTGCACCTGTTGCATACCGTGATCTTTCCCTTTTGCATTATAAAGATGAAGGCTTTTTAACGGTTGTAGGAAATAGACCAATGTCTTGAAAATATCAGCTTGATCGTTTTTTCGATGTAGGTCTGCAAGTTGCTTTTCAACCACCTTTGAATCGGCTCCATTTTGAAGCAGAAAGAAGGTCCGGTAATGGAAGCTACCCCATTGTGCATTGAGGTCATCGTCTTTTTGGTTTTCGTAAATCAACCCAAAGGGTAGCAGGAAGTCGGTTTCAATCGATGAATTCAAAGGGAAATCATCGATAATACCTGTCACGCGGAAATTTCGTTTGCTATCGGCCAGGAACGGATCCAGATTTACCAAAACTAGTTGTCCCATGGGATCTTTGTTGCCAAAATATTTGCGGGCGAGTGATTTGGTAAGAATAATGGAATTGTTATCAGGAAACGGATTTTCGCTGTTTCCCTCCAATAGCGGGAAGTCAAAAATGTGAAAAAACGAGGGATCTACATATTGGCCGCCTTCATTGAATTTCTGACCTCCAGCCAGTGTTACTACAGCGTCGCTGTTGTTTAAACGACAGACTTGTTCAATAGCCGGTATTTCGGCTTTTGCGAACACTGCCAGCGGCGGCGGACCTACAGGCCATACATTATCCGAGGTGGGATCAAATGTTGTGGATATCTGATAAATACGGTCGCCTTTGCTGTGCATTTTGTCAAAGCTTAGCTCGTCCCATACCCACAGCAGAATCAGGATAGCTGCGGAAAGACTGATCGCCAGTCCGAAAATGTTAATGGTTGAGTACGATCTGTTTTTCGTCAGCGTACGAAAAGCGGTTTTGAGGTAATTCTTTATCATAGCGATCAGATTTCAGCAGTAGGCTATCAGATTCCTGCGTGATTTGTTTCACTCCGTCCTGATTGCCTTAATCGGATTCTCCTGTGCCGCCCGCAGCGATTTACCACATACGGTAATGGCAGCGATGGCAAATGCGGCAAAACCGGCTATCGCAAATACCCACCATTCGATAGCGGTTCGGTATACATAATTTTCGAGCCACCGGTTCATCATCCACCAACCCAGCGGGAAAGCCACCAGAAAAGATACGCCGACCAGCTTGAGGAAATCTTGTGATATCAAAAGAATGATGTTACTGACACTGGCTCCAAGGGTCTTCCGGATGCCAATTTCTTTCACTTTCGTTTCGGCCGTGTAGGTAACCAGTCCGAATAAACCGAGGCAGGAAAGGAGGATGGCGACGCCGGCAAACAAGTTGAATAGTTTCCCGGCACGGATATCACTCTTGTACAAAGCGTCAAAGGACTCGTCCAGGAATTGGTAATCGAATTCATAGTCGGCGTTGTGCTGTTTCCAAAGTTTCTCCACGGCTGCAAGCGCCTGTTTGGCATCGCTGCCTGTGGTTTTTACATAAAAGGTGTTCCACGACCAGTCGGGATCCATAAATAAGATACAGGGTTCGATGGCCGTTTTCATGTCCTGAAAATGGAAGTCTTTGAGCACGCCGGCGATGATTCCCGGTTTATCGTGGAAAGTAATGGGTTTGCCAACCGGGTCGTCTAACCCGATGACCTTGATGGCGGTTTCGTTCAGCAGGTAACGGCTGCTGTCTGCCGCTGTACCGGTGAAACCATTTCCCGCCACGAGTTCCATATTCATCACTTCCGGGAATGTACGGTCTATAGACAGCTGATTAATCATGAATGAGTTCATGTTTGCCGGTTTCCCTTCCCATTCCAGATCGCCCGTGGAACTCTGCACGTTGAGTATCCGTTGAGTGGACGCGGTTACCCCTAAGATCCCCGGCTGCTGCTCCAGTTGTTGCTTGATGTCATCGTAGTTTCTTCGGAAATTGCGGCTCTCAAACGTGAAGATATTTTCTTTGGTATAACCCAGGTTTATGCTTCTGATGTATTCCAGTTGTCTGCTGATGATAATGGTGGCCACAATGAGAACGATTGAGCAGGTAAATTGGACGACGACCAACGCTTTCCGAAATCCGCTGTTTTTTCCAAGCCCCGGTATAATACCTTTAAGTGCGAGTGCCGGGTTGAAGGAAGAAAGCATCAGCGCGGGATATATACCCGCCAATGCCAGCACAGCCAATAAAGACAAACCGAATAGGACCCACACGTTGCGATCTGATACGCTGAAGACCATTTCTTTTCCCGAAAGGCTGTTATACATCGGCATCAATGCATATAGTAACCCGATCGCAATGAGCATGGAAATAAAAAATACCACGAATGACTCGGAGATAAATTGCCAGAACAGGTGTCCCTTATTGGCGCCCACTACTTTGCGAACACTCACTTCTTTGCTTCTTCGGGTGGCACGTGCAGTAACCAGGTTGACATAGTTGATACACGCAATAAGAAGGATCACAACGGCTACCAGTGCGAAGATTTTGACTTGTTTCATGCCCTGCTCGTTGCCATCAGCCGTATACAGGTGGTACTTGGTAAGCGGTTGCATCAGGTAGTTGAGGTCTTTCCAGAAGTCCGCAGGCTGGTTTTTCCGATGGATATCAGCCAGCTGTTTGCCCACGGCAGCCGCATCGGCATCGGCTTTGAGGAGAAAATACGTTTGATAATTGAGATTTCCCCAGTCGGCATTTAGCGGATTGTTTGGTCTGTTTTCCGCCAGCACGTCGAAAGGCAGCATCAGTGGAAACTGCAAGCTGGAGTTTTTTGGCATGTCTTCCATGACGCCTGTCACCTTGTATGCGTTTCCTTCTTTTACCTGCAGTATTTTGCCCATCGCAGGTTCTTTGCCAAAATATTTCTCGGCAGTGGTCTTGCTTAATATAATCGACCGGTTATCCGGAAACGGTTGCGAAGAATTGCCGTCCAATAGTTTGAAATCGAACAATTTAAAGAAATTTTGATCGACATAAACACTAGGCTCGGTGAATTTTTTGTCCTGATATTCCAGTAGGACGCTGTTATTGAAAGTGGATGCGCGGCATGCTTCCTCAATGGAAGGAATTTCGGCTTTTCCGAAAATGGCCAAGGGAGCGCTGGTTACGGGCCATAGCTGATCTTTCCCGATGGCCGCCGCTGCGATGTAAATACGGTCTGCCTTGCTGTGCATGCGGTCGTAGCTTAACTCGTCTGAAACCCACAGCAACAGTAAAACAGACGCTGTAAGACTGATTGCGAGGCCTGCAATGTTGATAATAGCATATGATTTGCTCTTGACGAGCGTACGGAAAGCGATTTTGATGTAATTTTTTAGCATAGCTTTCAGCGATCAGCTTATGACTCAATTCCGAATATTCAATTCCTGAACCCGATCATACGTTTCATAACTTGACGTGACCACTTTATCCCCAGGCTCCAATCCACCGATTACTTCATAATAGTCGGGGTTCTGACGACCAAGTTGCACATCTACCCGGTAAGCTGTCTTTCCGTCTTCAGTAAGTTTAAATACCCAGTTGCCCCCTGTTTGTTGATAAAAGCCTCCTTTGGCTAATAAAATGGCCTTTGTTTCATCGCTCAAGGCTAGGCGGATTTGCAGGGTCTGCCCGCGTCGGATCCCATCGGGGACCTCGTTTACGAACTCCATATCTACCTGGAATCTGCCATTGGTTACTTGCGTATAGACTTTCTTGATGACGAGTTTATAGCTCTTTCCGGCAAATGTGAATTCCCCCTCCAGATCGGGATAAATGCGGGAAATGTAATGTTCGTCGATGTCGGCACGTACTTTAAAGCCGGTCAGCACATCGATTTGTCCAAGGCGTTCGCCGGGGTTTTTACTTTGTCCGATTTCCGCATCGAATGAAGTAAGCTGACCATCTACCGGTGATCGTAGGATAAGGTCTCCCACCTTTTTGCGCATCAATTCCAATGCAGACATGCCGCTGGCGTACAGTTGTTTGTTTTGTTCGAGCGTTTGGACACTTCGGATGGAATCCTGAACGATGTTTTCACGGGTGAGTTTGATCCGCTCCACTTGGTAATCATAGTTGTTTTTTGCCTCTTGGTATTCTTGACTGCCAATGGCTTTTTTTTCGTATAACGTTTTATTGAGATCGTACACCCGCTTGGCTTCTTTCAGTGCGTTTTCGGCATCGGCCATTTGGTTGCGGTTGTTGATGGATGTCTGCTGTGCGGCAGTCTGGGCAATCTGCATCTGGGTGAGGTTGTTGTATACCTGCGTTTCTTGCGTTACAAGACTCAGTTCCAGATCGGTATTGGAAAGGCGCATAATGGGATCTCCCTTCTTAAGCTTGGCGCCATCTTCGACAAACTTCTCTTCCACACGCCCACCCACAGACGCATCGAGGAAAATGCTCGTGATGGGTAAGACAGTGCCATTTACCGGAATAAATTCACGGAAGGAATCCTCTTTGACTTCCGATATGGTGATGCGTTCGGCATCTACATTGAGCGTTGAATTGCCGGAAGTGAAATAGTAGCTGGCAAATATCAACGCCAGGATGCCCGCTCCGCCCACAACCATCGTAATACGTTTACTGTTCCACGTTTTTTTCGGTAATGCTCTGTCCATTTTTTTTAATCGCTATCAACAATTGGCAGTCGGCTATCAGTTATCAGCGCTCGGCGATCAGCTCTCGGCTATGAGCGATCAGCTATCAGTAGCCGTCCTTTCCAATCGACTAATACTATACAACGCCGTGCCAAAAATACAACTGATTTGAAAACAGCTTGTTGGGATTGATTGCAAAACAAAACTGTTCGAAATCGGACACTTGTTGTGCGGTAGCGAACAATGAGCGGAGAAACGTTGTTAATCTCATTTCCATTGGCTAGTTTTGCCTATCCTAAAAGACATGCCCGCATTTTACGGTGGCATGGTTAACTAAATAGTACAACAATGGATGGTGGCAGTCGAAAAAATGACCGTGAGCTGTGGCAGGCGCTGAGTGCGGGCGATACGGCAGCATTTACGGCCATCTACGAGATGTATCATAAAAATCTTTACCTGTATGCCTTTAAGTTGGTGAAAGATGCAGATGAAGCGGCGGACATGGTGCAGGAGGTATTCGTTTACCTGTGGGAAAAACGCGGCGATTTGCGGCTCATCGGTGAAGGATTGCCCTATCTTTACCAATGTGTGAGGCATCGGTTCCTAAACCTTACAGACCGCCGCAAGGTGCAAGAAAAGTTTGTGGATTACCTGCAGCATCGTGGTGAGTACGCGATGGATACCACTACCCGAAATTTGGAGGAGAAGGAGCTGGCGGATTACCTGGACAGGGTAGCCAATCGTTTTTCAACCCATATGGCAGAAGTCTTTTGGCTGAAACGACAGGGTTTCCAGAATGAAGAGATTGCCGGTAGACTGAATTTATCTGTAAAAACAGTCAAAAATCTTTCGAGTGCTGCGCTGAAACAGTTGAGGTTTAAGCTGGGCCGTGTAATTTCCCTGTTCCTATTGATGTTACTGCAAAATTTTTAAAAAAAATCGGGACTTTTTTGGGGTTTCGCTTCCATGCTATTAGGAAAGTAACGGATTTCCGAAAATAATGGAACGGAAAAACATAGAGGAGCTGTTGGAGCGCTATCGACAGGGGCTTTGTTCGGACGAAGAGCGCGCTTGGATAGAAACTGGCTTTACGGATTATATCCGCAAATCGGAAGAACTACCCAGTGACGATGCCTGGATCCGGGCAAATCGTGCTATGCGGAAGAGGGTGTTCCGTCAGGTAAATCCGCGGACACCTAATAAACACCTGTCTTTGGCAATTGCTGCCGCTGTATTGCTGGTAGTGGGGATCGTATGGGTGTGGCAGAAGCAGGATGGCAAACCAGGCCCGCCGCCCGTTGCATATGGGGAAATAACAGATATCGATCCCGGTGGAGAGCGAGCTACCTTAACACTCGCCGACGGCAGAACGATTTTTCTGGATGAAGCAGATACAGGGCAACTGGCTGTAGAGCGTGGAATCAATATCCGTAAAACGGAGGCTGGAGCGGTTGTTTACGAAGTGAGCAGTGACGAAAAAAACGCTTCTACGGCGCTGAATACCATTGAAACCCCCCGCGGAGGAACCTATAAGATTATACTTCCCGACGGCACAATCGTTTGGCTGAATGCGGCTTCTTCCTTAACCTATCCCACCCGGTTTGCCGAAGATGAACGAAGGGTCTCCTTGACCGGCGAAGCCTATTTTGAAGTAGAAAAAAATCAGCTTGCTGAATCGCGAAAGAAAGGGGTGCCTTTTGTGGTTGAGACCGGTGCACAAGCGATCGAAGTGCTGGGAACACATTTTAATGTCAACGCATATGCGGATGAACCCGCGGCGAAGACGACATTGCTGGAAGGTGCCGTGCGTATCGTGGATAAATCCGGCGAAGCCTCACGGGTATTGCATCCGGGTGAGCAATGTGTAGCAACGGGAGGGCGTTTTTCGATCCAGACCGTCGATACTGAATCGGCCATCGCATGGAAAAACAATGTGTTTTTCTTTTACCGAATCGATCTGCCCGACATATTGCGACAGATAGAGCGGTGGTATGATGTGGAGTTTGATATGAGGGAGATTCCCAAGGATATTCGGCTATATGGAGAAATTGGCAGGGATAAGAAGCTGTCGGCCGTGCTCCGGGCGCTTGCCACCAATACCGGATTGCGGTTTGAATTACAAGGAAGGAGGGTTGCCGTGACCAGATAACGATTACTTGACTGTCAGGGTGAACTCAAAAAATGGCCGGAATTGCGCCAACAATTCCAGCCGGTTGGTTGGCCATGAAACTTAATTCCTCGTTAGGATTGCATTGAACTAAAATCATAACCAAACGTAACAAATGTATGAAATATGTCCCTTACTTGAGGGAAGCTGTGAAAATTACGGTCAACGCCATGGCCGCAGTTTTTAGCATGACTCCCCGATGTCCATTAGCTATGAAACTAACCCCTTTAGCGGTTTTCTTATTGGTGTTAAATACCTACGCAGAAACCTCGTTGGCCCAACGGGTCAGCATCCGGGCGAACAACGTACCGCTTGAAAATGTGCTGCGTGAAATCAGAAAGCAAAGCGGCTACGATTTCCTGATTAAAGAAGAATATTTGAGCAAGTTCAAGCCGGTGTCGCTGGAGGTGTCTGAAATGGAAGTCGGTACCGTGCTTCCACTCGTATTTGCCAATCAGCAATTCGAATATTCGGTCAACGGAAAAATCATCACATTAGTTCCCAAACGTACATCAAAGGCTTCGCTTCCGGTTGAGACGGTGCAACAAACGGTACAGGGAACGGTAAAAGATGAGACGGGTGCGTTGATTGCAGGTGCCAGCATTTACATCAAAGGAACCCAACGCGGTACCATGACCAACGACGACGGTCGATTTGTCTTGTCTGATGTTCCAGCAGGCGCGACACTTGTGATTTCCAATACGGGATATGAAACACGCGAAGTAGCGGTGGGTAGCCAAACAGCGCTGACCATCACATTGACTACGGTGTCGCAGGAAATTGATGAGGTGGTTGTCGTGGCTTACGGAACGGCCAAAAAGAAAGATTTTACCGGATCGATTACCTCCGTCTCATCGGACGACATCACGCAACAGCAGGTATCCACCGTGTCTCAGGCACTGGAGGGCAAGGTGGCTGGAATTCAATTGACCAGTCCATCGGGTCAACCGGGTAATGATTCAAAGATACGCGTACGGGGTATGGGTAGCATCAACGCGTCCAATGACCCGCTGATTGTTGTGGACGGCGCCGTGTTCAATTTAGGCCTGTCTGCGTTGAATCCGGACGACGTTGAATCCATCGTGGTATCCAAGGATGCGGCCGCCAATGCCATCTATGGTTCGCGTGCGGCAAACGGACTTATCTTGGTAACCACCAAGAAAGGTAAGTCGGGTACACCCAAAATCGGGGTGGACCTTCGTTGGGGGGCTTTTAGCCAAGGCGTTCCCGACATGGAGGTGGTCCGCGACCCCGGTACGTACTACGAATACACCTGGCAAGGCATTTATAACTACATGCGCTACAAGCAGGGGTATACAGATGCCGATGCACGCCAATATGCCAGCGATAACCTGTTCACTGCAAATGGTGCCAGCAACACCGGCAATGGGTTGGGCAACTACATGAACTATAAAATACCGGAAGGAACCACGCTGATCAATCCCGCAACGGGAAAGATCCGGACGGAAGCCGCATTGCTTTACCACGATAGTTGGCCGGATTATTTTCTGAAAACGGCATTGCGTCAAGAGTACAATACCAACATCAGCGGGGCCAGTGAAAAAACAGACTACTACGTCTCGTTGGGTATGCTGAAGAACCCCTCGTACGTGATGGGGTCGGAGTTCAACCGGTATTCGGCCCGCGTGAATCTGAATACGCAGATCGCTTCTTGGCTGAAAGGCGGAGCAAACATGTCGTACTCAAAAAACTACAGCAACGCACCTGTAGGATACACGGGCGGTACCACCAATACCAACATCTTCACCTTCATGAACCTGTTTGCACCAACGTACCCCATTTACGCCTACGATGCAAATGGACAGATCATCCGCGATGCCGACGGTAAACCGGTATATGATTTGGGTACCAACCAAACGTATTCGCCCTATGGCAGCACGGCCCGGAATGCGTTCAATGGTTACTCGCCGGCGGTTTATTTTGAGAAAGACCTCACGGAGACCACCAACGATTTCTTCTCGGGTAGAGGTTACCTCGAAGCTAAATTCCTGAAAGACTTCACCCTGAAAGCCGACGTAGCGGTTGACAACAGTTACCAGAATTACCTCGAATACGGCAATAACGAGAGCGGCTCGGATGCCCGGGATTACGAGGGACGCATAAGAAGTGCCTTCAACAAGGCGATGACCCTCAATCTGACGCAGCTGTTGACGTGGAACCGGTCGTTCGGTGAACATACGTTGGACGCCTTGGTAGGCCACGAGTTCAATAAGTTCCAAAGCGACAACATCAATGGAACCAAGTATAAGATGTATGCGCTGGACAACCCGAGCATGGGTAATGCGGTTCGCGTGCTGGACCTGACCGGAGGGGATGAAGAACGGACACTGGAAGGCTATTTCAGCCGGGTGAATTATAACTATGCCGAAAAATATTACCTGTCGGCCAGCTTACGGACGGACGGTTCCTCGTATTTCCGGGGCAACCGGTGGGGTACCTTCTGGTCTTTAGGGGGTGCCTACCGCATTGGCGAGGAAAACTTTATCAAAGACAACGCAGACTGGATAACCGATCTTCGCCTGCGCGGCAGCTACGGCGTTCAGGGCAACAACGGTGTGCCGGTTTCGACCCGTTATGCGTGGACCAACACCTACGGACTGAGCGCTGTGGGTAGTATCACGGATGCCGAATTTGCGCTTTCGGCCAACACCTGGGGCGATCCGTCCATCACGTGGGAATCGAACCATATCGTGGATGGCGGATTGGATTTCCGGCTATGGAATCGCTTTTATGGAACGGTTGACTACTTTCGTCGCAAAACCGTGGATCTATTGCTGAGCGTATCCTATCCTGCTTCCGCCGGCCGTGCCGGTGCGTTGCGCAACGTGGGTAAGCTGTTGAATACCGGCTTGGAGGTTGATCTCGGCGTCGATATCATCCGCAAACCGGATCTTAACTGGTCGTTTAACATCAACGCTTCCCGTTACCGGACAACCCTATTGGAGATACCGGACAACATGAAGTCGAGCGGGCTGGACGGTGGATATCTCTCGGGAAACTTCCTCCGCAGGGAAGGAACGGACTACTTTAACCTGTATATGTACCGGTATGCCGGTGTGGATCAGGAAACCGGGTTGGGAATGCTGTACAAAAAGCTGACCGAGGCAGATCTAGCAAATTATCCAGGTAAGTCGGTTGGCGATGTGGTAACCACAACCGTGGGTTCCGAGGCTACACGGTTTGAATTGGGGACGTCAACGCCTGATTTAGTCGGCGGTGCTTCGACGACCGTGCGTTATAAAGACTTCGATCTCGGTGTGGCGGTGAGCTATCAGCTGGGCGGTAAGGTTGTGTCGCGTACGTACCAATACATCACCGGGCAAAGTATAGGCCGTGGCGTTCACGTTGACCTCCTGGATGCATGGACACCTGAAAATACCGATTCCAATATTCCGATGCGGATGCTGGGAGATACCAATTTCGGCAGCCAGCCGATCGGCGGCGGTGAAGGGCAGTATTCCGATTTCAGCTTGTGTGATGCCGACTACTTCAACCTGCGTTCCATTAACTTGGGCTATAGGTTGTCCTCCAGCCTGACGCAACGACTGCACCTCCAGGGCTTACGGGTATATGTGGCCGCTGACAACCTATATTTTGTTTCGGCGAAGAAGGGAGTGGACCCGAGGCAGGTACTGGATGGCGTGTCGGTCAACCCGTTTAACTATCCGCAAACCAAATCGATTTCGTTTGGATTAAACATTAGTCTGTAATTGAACATGAAGATGAAAAGAGTAACACAACATATCGCTTTTTACGTGATGGGCATCGGGATGTTAGCGACCGGCGCCTGCAGCAGTCAGCTGGACATTGACCCGACGGGCAATGTACTGACTGAAGAGGCCATCCAGGAACTGGTCAGAAAAAATCCGGACCAGGTGCTGGAGCCTATGCTGAACGTCATGGAGGCATCCATTAATATGTATACCTATTCAAACTCGGTGGATTCACGCAATTTTCCGGTCATTAATCTGCTGCTAAGCCTCAAAGGCAACGATATGGTGCTGGCCAATCGAAACGGCGGGTGGCTGGTAAGCGACTATGAACTCCGGGCATACCGCGAACAAAGCACGGCCCGCGTAGCCTTATATTGGGGAACCCTGTATAAGTATGTCTATTATGCCAATGAAATCCTTGGACTGATTCCTGCAGATGTGGATCTGAGTGCCGCCGATGGTGCCAATGAAAAGCTCATGCGGTACAAGGCCGCGGCATTGACGATGCGGGCCTATGCCTATACGTACCTCATGTGGTTGTATCAGGATGACTACCTGCACGGCGGTAAGGACAAACCGGGTGTACCCTTGCATTTGGATAATAACGATCCGTTTAAGGACAGGGCACCTTCTGAAACCGTCTGGAACCAGATTCTTGCCGATGCGACCGAGGCCGTCCGCTTATTTAATGCGGCTGGATACTATCGTACGGATGACCGTACGGATATCGATGGCACGGTGGCCGAGGTGGTACTGGCCCGGGCTGCGCTGACTACCGGTAATTGGGAGACCGCCAGTGCGGCTGCTGGCCGGGTTATGGATGCTTACCCCACCCTGATGGATCAGGTACAGTATACGACTTCCGGAATGACCCTGCTGGATAACGAAACGATCTTCGGATACGCCGTTGATGCCAATTCGAGTAAGGGAACTTCCTCTTTCGTAGGTTGGATGAATCCATGGGGCGAGGGCGGATACGGTGGGTCACAGGGATCGTGGGTAGCCATTGATCAACGGCTGTACGATCAGATCGCTGAAACAGACTATCGGAA
>Ga0182737_1001628_pt1 | contig 21147 bp, 18 predicted proteins | sample eDN5th30CBELigOP_FD_128878 | JGI IMG/M metagenome (GOLD analysis project Ga0182737, IMG submission 128878) | Enriched Organic Plus compost microbial communities from Emeryville, California, USA - eDNA 5th pass 30_C BE-Lig OP (version 2) (version 2) ...
AAGTCGAAGTTCTTCTGACCCGGCTGGTACGAGGTGTTGAACGGCACCTTGGTCCAGACGACGTCGGCATGGTCGAATCCGAGCTGGCCGGCGACGGCGTAGGCGACGGCGCTCTCGAAGCCCTTGCCGTTGCTGGGGTCGTTGTCGGCGAACCAGGGCTCGTAGGCGGGATCGTCGGTGCCGATCGTCAACTTGCCGGCCGTGGTGAGCGTCAGGTCGTCCTTCGCGCACGACGCGGCGGCGGGGGTCGAGTCGTCCTTGCTGTCCGCCTCGTCGGCGGGGGAGCAGGCGGCGGCGAACGTCAGGGCGAGGGCAAGCACGGCGAACCGGGCGCGGGGGAACGTCATGCCGCTCATGGTAAGCGGTGGCGCGGCGGGCGCTGACGCCGTCTCAGACCTTGCGGCGGCGACCGGGTTGCATCCGTAGGGCGTTGCGACGCCGGCGGCAGTACTCGATGCCGATCAGGCCGAGCCCGAACCCGGCCAGCGAGGTCCATAGCCACCAGGTGCGGCCCTGCGCCTCGAGCGTGCCGAGGAACGGCAGCAACCCGATCGTGACGACGGCCCACACGATGGTGCCCACGGTCATGGTGCGCACGCCGTCGACATCCATCGGCTCGACTTCGGCGACCTTGTGCGTCTTGCTGCCGATCTCGAGTTCGGTGATCTCGGGGCGACCGAGTTCGTGGCGACGTGCGGCGCGACCGAGCCGCTCCATCTCGCGGTGGCCCATCTTGCGCTCGATGGTGTCGGGTCCGTCTCCCTCACGGATGATCGAGTCGTCGCTCACGCCAGTCACCCTATCTCGGCCATCTATCCTGGTCGGGACATGAACCCCCGCCATCGCCGACTGCTCATCCCGGGTCTGCTGATCGCGCTGGTCGTCGTGGTCGTCATCTCGTCGTTGGTGCGTCGTGCCGATGCCACCGACGTCGAACCGAACGCGCGCCCACTCGGCGTGATCGACGATGCTCGCGTGACCGAGGCCAGTGGCCTGGCGATCCCGCGTGACCGGCCCGGATTCGGCTACGTGGTCAACGACTCGGGCCACGGCCCGGTCGTCTTCACGGTCGAGCTGGCCAGCGGTGACGTGGTCGGAGCGACGACCGTCACCGGGGCGACCTGGCACGACACGGAGGCGGTCGCCGTCGATTCCGGCGGCACGGTGTGGGTCGCCGACACCGGTGACAACCGCCACCGGCGCGACGATGCAGCCCTGTACGCGATCGCCGCGCCACGGATCGGCGACCACACCACGACCGCTCGCCGGTACCCCGTCAGCTATCCCGACGGCGGCCAGGACGTCGAGACACTGCTGATCGACCCGCACGACGGCGCGAAGTACCTCGTCAGCAAGGGGCTGCTCGGGGGCAGCTACTACCGGCTGCCGGATGAGTTGTCGACGTCGGGCAACCAGGCCGTCGCGATCGAGGGCCGAGCGCCCGGCATGGTCACTGACGGCTCCTTCACGCCCGACGGCGAGCGCATCGTGCTGCGGACCTACAGCGCAGTCCACCTGGTGAATGCGGCCGACCGCTCCGAGATCGCCCGGATCTGGGCGCCGCCGCAGGAGCAGGCCGAATCGTTGTCCGTGGAGCCCGATGGCCGCCACGCCGTGCTCGGTACCGAAGGCCGGCCGTCGCCGATGTTCCGCCTGAACCTGCCGGTTCGCGCGCCTGCGGCCGCGCCGACTCGGACGCCTTCGCCGGCTGCGGCAGCGACCCGGGCCGCCGGCGATCCGGTCCGCGCGGGCTGGTGGTGGGGAGGCGCCGGTGGGCTCGCCGTCGTGCTGGTGTCCACGGTTCTGGTCATCCACCGGGCGCGCGGGAGGGCGTCGAGGCGATAGTGTTCCCGCGTCGCGGTCGCCGTTGGGGCCGGCCGCGGTCGCGGCTGACCCACAGGAGGAACATGAGCTCGCTGGACCAGTACTTCAAGATCTCGGAACGGGGGTCGACGGTGGCGCGCGAGGTGCGCGGCGGCGTCGTGACCTTCCTGACGATGGCCTACATCATCGTCCTCAACCCGATCATCCTGGCGGGCGTCGCCGACTCCGATGGCAAGTTCCTCGGCGGTGGCACCGAGCCCGGTTCGGGCTTCGCCACCATCGCAGCGTGCACCGCGCTCGCGGCCGGAGTCCTGACGATCCTGATGGGTGCCGTCGCGAACTTCCCGCTCGCGATCGCCACGGGGCTGGGCCTGAACGCGTTCGTCGCGTACTCGGTGGCCTCGCAGATGACGTGGGCCGATGCCATGGGCCTGGTGGTCCTCGAAGGCCTGATCATCCTGGTGCTGGTGCTCACCGGTTTCCGGAAGGCCGTGTTCGACGCCGTGCCGGTGCCGCTCAAGACCGCGATCGCGGTCGGCATCGGCCTGTTCATTACGTTCATCGGCCTGGTCGACGCCGGCTTCGTCCGTACGTCGGGCATCGCCGCACCGCCGGTGCAGATGGGCATCGGCAACCACCTGAGTGGCTGGCCCGTCCTGGTGTTCGTGATCGGCGTGCTGATCATGATCGCTCTCTACGTGCGCAAGGTCCCGGGCGCGATCCTGATCGGCATCGCGATCACGACGGTGATCGCGGCCATCGTCAACAAGCTGGCCGACGTCCCGGCCGGCGGCGGGGATCCGACTTCGAAGGGCTGGAACCTCAACGTTCCGTCGTGGCCCGACGACCTGATCAACAAGCCCGACTTCGGTCTCCTGGGTGATTTCTCGCTGTTCGGCTCGTTCGAGAAGGCCGGGTTCGTCACTGCGGTCCTGCTGGTGTTCACGCTGCTGCTCGCGGACTTCTTCGACACCATGGGCACGATGACGGCGATCGGTGCCGAGGCAGGCCTGAACGACGAAGAGGGCACGCCGGTCAACGCGCAGAAGATCCTGATCGTCGACTCGGTCGCCGCGGCGGCCGGTGGCGCCGCAGGCGTCTCGAGCAACACGTCGTACATCGAATCGGCCTCGGGCGTGGGCGACGGTGCCCGCACCGGTCTCGCGTCGATCGTCACGGGCGTGCTGTTCCTGCTGGCGACGTTCGCGGCCCCGCTGGTCGAGCACATCCCGAGCGAGGCCGCCGTGCCCGCGCTCGTCGTGGTCGGCTTCTTGATGATGACCCAGATCAAGGGCATCAGCTGGGACGACGACGAGATCGCCATCCCGGCGTTCCTGACGATCGTGTTGATGCCGTTCACGTACTCGATCACGGCCGGCATCGGCGCCGGCTTCGTCGCCTACGTGCTGCTGAAGGTCGTCAAGGGCAAGGCCGCCGAGATCCACGCACTCATGTGGATCGTGGCCGCGCTGTTCGTGGTGTACTTCTCGATCGACCCGATCACCCGCTGGCTCACCTGACCCTGAGCAGAACGCATCGCGGGCGGTGGAGGCCGACAGCCTCTGCCGCCCGCGACGGCGTTACGGTGTGCGCATGCTGATCGCTCTGGGAGACAAGACACCGCAGGTCGCAGATTCGGCGTGGATCGCGCCGACCGCGACCCTGGCCGGTTCCGTGACCGTCGAGGACGGCGCGAGCATCTGGTTCGGCGCCTCGCTGCGCGCCGACAACGAGCCCATCACGATCGGCAAGAACTCCAATGTGCAGGACAACTGCGCGTTCCATGTCGACAGCGGCTGTCCCGTCTCGCTGGGCGAGGGCGTGTCGGTGGGCCACGGCGCGATCGTGCACGGCGCGACGATCGGCGACTACGTGCTCGTCGGCATGGGCGCGATCGTCATGAACCGCGCCGTCGTCGGCGCCGAGACCCTGATCGCCGCCGGCGCGCTGATCACCGAGGGCATGGAGATCCCGCCGCGTTCGCTCGTCGCCGGGGTGCCCGCCAAGGTGCGTCGTGACCTGACCGACGACGAGGTCGCCAAGCTGCATCACAACGCCGAGATCTACACGCAGCACCGCGAGCTGTATCGCGCCGGCCACGTCATCGGCTGACGCCCGCCCAGATCGGATGGGCGGTGGATGGGCGTCCGTTCGATCCGATCCGGTGCCTCAGCGTCCGTTCGGGCCGACGACGGGGTGCCAAACGGACGCTGGTCCACCGCCACCACCCGTCATCCCCGCGTCCGTCATCTGAGTCGCTCGACCACGTAGTCGATGCACTCGGTCAGAGCAGCGACGTCGTCGGGGTCGACCGCCGGGTACATGCCGACCCGCAACTGATTGCGGCCCAGACCGCGATAGCTGTCGATGTCGACGATGCCGTTGGCGCGCAACGCGGCGGTGACCTCGGCCTGCTCGACGCCTTCCAGGTCGATCGTGCCGACCACGAGGGAGCGTTCGGCGGGAGCCGTGACGAATGGCGATGCATACGACGTCTGCTCGGCCCACGCATACAGCCGCGACGACGACGCGGCGGCCCGCGTCACGGCCCAGTCCAGGCCACCTTGCTCATTGATCCACCGGATCTGGTGATCCATCAGGAACAGGGTCGCGAGGGCAGGCGTGTTGTACGTCTGATTCTTGCGTGAGTTGTCGACCGCGGTCGACAGGTCGAGGAACCCGGGGATGTGACGGCCCGACGCCTTGATGCGTTCAGCCCGTTCGATCGCGGCCGGCGACATCAGCGCCACCCACAGGCCGCCGTCGGAGGCGAACCCCTTCTGCGGGGCGAAGTAGTAGACGTCCGTCTGGGCCACATCGACCGGCAGCCCGCCTGCACCCGATGTGGCGTCGACCAGTACGAGCGCGCCGTCGTCGGCCCCCTCGACCCGTTCGACCGGCACCATCACACCCGTCGACGTCTCGTTGTGGGCCCAGGCATAGACATCGACACCCGGCTCCGCGTGGGGCAGTGGATGCGTCGACGGATCGGACTCCAGGATCTGCGGATCGTCCAAGAACGGCGCGGCCGCGACAGCCCGGGCGAACTTGCGCGTGAACTCGCCGTGCACCAGATGCTGGGCACGCCGCTCGACCAGGCCGAACACCGCGGCGTCGAAGAACGCATGTGATCCACCGACGCCCAGTACCACCTCGTAGCCGTCGGGCAGCGCGAACAACGAGGTCAACCCCTCGCGCACGGACCCGACCAGGCCCTTGACCGGCGCCTGGCGGTGCGACGTCCCCATCAGGGACGTGCCGGTCGCGGCCAGAGCATCGAGTGCCTCAACGGCGACCTTCGACGGACCGGAACCGAACCGCCCGTCGGCGGGCAGCAGCGAGGGGGGGATCTTCACGAGTCCAGTCTCGCACTGGGCTCCCGCTGGCGAGTCACTCGTTGGTGGTGAGGAGTCACTCGTTGGCGCTCGCGAGTCACCAAGTGCGGGGTGGCGAGTCGGAGAGTTCCTGTTCGCGAGTCGTTTGGTTCGTGGGGTTGTGACTGTCCGGTTGCTCGGCTGGGTGAGGTTGCGTGGCTGAGGCGCCTTCTGTGTCTTGCGTGACGGCTTGCTTGCGTTGCGTGGCGCTCACCAAGTCACACAGTCGCACCCGCGAGCATGCAGCTTGCGGACTGTCGTTCGTCTCACCGGCTCGCGAGAGCGACTCTGTGACTCGTGAGCGCGACCCGGGGTCACCTTCCACGTGGTCACCTTCCACGTGGTCACCTTGCACGTGGTCGCCTTACCCGTGGTCACTTTGTGTGTGGTCACGTAGCGTGTGGTCATCTCACCGGTGGACGCCCTTGGACGGGGATGGTGGGTGATGGGGCGTCGGATTCCTCACACCCAGTGGCCCGGACCGCGGGGCTCTTCGTACGATGCCCCTTATGGCCTCTGACGCATCCGAGGAGACTCAGCCGGATCCGGGCTTCGTCTCCGTCCCCCTCGCCGAAGGGCTCGAACCGACCCGCGAGGCGTGGGAGAAGGCCACGGCGGCCGTCCTGCGCAAATCGCGCCGGCTGGCCGACGACGCTCCCGACGCCGACGTGTGGGACAAGCTGGCCACCACCACGCTCGACGGCGTCTCGGTCTCTCCCCTCGGCACCCCCGCGCTGAGCGGCGACCTGCCCGACCCCGGCCTGCCCGGCCAGGCCCCCTTCACCCGGGGCGCCTCGGCGCTGCGCGGACTCGAAGGCGATGCTGGGGGCGGCTGGGACATCCGCGCCTGGTTCGCCGACCCCGACATCGAGCGTGCCGCCGCTGACATCACCACCGATCTGGAGAACGGCGTCAACTCGCTGTGGCTTTCGGTCGGCACCGGAGGCCTACCGGTCGACGCGCTCGCCACCGTGCTCGAGCCGGTCTTCCTCGATCTGGCAGCCGTCGTCATCGACGCCCCGTCCGAACCCGTCGAGGCTGCCCAGGCCTACGCCGCGATCATCGACCACAAGGCCGTCGCCCCGGCCCCAGGCACCACGCTCGGTGCCGATCCGATCGGTGCCGCCGTGCGCGGCGTCGGTAACACCGATCTGGCCCTGGCGGTCGACGTCGCCCGGATCGCCGACCGCATCGGCGCGCGTGGCATCACGGTCGACGCGACAGCGGTGCACGACGCCGGCGCGTCCGACGTCCAGGAACTGGCCTACTCCCTGGCCGCGGGAGCGCGATACCTGCGCGCGCTGACCGACGCCGGATTCGCACCCGACCGCGCCGCGGAGTTGATCGACTTCCGCTACGCGGCGACCGACCAGCAGTTCCCGACCATCGCCAAGCTCCGCGCCGCGCGGCGGCTGTGGACCCGGGTCCTCGAACTCAGCGGCATTTCGCCGATCGGTCAGGCACAACACGCGGTGACCTCGCGGCCGATGATGTCGCGCTACGACACCTACGTGAACATGCTGCGCACCACCGTCGCGACCTTCGCGGCCGGCGTGGGCGGCGCCGACGCCGTGACGACGCTGCCGTTCGATGAGCCGCTCGGCCTGCCCGAGGCATTCGGCCGGCGCATCGCCCGCAACACCTCGAGCCTGTTGATCGACGAATCGCACGTCGCCGCCGTCACCGACCCGGCAGGCGGCGCCCACGCGGTCGAGAAGCTGACCGACGACCTCGCGCGCGCTGCCTGGCGGCTGTTCGGTGAACTCGACCGGTCAGGATCTGAGGGAGTGGACGATCTCGTGGCGGCGCTCCGCCCCCTGATCGCCGAGGCGGTCAGCGCCCGTGGCCTCCTGATCGCCAAGCGCCGCTGGCCGTTGACCGGCGTCTCGGAGTTCCCGAATCTGCACGAGGAACTGCCCGAACGACGTCCGTACGCGCCCGGCCGCCCCGACGTGTTCCGCTACGCCCACGAGTTCGAGGCGATGCGCGACGCCCGCGCCGCAGTGCCGGTGTTCCTGGCCACGATCGGCACGATCGCGCAGCACACCGCGCGCGCCACGTTCGCCGCCAATCTGTTCGCCGCCGGCGGCGTCGACACCGTCACCGCAGGTGCGACCGACGGTATCGAGGACGTCGTGGCTGCATTCCGGGAACAGCAGGGCACCGGCTCGCCCGTCGTCTGCCTGTGCGGCACCGACGCGGCCTACGCCGAACTCGGGCCCGACCTGGTCACAGCGCTGCGCGCGGCGGGTGCCAAGCACGTGGTCGTGGCCGGCCCCGCCGATGTTGCTGCCGACATCGGCGCCGACGCGCAGGCAGCGATGGGCCTCGATGCCTTGGCCTTCCTCCGACAGATCCGAGAGGAGTTGGAAGCATGAGCATTCCCAGCAGCTTCGCGGGACTCCCGCTCGACCCCGAACACCCCTACGACGCCGACCCGGCCGCGTATGCCGCGGCCACCGACGGAGCCGAACCGTGGGCGGCGCCGGAGGGCATCGACGTCAAGGCGCTCTACACGCCGGCCGATCTCGACGGTCTCGACGGCCTCGACACCTACCCCGGCCTCGCGCCCTTCCTGCGCGGCCCCTACCCGGCGATGTACACGACCCAGCCGTGGACCATCCGTCAGTACGCCGGCTTCTCGACCGCCGAGGAGTCCAATGCGTTCTATCGCCGCAACCTGGCCGCCGGCCAGAAGGGCCTGTCGGTCGCGTTCGACCTGGCCACGCACCGCGGCTACGACTCCGACAACCCGCGCGTGGTCGGCGATGTGGGCATGGCGGGTGTCGCGATCGACTCGATCTATGACACCCGCAAGCTCTTTGAGGGCATCCCGCTGGACCAGATGAGCGTCTCGATGACGATGAACGGTGCGGTGCTGCCGGTGCTCGCGCTGTACATCGTCGCGGCCGAGGAGCAGGGCGTCACGCCCGAGCAGCTGTCCGGGACCATCCAGAACGACATCCTCAAGGAGTTCATGGTCCGGAACACGTACATCTACCCGCCGGCGCCGTCGATGCGGATCATCTCCGACATCTTCGCGTACACGGCGACCAAGATGCCGCGGTTCAACTCGATCTCGATCTCCGGCTATCACATCCAGGAGGCCGGTGCGACGAACGACCTCGAGCTGGCGTACACGCTGGCGGACGGCGTCGAGTACATCCGTGCCGGCCTCGACGTCGGTCTGGACATCGATGCGTTCGCGCCGCGTCTGAGCTTCTTCTGGGCCATCGGCATGAACTTCTACATGGAGATCGCCAAGATGCGGGCGGCGCGCGCGCTGTGGGCGAGGCTCGTGGCGCAGTTCGATCCGAAGAATCCCAAGTCGCTGAGCCTGCGCACGCACTCGCAGACGTCGGGCTGGTCGCTGACCGCGCAGGACGTCTTCAACAACGTCGGCCGCACCGCGATCGAGGCCATGGCCGCGACGCAGGGGCACACGCAGAGCCTGCACACCAACGCGCTCGACGAGGCCATCGCGTTGCCGACCGACTTCAGCGCGCGTATCGCCCGCAACACCCAGCTGCTGCTGCAGCAGGAGTCGGGCACCACGAACATCATCGATCCGTGGGGCGGCTCGTACTACGTCGAGAAGCTGACCCACGATCTGGCGAACCGCGCCTGGGCGCACATCCTCGAAGTCGAGGAAGCCGGCGGTATGGCCAAGGCGATCGAAGAGGGCATTCCGAAGATGCGCGTCGAAGAGGCTGCGGCTCGCACGCAGGCCCGCATCGACTCAGGTCAGCAGTCGGTCATCGGCGTCAACACGTTCCGGTTGGCCGACGAGGATCCGCTCGATGTCCTCAAGGTCGACAACAAGGCAGTGCTTGGTTCTCAGTTGGCCAAGCTCAAGCAGTTGCGTGAAGAACGCAATCAGGCTGACGTGGACGCTGCGCTGGCCGCGCTGACCGCCAGCGCCGAGCGCGGTGCGACCAAGGACGGTTCGCTCGACGGCAACCTGCTGGCTCTGGCTGTCGACGCTGCCCGTGCCAAGGCAACCGTCGGCGAGATCAGCGATGCGTTGGAGAAGGTCTACGGACGCCACCAGGCTGTCATCCGTACCATTTCAGGTGTGTATCGCACCGAGGCTGGTAAGGCCGGCAACGTCGCCAAGGCGCTGGAGGCCACTGAGGAGTTCGAGCGTGCCGAGGGCCGCCGTCCTCGCATCCTGGTGGCCAAGATGGGCCAGGACGGCCACGATCGTGGGCAGAAGGTCATCGTCACGGCGTTCGCCGACATGGGCTTCGACGTCGATGTCGGACCGCTGTTCTCCACGCCCGAAGAGGTCGCCCAGCAGGCCGTCGACGCCGACGTGCACATCGTGGGCGTCTCCTCGCTCGCGGCCGGTCACCTGACGCTGCTGCCGCAGCTCAAGCAGGCGCTGGCCGATCTGGGGCGCGATGACATCATGGTCGTCATCGGCGGGGTCATCCCGCCCGACGACGTGCCCACGCTGAAGGAGATGGGCGCGGCCGAGGTGTTCCTACCGGGCACCGTGATCGCCGATTCGGCGCTCAGCCTGCTGGAGCGACTCAGGGCTGCACACGCCTGATCAGGACGGCGTGTCGCCGTATCGTGGCAGGTCGTCGAGCCCGGCGTAGAGCTTGGCGAACGCGGCCGCGTCGCCGCCGGCGTCGCGCAGCTCTGCGGCCTGCGCGAGGACGGCGCTGTCCAGGAGGGCCCGCGGGTCGACGGCGTTCTGCCGGTTCTGGATCGGCGCGGGCACCGTCTGGGGGTCCGCGTGGAGCAGGTCCGGCTCGATCTGGTCGTAGGCGTCGCGCAGCACCGTGTTCGTCGGGTCGAGGCCTGCGATGAGCAGCGTGCCGGTCGGCGAGGTGTTCAGCGGTACGAGGGTCAGATCGGGTCGGTGGGTCCTCAGCACCTCGAGCACCTTGAACACGTCACCGGTCCATGGCCCGGTACGGCGGATACGGTAGGCCTCCAGGTCGTTGCGTGGCAGGACGTCGTCGAGCACGACGATACCGCCGGGCGCGGCATGCGCCTCGGTGTTGATGAAATCGCGCAGCACGTACTCGGACAGATGCATCCCGTCGATGAACGCCAGGTCGATGCCGGTTCCGCCGAAGTGATCGAAGGCATCGGACCGTTCGAAGAAGGCGTCGCTCGTGGTGCAGAAGGTGCGGAGGTCGCAGTGCAGGGGTGACCGGATCGCGTAGGCGGGATCGACACCGATCGTCCGGGTGCGCGAGAGCGCGAGGCTCTCGCCGAACCTGACGCCGATCTCGAAGTAGGTGCGCGGCTGCAGCACACGATGCAGGCCGGCCAGCAATTCGTGACGCGACAGGGGAGCTTCGGGATGCTCGGTGAACGGATCGGAGGAGGCCCAGGCCAGGTCCTCCTGATTGACCGAGGCCGACAGATCGCGCCGGCCGAGCTCGTCGATCAGGGCCAGTCGCTTCGCGGCCCTGGTGGGCGCGTTGGCCTTGGCCTCGGTACGCCGGCGTTCGGCTGCGCGAGCCTCGACGTCGAGCGCACGGATCGCGGCACGGCGCACCCGGCGGTCGGCCGACTTGACTCGCTCGAGCCCTGACTGTCCGACGACATTCTTGACCACGCGTGACGTCGTGCTGCGAAGTGTCATACATTCCCCCTCAGGCAAGTACACGCTAACGGGTGGCCCCTACGATGGGCGACGTGGTGGACGTGGACGGGCTGATCGAGGGAGTGCTGGACGGATCCAGGGCGTCGATGGCGCGCGCGATCACCCTGGTCGAGTCGAGCCGGCCAGATCACCGGGTACTCGCGCGCCGACTGTTGGGCGCACTCACGCCTCATGCGGGCGGTGCGGTGCGGGTCGGTGTCTCCGGGGTGCCGGGTGTCGGGAAGTCGACGTTCATCGAGGCTCTGGGGGAGCATCTGACCGATCGTGGCCATCGCGTCGGTGTCCTCGCGGTCGATCCGTCGAGCGTGCGCACGGGCGGTTCGGTGCTCGGCGACAAGACGCGGATGGCTCGCCTGTCGGTCAACCCCGCGGCCTACATCCGCCCTTCGCCCAGCGCGGGCACGCTCGGCGGGGTCGCGCGGGCGACCAGCCAGGCGATGACGGTGCTCGAGGCGGCCGGATACGACGTCGTGCTGGTCGAGACGGTCGGTGTGGGCCAGTCCGAGATCACGGTCGCCGGCATGGTCGACACCTTCTTGTTCCTGACGATCGCTCGCACCGGGGATCAGCTCCAAGGCATCAAGAAGGGCATCTTGGAGATCGCCGACGTCCTCGCGGTCAACAAGGCCGATGGCGAGCGGGTCCGCGAGGCCGAGGTCACCGCCAAGGACCTCGCCGGAGCGCTGCGGCTGGTGTACGCCGGAACCCATCACTGGGTTCCTCCTGTGCTGACCTGCTCGGCGCTCGAGGGCTCCGGCATCGAGACCGTGTGGAACCGCATCATCCGGCACCGCGAGTTCCTGGGCGATCGTGGTCTGCGCGACAAACGGGCCCAACAACAACTCGACTTCACGTGGGCGCTCGTGCGCGACGAGATCGAGCAGCGTCTGCGCGTCCATCCCGAGGTCCGGGCCGTGCGTGAGCGATTGCGCGAGCGGGTGCTGGCCGGCGAGATCACGGCGCCGCTGGCCGCCGATGAGATCCTCGCGGCCATCGAGTCGACGAACGCGCTTCGTCTCGACGGCTCCTGACCGGTGCGACGACCCGGCCTCCCGTAGCATGGGTGTCGTCTGGAACGTGTCACCGGAAGCGAGTCCGAATGACGATGCGGAGCGCCGTCGGTGCCGTCCTGCGTGCGACGATCGGACCTGAGCGGACTCGTCGCCTCGCTCGGCGCGTCGACCGGCAGCCGGGCGCTCGGGTCGAGGGCGGGCCGACGTCGAAGGTGCCGTCGCGGTACCGCGCTCCCGACCCCTGGACGCCCGCCCACCCGACGACCGTCACCCACTACGCATTCCTGGCCGAGATCCACGAGCGCCTGCGTCCGCGCACCTATGTCGAGGTGGGCGTGCGCCACGGTGACAGTCTCGCCCTGTCGAGGGCGAGGTCCATCGGCATCGATCCGGCCTATCAGATCAAGGTCGATCTGCACGCGGACGTCCAACTGGTGCGCTCCACCAGCGATGAGTTCTTCGCTCGCGCGGATGCCTTCGACCATCTCGGCGGAGTGCCGGTCGACTTCGCGTTCATCGACGGCATGCACCTGTCGGAGTTCGCCTACCGGGACTTCATCGGCATCGAGCCGAAGATGGCGAGGGCCGGTGTCGTGGCGCTCGACGACATGCTGCCGCGCAATGCGCTCGAGGCGGCACGTCATCGTGAGACCAACGCCTGGGCGGGCGATGTGTACAAGGTGGTCGAGGTGCTGCGGCGCCGACGGCCCGATCTTGCCGTCGTGCTGGTCAACACGCGGCCGACCGGGACGGCGCTCGTCTTCGGCGCCGATCCCGACCACGTCGGGGTCGCGCACGCAGACGATCTGGCCTACTTCGAGGCCCCCGATCCTCAGGACCCGCCGCCGGGGTTCCTCGACCGCTCCGCGGCGGTCGCGGTCTCGACCGCCCTGGAGTCGCCGGTGTGGGATCTGCTCATCGCGGAGCGCGACGAGCCTTCGGCGGAGCGACGGCAGGCGATTCTCGACGAAGTGCGCGGCTGGCCGACCCTGGGGCCCGTCGGGTGACCCGGGCCGTCGCGTCACGGCTTCGCCGGGCCAGGCGTGCGCTACGACCCGGTGTGCGCGACGTCTGTGTCGTCGCGGCCGGACTCGACGACACCGACGTGATCGTCCGTCGGTTTCCTGGCGCCGTCCTCGCGATGCTCGGCGAGCTTGACGGCGCACTGCGGCGTCGCGGGTCGTTCGAGGCGATCATCGACCTGACCGCCATCGAGCAGGTCATCGATCATTGGGCGACGATCCATCCCCACCTGCGTGATGGCGGGGCGTTTGTCCATCCGGTGGCCAACCGGTCGTCGGCACGGCGGGCGAGGGCGTGGTCTCGCGGGCTCGCGCATCACGACGACCCGCGGATCGTCGCGATGACCGGTCCGGTGCACTCGCGCCGCGGAGTCGTGATGGTGCAGAAGCGGGGCACCGATCATCTGGCGGTCGGCTATGCCGAGGTCGACGAACTGCTGCGCGAACGGTCCGAGCCCCTGCAGGTGGATGTGTTCGCCGAGCTTCCAGCCGGCAGCCACCGCCATCGCGCGATCGTCACGAGTCATCCGGTCGATCTCGAGGTTCCGGCGCTCGACGAGCACCTCGACCATCCGGCCCAGCGTCTGCGGCACTACCAGGGCCGCGTCGTCGTCGCTCCGGGGTCGCTGGTGTACACCGAGCACATGGTGTTGCCCGACTCGTTCCGGCACTATGCATGGGCTCGGCTGACGGGTCGAGCGACCAAGTCGATGCCGGGCTTCGTACGGCTCGACCGCAAGCGACGGCCGCAGGAGCACCTCCAGGGTGACTTCTACCTGCTCGATGCGTTCTACCCCGGGCACTTCGGCCATCACATGACCGAGACCATCTCGCGTCTGTGGGGGTGGGACGAGGCCAAGCGCAGGCTCCCCGGTCTCAAGGCCCTGATGACGCGGCGTCCCGGCGACGATCGCGCCGAGACCTTCGAACGTCGGACGTTCGAGGCCTACGGGATCGGCGCCGACGACCTCGTCGAGGTGCGACATCCGGTCGAGGTCGATTCGCTGGTCGCCGCTCCGAACCTCTGGCACAACCAGCGGCCGCATTTCGCCCACCCCGTTCTCGTCGACACCTGGCGCCGGATCGGCGACACGCTCGCCGTGGCGCCCGACCAGCCCGTGGATCGGCTGTTCGTGTCGCGGCGGGAGACCAAGCGCGGCGTCCACAACCTGCGCGACGTCGAGGACTACTTCGTCCGTCACGGGTTCACGGTCGTGCATCCGGAGGACTTCAGCGTCGGGCGGCAGGCGGGCCTGTTCCAGGAAGCGCGTGTCATCGCCGGCATCGCCGGTTCGGGGATGTTCAACCTCGCCTTCGCCCGCCGGCTCGAGCGACTCATCGTCCTGTCGTCGGACTCGTACACGGCGCGTAACGAGCACCTGTTCTCGGCCCTGCTGGGCGGCCGGCTCGACTACTTCTGGTCGACGGCCGACATTCCGCATCCGCCTGGGCAGTGGACCCAGGAGGCCTTCAAGTCGCCCTGGACGTTCGACTTTCCCCGGCACGGTGCCGCCCTCGATGCCGTGATGAGCGAACTGCCGACCGAGGTGGCTGACACATGACGCGCATCGTGTCGTCCCAGCTGAGCCTGCGCCTGTACGGCGACGTCGACCTGATCCTGTCGGTCGCGGTCGCCGAGGGCTGGGCCGATCACGAGTCCCTGTCGATCACATCGGACGGCCGGCCCGCCGAGTACCACGAGGTCATCGGCCGCCACGGGACGCGCTTGCATCGCGTGGCCGGACACGCGGGCCCCTTGACCGTCGACTACTCGGCGACGATCGAGGGAGCGGGTCCGGCACCGGAGCCCGCCGAACTCGACGTGATCGAGTACCGCCGGCCGTCGCGCTACTGCGAGTCCGACACGCTCTTCGCGCTGGCGCGGTCGGAGTTCTCCGGTCTCTCGGGGCCGCCGCTGCTCGCGGCCGTCGACACCTGGGTGCGTGAGAATCTCTCGTACGTCCCGGGTGCCAGCCGGGTCACCGACGGCGCGGTCAAGACCTTCCTGGCCCGCCGTGGCGTGTGCCGCGACTACGCCCACTTGGTCATCGCCCTGCTTCGGGCGCTCGACGTCCCGGCGCGCCTGGCATCGGTGTATGCGCCGGGCCTGCAGCCGATGGACTTCCATGCGGTGGCCGAGGCATATGTCGACGATGCCTGGCGGGTCGTCGACGCGACCGGGTTGGCGCCTCGCCAGACGCTCGTCCGGATCGCCACGGGCCAGGACGCGTCCGAGACGGCCTTCCTGACTCAGCACGGGGCCGCGGTCGATCTGCTGTCCTTGCAGGTCGATGCCCACACGGACCAGGTCGTCGACGACGACCACAGGTCGTTGCAGACGCTGAAATGATCCGTCCAAATGGTCACGAAGGACTAGTCATAAAGAACTAGTCTCGGTATAGTCCTTCGCAAGTGCTGGGTCCCGTACCCGGTCCGAGCCCATCGGGGGGTGGCTCGGAGCGGGGGCCTGAGTCACATCACATCGGAAGGCCGGACGTCTCAGGGGGAGGCGGCCGGCCTTTCGTTCGTCCGGTCGCTGCCTAGCGCACCTTCAGCGGCGCTACCGTGGGTGCCGTGTCGTCGATGACGAACGAACTGACCTTCCAGCCGTCGCCTACCGGGAGCATCGTGAGGGTCGCACCCGTGGGCACCGTCATCATGGCGTCGCTGCGGCGAGCGGTGTCGAACACCGGGACCGCGGCGCTGGCCGTGAAGCGGGCCACGAGGCGCGGGGCCGTCCGGCCCAGGCTGGTGCTGACCGAGACCGTGGACCATTGCGGGTTGATCCACACGGCCCGGTCACGGTAGCCCTTCTGCGACAGGCTGGGTCCGTAGAACACGTAGCGCCCGTTCATCGGCGGCAGCAGCACCAGGCCCAGTTGTCGGGCGTTCGCCTGCGACGGGCGCGCCACGTAGGCGGCGACGCGCGAGCGGTAGAACGCGTCGCGAGTCTGAGGTGCGATCCAGGCGACAGCGTCGGCGAAGTCACCGGTCTTGTAGGTGGCCTTGGGCAAGGAGAGCCGTGAGTACCGTTGCTCCATCACGAACGTGACGGCAGCGCACGCCCCCGAGCGGACGCGCTTGGTGCCGAACACCGAGGTCGCGGAGCTGTTGGCCGACACTTTCACGGCAGGGCACCAGTCGATGTCCTGACCGCTGACCTTCGCCTTGCCGGGACGGCCAGGCCAGACACCCTGAACGTCGGTCGGGGCGAGGTCTCGGGTGGGCCGGTCCGCGGGGGGTGGTGCGTCGGTCGACGGCGCGGGCGCCGAAGGCGTGGCCGAAGCGGCCGGGGATCGAGATGTCACGACGTTCGGTGCGGCGTGGTCGCCGACCGATCCGTCGGGCCGGGTCAATCCGATCGCGACACTGAAGCCCACCACGAGGATGACGGCGATCGCCATCGCCGTCAGCACCCGCGATCTCATGGCATCACTCGATCGAGCCGGGTGGTCAGGCGTTGGACCAGGCCGGGTTCCAGCCTTCGACCTCGTCGGCGCGGCGCTCTGCCGGTCCGGTGTAGATCGCGGACGGGCGGATCAGTCGGCCGGTCTGATACTGCTCGAGGATGTGGGCGCTCCACCCGGCGGTACGCGCCGAGGTGAACATCGCCGTGAACATGTTCGCCGGGATCTCGGCGAAGTCCAGGACGATGGCCGCCCAGAACTCGACATTGGTCTCCAGGACGCGATCGGGACGACGTTCGCGCAACTCGGCCAGAGCAGCCTGCTCGAGTGCCTCGGCGATCTCGGCGCGAGGGGCCTTGAGCTCCTTGGCCGTGCGGCGCAGCGTGCGGGCTCGCGGGTCCTCGGCGCGGTAGACCCGGTGACCGAAGCCCATCAGGCGCTCGCCGTCGTCGAGCAACTTCTTGACGTAGGCGCGGGCGTCGCCGGTCTTCTCGACCTGCTCGATCATGTGCAGCACGCGGGAGGGCGCGCCACCGTGCAGTGGGCCTGACATGGCGCCGACCGCACCCGACAGCGCCGCCGCGACGTCGGCACCGGTCGAGGAGATCACGCGTGCGGTGAAGGTGGAGGCGTTCATGCCGTGTTCGGCCGCCGACACCAGGTAGGCGTCGATCGCCTTGACGTGGTCGGGGTCGACCTCGCCGCGCCAGCGCATCAGCATGCGCTCGACGATGGTGTTGCACTGGTCGATCTGCGACTGCGGCACCATCGGCTGACCGAGGCCGCGCGCCGCCTGGGCGACGTACGACAGCACCATGACGGCGGTGCGGGCCAGATCGTCGCGCACCTCGGCGTCGTTGTCGATGTCGTACAACTGACGCAGACCCCAGATGGGGGCCATCTGCGCGATGGCGCTCTGGACGTCGGCGCGGATGTCACCGGAGTGCACCGGGATGGGATAGGGCTCGGCGGGCGGCAGGCCCGGCTCGTATGAGCCGTCGACCAACAGCCCCCAGATCTTCTCGAAGGGCACCCGGCCGACGAGGTCGTCGATGTCGACGCCGCGGTAGCGCAGGGCCGACCCTTCCTTGTCGGGCTCGGCGATCTTGCTGTCGAAGGCGATGACGCCTTCCAAACCGTGCTGAACCACTACGCCGTCTGTCATGGTTCGCATTCTGCCCTACCGTGAATCCATGGAGATGCCCGACTTCGCTATCACGGATATTTCCCGCATGCGCGCCGAGTACGCGGGCGAGGGGCTGTCCGACGCGGTGACCGATCCGGTAGCTCTGTTCGAGCATTGGCTCGCCGACGCGGTCGCGGCCGGCGTGCACGAGCCGAATGCGATGGCGCTGGCGACCGCGACGCCCGACGGCCGGCCGTCGGTGCGCATCGTGCTGCTCAAGGGCTTCGACGCTCGTGGGCTGGTGTTCTTCACCGGGTATGCCTCGCGCAAGGGCCGTGAGCTCGAGGCCAATCCGCGTGCGGCGGCGACGATGCTGTGGCATCCGTTGCGGCGCCAGGTGCGTGTCGAAGGGGCCGTCGAACGGGTCGATGCGGCCGAAAGCGATGCCTACTTCGCCTCGCGCCCTCGGGGGGCGCAGGTCAGCGCGGCCGCGTCACCTCAGTCCGAAGTGGTCGCCGACCGGGGTGAACTCGACCGCCACCGCGCCGAGGTCGAGGCTCGGTTCGAGGGGCGTGAGGTGGAGCGTCCCGACACATGGGGTGGTTTCCGCATCGCCCTGGAGACCGTCGAGTTCTGGCAGGGTCGCGAGGACCGCTTCCACGACCGCCTTCGATATCTCCGTCGGCCCGACGGCTGGGCGGTGGACCGGCTCGCGCCGTAAGGCCTGTCGACGAGGCGTGCATCCCAACGGCCGATCACCCAAAACAATGTATCTCATTCTATACAATGAGCTCTACCTGTATATAATGAGAAACATGCCAGCAACGAGCCCGACGATGAGCGAACGCAAGTACGACCATCTTGCGCGGTTGGGTGCGCGCATCAAGGACCACCGCAAGAAGCTGCGCATCACGGCCGAGCACTGTGCGCAGGCGGCCGGGATTTCGCGCGTGACACTGCACCGCATCGAGGCGGGCAACCCGTCAGTGACCATCGGGTCCTACCTGAACGTCCTGGGCGCTCTGGGGTTGACGCTGACGGTGCCGTTCCCCGACGCTCAGGCCGACGATCAACTCCCCACGGTGAAGGTCATCGACTACCCGGGGCTGCGGTCGCTGGCCTGGCAGGCCAGCGCGGGGACCGAACTGGCCGAGACCGATGCTCTGAATCTGTACGAGCGGAACTGGCGTCACCTGGACAAGGGACTCCTGACCGACGACGAGAAGCTGTTCATTCAGCACCTCGCTGACGTGTACTCGCACGGAGCGCTCCTTGTTTAGGCGAGCCCATCACCAGCGCATTGCTCGTGTGCTCGAATCGTTGGATGCCGAGCTGCTCGCCGAGCACCAGTGCTGGTTCGGTGGTGGGACAGCGCTCGCCTTGGCTTACGACGAGTACCGCGAATCGGTGGACATCGACTTCTTGGTTTCGGACAGAGCGGGCTATCGCGGGTTGCGTGAGTTGGTCGGCGAGCAGGGGATGACCGCGCTCACCACCCAGCACGTAGATCTGGAACGAGAGGTCACCGCGACGGCTTACGGCATCCGCACACATCTCCTGGTCGATGGTGTCGGGATCAAGTTCGAGATCGTCGTGGAGGGAAACCTCGAACTGGAGGTGCCCGGATCGGGCGGCGGCATCTGTGGCCTCGACACGCTCACGCCGGTCGATCAAGTGGCCACGAAGCTGCTGGCGAACAGCGACCGGTGGCCCGATCGGAGCACGTTCAGCCGAGACCTCATCGACCTCGCGTTCATCCGGGCCGACGACGAGGCGATTCACGCCGGCTTCGCGAAGGCCGAACGTGCGTACGGCCGAGCGGTCCGCGACGGCTTGTCCAAGTCGAGGCAGTTATTGATGGACAACCCCGGCCGCCTCGAGGAACTCGTCGAGACACTGCAGATCCAGGTGGCCCCCGGGATCGCGGCGACGCCTGCGCAGGTGTGGTCGCGGATCAAGCGGTTCGAGAAGGTGGTCGCGAGCTGGGCCGACCGGTAGTCGGCCAGGCGAGTCTCCTGCTGCCACGGTTCGCCGGGCCGAAATTCCACGAGCAGATCGTGACTGGGTTTCACGATTCTTGAGACAGCGGGGCGCTGGGTGTGCCACGGTGTGCTCAGTACTGGCTCGGGGGCTCAGGGAGCGGGAGTCGTCGATGCGGCTGCATGTGACGTGGCGGGGTTGGCTGATGCCGAGGCGCTGGTTGGCGGCTGTGGTGTTCGCGGTGTCGTTGGTGCTGACGGTGTCGATGACGTCGTTGCCGGTGTCGGCGGAGGAGACGGCAGCTCCTGCTGAGGCCGATGGCGAGGACGCTGAGGGCGAGGAGGAGCAGTCCCGTCCTGATGGGGTGTCGGCGGCGTTTCTGGCGCGGTCGAGTCAGAAGCGGGTCGAGGATCTGTCGAGGCGGACTGTGTCGACGCGTACGTTCGTGAATCCCGATGGTTCGTCGACCGATGAGATGTTCGGTACGGATCGGTGGGTCCAGACTGAGGCCGGGTCGTGGGTGGATGTCGATTACGACTTGGCGAAGCAGCCTGATGGTTCGTATGCGCCGAAGGCGGTCAATCATGACGTCAGGGTGTCTGGTGGTGATACGAGCGAGGCGGCTCGGATGACGCTGGCTGATGGTTCGTCGATGGCGGTGTCGTGGCCGACTGAGCTTCCCGAGCCGACGGTCAAGGATGGTGTCGCGACCTACAAGCTGTCCGATGCGACCGATCTGGTGGTCTCGGTGACGGGCAATGGTGTGGCGACACGGATCGTTTTGAACGAGCCGCCGGCCGAGGACGATCCGGTGTTCACGCTCGGTTTGCGCACCGATGATCTGGATGTGACCCAGTTGGCGCCGGGCACGTTGAAGTTCACCGACGAGAAGGGTAAGCAGGTCGGTCAGACCGCGAGCCTGATGGCCTGGGACGCGGACCGGGACGATTCGGGTGATCCGGTCGAGTTCGTCGAGGTCGAAGCCGATTTGTCGCAGGTGTCGTCGAAGGGTGACGTGACCACCCATGAGCTCGGTCTGCGGCTTCCGGAGGGGTATCTGACGGATCCGGAGACGACGTATCCGGTGACGATCGATCCGGACCTGAACAAGGTCAACCACATTCGTGACACCTGGGTGCGGTCGGGTACGACGTCGCCGCAGGGCAGCTCGTACCGGCTGCTGATCGGACGGATCGAGGGTGACTCGAACACCAACCAGGCGATCACCTATGAGCAGTGGGCGATGCCGCAGATCGCGGGCAAGAAGATCTTGAAGGCCACAGTCGGGTTCTATCAATACGACGCAGGATCGTGCTCTGACCGGCGGATCAACTTCCATCCGTTGACGTCAGGATTCACCGAAGCCTCGACGGTCTGGACCAACCGTCCCTCGTTTGACAACACGACGAGCGCGTCGACGAACATCACCACCAACCGGGGTCGCACGGGCTGCACGCCGGGTAACGGGTGGGTCACGGCCAATGTGACGCAGATGGTCGATGACTGGACCCAAGGGGTCCGCACGAACTACGGCATGCAAATCAACTCCAACGTGCCGAGCGACCAGACCTACGAACGACGCTGGTGCTCCTCGCTGCCCGATACCGCCGCGACCCAGACCCCGTGCACGACCTCGACCCGCGTGCCATACCTTGTCCCGCGTCAAGAAGTTGGCAGGGTTTCCTTGGTTTGAAATGTCGGGATCGTCGGGTCAGCGATGCCGCGGTGGACGTCGAGCGGCCGGTTCCAGGCGATGGCCTCGTGGGGCCTGATCG
>Ga0182737_1001630_pt1 | contig 21131 bp, 18 predicted proteins | sample eDN5th30CBELigOP_FD_128878 | JGI IMG/M metagenome (GOLD analysis project Ga0182737, IMG submission 128878) | Enriched Organic Plus compost microbial communities from Emeryville, California, USA - eDNA 5th pass 30_C BE-Lig OP (version 2) (version 2) ...
GGCATCGAGATCCAGGTCGGGCGCACCGGCAAGCTGGCGCCGGTGGCGCGGCTGAAGCCGGTCACGGTGGGCGGCGTGGTGGTGCAGAACGCTACCCTGCACAATGAGGACCAGATCGCGCGGCTGGATGCGCGCATCGGCGACACGGTGGTGATCCAACGTGCCGGGGATGTGATCCCCCAGGTGCTGTCGGTGCGGCTGGACAAGCGCCCCAGATCGGCCAAGCCCTACAAATTTCCCCAGACCTGTCCGATCTGCGGCAGCCATGCCGTGCGCGAGGTGGACGAAAAGACCGGCAAGATGGATGTGGACCGGCGCTGCACCGGCGGGCTGGTCTGCGACGCCCAGACGGTGGAGCGGCTGAAATATTTCGTGGCCCGCGACGCCTTCGACATCGAGGGGCTGGGTGGCACGCTGATAGAACTGTTCCACGACAAGGGGCTGCTGAAGGAACCCGCCGATATCTTCGCCCTGACGGAGAAGTCCGCGAAAGTCGCCAAGGTGCTGGCCGACCATCGCGCCGCGTTGAGCGAGGAACGCCGTGAGGCGAAGGGGAAAGATGCGGCAAAATCTGCCAAAGCCAAGAAGAAGGACGAAGGTGAGGGCAAGCAGGTCGAGAATCTGATGGCGGCGATCCAGGCCCGGCGCACCATCGGCCTGGACCGGCTGATCAACGCATTGGGAATCCGCCATGTGGGTGAAACCACCGCCCGCCTTCTGGCCCGTCACTATCGCAGCATCGGCGCTTTCCTGGACGGCATGAAGGCGGAGAATGCGCTGGAGGAGTTGCAGCATATCGAAGGCATCGGCGGCGTGGTGGCCGAGGCGATCCATGACTTTTTCGACGAGCCGCACAATGTGAAGGCGCTGGGGCGGCTGCTGCAATGGCTGGACGTGACCGACATGGCCGCGCCGTCACACTCCTCGCCGGTGTCGGGCAAGACGGTGGTGTTCACCGGCACGCTGGAAAAGATGACCCGCCAGGAAGCCAAGGCGCGGGCCGAAAGCCTGGGCGCGAAAGTCTCCGGTTCGGTGTCGGCCAAGACCGACATCGTGGTGGCGGGGCCGGGGGCGGGGTCCAAGCTGAAGGACGCGCAAAAGCATAACGTCACGGTGATGGACGAGGATGCCTGGCTGGCGTTGATTGGTGGTTGAGGTCCTGTGTCATTCCCGCGAAAGCGGGAATCCCACTTTTTTCTTCTCCGTTCACAGGGGACCGAAGTTGGATTCCCTTCCCTCGCATCGCCTGACGGCGCTGCTCGCCGGGAATGACAAGAGGATGTCATTCCCGCGAAAGCGGGAATCCCACTTTCTGTGGCGATGGTAAGGAGAGACGTTGGATGCCTGTTGTCACGGGCATGGCAAAGTTCAGTCAGATCGCCCGCGTCGCCCGGTCCAGCCATGCGCGGGTATTTTCCTCGACCAGATGGCCGATCGTGTCGCGCACCCGCGCGTGATAGAGATTCAGCCAGCCTTTTTCCCCGGCCGTCAGCAGGTCCGGTTCCACCAGCGCCAGGTCTATCGGCGCCAAGGTGATGGTTTCGAAGCCCATCATCGGCCGCTCGCCGCCCATATCCTCTGGCTGTGTCACCACCACCAGATTCTCGATGCGGATGCCGAATGCGCCGGTCTTGTAGAAGCCCGGCTCGTTGGAACAGACCATGCCGGGCATCAGCTTCTGCATCACCGGCCGCTTGGAGATGTTCTGCGGCCCTTCATGCACCGACAGATACGATCCCACACCGTGTCCGGTGCCGTGGTCGTAATCCAGCCCCGCCTCCCACAGCGGGCGGCGGGCGAAACTGTCCAGCTGCATGCCGATGGTGCCGTCGGGAAAGCGCGCCGTGGCCAGCGCGATATGGCCCTTCAGCACGCGGGTGAAGCGGTCCTTCATTTCCGGCGTCGGTTCTCCCACCATGATGGTGCGGGTGACGTCGGTGGTGCCATCGGGATATTGCGCGCCGCTGTCCAGCAGGAACATGTCGCCCGGCCGGATGGTGCGGTTGGTGGAACGGGTGACGCGGTAATGCACGATGGCCCCGTTGGGACCGGCGCCGGAAATGGTGTCGAACGACACGTCGCTGAGAACCCCGGTGGCGCGTCGGAAGCCTTCCAGCGTTTCCGCCACCTGGATTTCGGTCAGTTCACCGCCCGGCGCATGGCTGTCGAACCAGTGCAGGAACCTGGCCAGTGCCGCGCCGTCGCGGATATGGGCCTTGCGCATCCCTTCGATTTCCAGGCTGTTCTTGCAGGCCTTGGGCAATTGGCAGGGATCGCTGGCGGGGCGGATTTTCGCGCCCGCCTTGGTCAGCCGGTCGAAGATGGCCGCCGCCGCCGTGGCCGGATCCACCAGCACGGCCTTGCCTTTCAGGGCGTCCAGCGCGACGGTGAAGTGGGCGGGGTCGTGTACCCGCACGGCATTGCCCAGATGCGCCATCAGTTCCGGCGTCCGCTTGGCCGGATCGAGGAACAGGTCGGCGCCGCCATCATCATGCAGGATGGCGAAAGCCAGCGCGAAAGGCGTATGCGGCACATCCGCGCCGCGCATGTTCAGCAGCCAGCAGACGGAATCGGCCAGGGTGATGACGGCGGCATCGGCACCGGCTTTTTTCAGCCCTTCGGCCAGGCGCAGCCGCTTGGCATGGCTTTCCTCGCCCGACAGGTTGAAGGCATGGGGAATGGCGGGCGCGCGGGGCGGTGCGGGCTGGTCCTGCCACACCGCGTCGATGGGATTGCCATCCGCCGCCACGAGAACGCCGCCGGCCTTGTCGCAGGCCGCTTTCAGATGCGCCACGCCATGCGCGGTATGCAGCCAAGGGTCATAGCCCAGCTTGCTGCCGCGCGGCAGGTTGCCGGGTATCCAGCCCTGCGGTCCTTCTGCCACCAGGTCGCGCGGTTCGAACAGGGCGGTGTCGGTCTGGTTGCGGACCTGGAGGGTATAGCGGCCATCCACGAAAATGGCGGCCTTGTCCTTCAGCACCACCGCCGATCCGGCCGATCCGGTAAAGGCGGTCAGCCAGGCCAGCCGTTCGGCATAGGCGGGCAGATACTCGCCCATATGCTGGTCGCTGTGCGGCACCACGAACCCGTCCAGCCCGCGCCGGTCCAGTTCGGCGCGCAGGGCCGCCAGGCGCGGCGCGCAGGTGGCGGCGTCGGAGGTGTCGTCATAGGTCTGGAACGGGCCATGTCTGTCCATGGCCCAAAGCTTAACGCGGGGGTTTCTGGAGCACCAGCGCGCTCCACGGCCCCATGCGGCGGCGGCCGACAAAGCGCAGGGAACGATAGAAGCTGGTGACCAGCCCTTCCTGGTTGGTCAACAGCCCCGACAGCACCAGCACCGCGCCGGGCGCCATCGCCTTCTGGATCGCGGGCGCCAGTTGGGTCAGCGGACCGGCCAGGATGTTGGCGATCAGAAGATCGTACGGCGCGCCGCGCGACAGCACCGGGCTGGTCAACCCGTCGGCGGTCACCGCGCGCACCAGATGGCCCACGCCATTGGCGCGGGCATTGTCGCGGGTCACTTCCACCGCAACGGGGTCAATGTCCGACGCCAGCACGGACCGCCGCCACAGCTTCACCGCGCCGATGGCCAGCAGGCCGGTGCCGGTGCCCAGGTCCAGCACGTTGCGGAAGGCACGCTCGCGCGCCAGGTCCGACAGCACCGACAGGCACAGCGCCGTGGTTTCGTGATGGCCGGTGCCGAAGGCCAGCCCCGCCTCGATCTTCATGGGGATCACGCCATGCGGCACGGTGCCCGCGTCATGCGCGCCATAGACGAAAAAGCGCCCGGCCCGCACCGGCGGCAGGCCCTGTTGAGACAGGCGAATCCAGTCCTGGTCGGGCAGGGGCGCCACCGTGATCTCGCGCCCGGTGATGCGGGACAGCAAGGCGGCGTCGGGGGCTTCGGTGTACAGCGCCTCGACCACCGCGCCATCGGCGAACGGCTCTTCCACGATCAGCACCGCCTGGGCGCTGCCTTCCAGTTCCAGCGCGGCGGCGGTGTCGGCGGCGTCCAGCTTGGTCAGCGCGACCGAGGCTTTCCAGAGGGGCGGATTGGTCATGACGCGGCTCTTAAGCCCGGCTCACGAACTGGTCAATGACGCGCTTTTCGCCCGCCTTGTCGAATTCCACCGTCAGCTTGTTGCCTTCGACATAGCGCACCCGGCCATAACCGAACTTCTGGTGGAAGACCCGGTCGCCCCGCGCATAGTGCGAGGCGGAAGGGTCCGAGGTCTGGGCGCTCCAGCTCTGCGCCTCGATCACCGGCGGGCGGCTGCGGAAGCCTCCGGCGGCAGCGCGGTTGGCTTGGGCGCGTTTCCAGCCCGGCGAGTCATAGGTGCTGCCGAAATCGGCGGCCTGGCCATTGTCGCGGAAGCCCGCATAGCCGCCGTAAAAGCCTTCATCCACCACCGCCTCGACATGGCTTTCGGGAATCTCGCTGATGAAGCGCGAGGGCAGGGCGCTCTGCCAGGAGCCATGCACCCGGCGGTTTGCGGCCATCGAGATGCGGGCGCGCTGGCGGGCGCGGGTGATGCCGACATAGGCCAGCCGCCGCTCTTCCTCCAGCCCGGACAGGCCGTTCTCGTCCATGCTGCGCTGGCTGGGGAACAGGCCTTCCTCCCAGCCCGGCAGGAACACGGTGTCGAACTCCAGTCCCTTGGCGGCGTGCAGGGTCATCAGGTTGATGCGGTCGCCGGATTCGTCCTGGGCGATCTCCATCACCAGGCTGACATGCTCCAGGAAGGCGGCGAGCGATTCAAACCCCTCCATCGAGCGGACGAATTCCTTGAGGTTGTCCAGCCGTCCCGGCGCCTCGGCCGACTTGTCCGCCTTGAGCATGTCGGTATAGCCGCTTTCGTCCAGCACCATCTCGGCCAGTTCGGTATGGGGCAGCACGCGCGCGGTTTCGCTCCAGCGCGCGAAATTGGCGGCCAGTTCGGCCAAGGCCTTGCGCGCCTTGGGCGGCAGTTCGTCGGTCTCGGCGATTTCACGCGCCGCTGCCAGCAGGGGCAGGGTACGGGCGCGGGCATAGGCGTGCAGGGTCGCCACGCTGGCGTCGCCGATGCCGCGCTTGGGCTTGTTGACGATGCGCTCAAAGGCCAGGTCGTCATCGCCCTGTGCGATCAGGCGCAGATAGGCCATCGCGTCGCGGATTTCCTGCCGTTCGTAAAAGCGCGGGCCGCCGATCACGCGATAGGGCAATCCCAGGCTGATGAAACGGTCTTCGAATTCGCGCATCTGGAACGAGGCGCGCACCAGGATCGCCATCTGGGCAAAGGCGTGGCCCCGGCGGTGCAGGTCCTCGGCCTCGGATGCGACATTGCGGGCTTCCTCCTCGGCGTCCCACACGCCCTGCACCTTGATGCGTTCGCCCTCATTGCCCTCGGTCCAAAGCGTCTTGCCCAGCCGTCCCTTGTTGGCGGCGATCAGGCCCGAAGCCGCGCCCAGGATGGCCGAAGAGCTGCGATAATTACGTTCCAGCCGGATCACCCGCGCGCCGGGAAAGTCGCGCTCGAAGCGCAGGATGTTCTCCACCTCCGCGCCGCGCCAGCCATAGATGGACTGGTCGTCATCGCCCACCACGCAGATATTCTGGGCGCCGCCCTTGGCCAGCAGGTTCAGCCACAGATACTGCACCACATTGGTGTCCTGGTATTCGTCCACCAGCATGTAGCGGAAGCGGTCGCGGTAATCGGCCAGGATGTCGGGATGGGTCTTGAGGATGTGCAGCGTCTCCAGCAGCAGGTCGCCGAAATCCGCCGCGTTCAGCGCCTTCAGCCGGTCCTGATACTGGCGGTAGAGCAGCTTGCCCTTTCCAAAGGCGTAAGCCTGCGCCTCGCCTTCGCTCACATCGTCGGGCCGCTGGCCCTTGTTCTTCCAGCCGTCGATCTGGGCGGCCAGGGCGCGGGCGGGCCAGCGCTTTTCGTCCACGCCCTCGGCCTCGATCAACTGCTTGAGCAGGCGCAACTGGTCGTCGGTATCCAGGATGGTGAAATTGGATTTCAGGCCCGCCAGTTCGGCATGGCGGCGCAGCATCTTGGCGCCGATGCTGTGGAAGGTGCCCAGCCACTGCATGCCTTCGACCGCGCCGCCGATCAGGGCGCCGATACGGTCCTTCATCTCGCGCGCCGCCTTGTTGGTGAAGGTGACGCAGAGGATCTGGCCGGGCCAGGCGCGGCGGGTGGCCAGGATATGGGCCAGCCGGGTGGTCAGCACCCGCGTCTTGCCGGTGCCCGCCCCGGCCAGAACCAGCACCGGGCCATCGGTGGCTTCCACCGCCGCGCGCTGCTCGGCGTTCAGGCCCGTCAGATAGGGCGGCCCACTTCCCCCAAAAGCATGGGGAACGGGCGCGGTCTGGGGTTCTTCGCTGAACGCGGAATCCAAGGGGTCGGAATAGCGGTCGCCATAGCTGCTCATGGGGGGCCGCTCATGGCGAAAACCGGGAATCTGGGAACATGAGAACGATATTAGAACGCGGAGGCGGTTTTTCCCACCTATTTATCCGCGTCCGGTTCAACCAGCCGGTGGCCGGACAGCCGTTCCGCCGCCTGTTCCCGGCGCGCCTCGGTCAGGTTCCGCAAGGCTTTGGGCGTGCCGTGTTTCACGCGGTTGGCGTCGGCCGCCGCGTCCTTTTCGGTGCGGGCCTTGGCTTTGCGGGCGCGGCGCAGGTTGATGATCTCGGCCATGCAAACAGGCTAAGGCCGCGCCGCCAGCGCGTAAAGCCGCAGGGCGCTGGCCAGTGGCCGTTCGCCGCGTCCGGCGTCTATGCGGGCGACCAGCGCCGCCAGCGCCAGGCCGTCGCGCCGGGCGGCTTCGTCCAGCACGGTCCAGAACTCCGCTTCCAGCGCCACGCTGGTGCGATGACCGGCCAGGGAGAAGGAGCGCTTTTTCAGCATCAGCGGATGCGTCTCCAGTCCAGTATGTCCAGTTCCCGCGCCAGCTTCTGGCCGCCGGGGTGCGGCGGCATCAGCACCACCGGCTTTTGCAGGTCGGCCACCGCGCCCGCCGCGATCACCGCGTTGCGGTCGGTCCAGCCGTCGGTGTCCAGCAGCCGCACGCTGCGCCATTCCTTCCGCAGGGCGCGGACCAGATTGTCGGGCGTGCGGTCCTCGTCATTGTCCACGATCACATTCATCAGGAACAGGCCGCCGCGCGCCACCAGCCGCGACCGGGCCAGCCGGAAAAAGGCGGGCTGCATGAAAACCGGCGGCATCCCGCCCTCGCCAAAGGCGTCCAGCACGATGGCGTCGAAACGGTGGCGGTGCGCCTTCAGCCAGGCCACGCCGTCCGCGGTCTGGCAGGAAACGGTTTGCGGCAGATGGAAATATCTGCGGGCGATGTCGAAGCTGAAGGCGTGCAGGTCCACCACCGTGGTGTCGATGCCGCTGCGGGCCAGCATGGTGGCCAGCGTGCCGCCGCCGCAGCCGATCATCAGCACGTCCTGGCACTGCCGCTGCATCAGGAAATAATACATGGCGTGGATATAGTCGGCGGTGCTGACGCCGGTGCCGTCGGCGGCGCTCTGGTGATATTCGCCCTGCCAGTAGCTGACCCTGCCGGTGCGCCCGTCGCGCACGATGGTATGGCCCGGCGCCGGGATGATGCGGTCCGTGGTCATCGCGGCGTCCGTGCCACCGCTATTTCGGCGCGATCATGTCTTCGGGGCGCACGATGGCGTCGAATTCCTCTGCCGTGACGTAGTTGCCCTTCAGGGCTTCTTCCTTCAGCGTGGTGCCGTTCTTGTGCGCCGTCTTTGCGATCTTGGCGGCATTGTCATAGCCGATCTTGGGCGCCAGCGCCGTCACCAGCATCAGCGAGCGGTCCAGCCCCGCCTTGATATTGTCCAACCGGGGCTCGATCCCCACCACGCAATTGTCGGTGAAGCTCACCGCCGCATCGGCCATCAGCGTGACCGATTGCAGGAAATTATAGGCCATTACCGGATTGTAGACGTTCAGCTCGAAATGGCCCTGCGATCCGGCGAAGGTCAGGGCGGCATTGTTGCCGAAGATCTGCACGCAGACCTGGGTCAGGGCCTCGCACTGGGTCGGGTTGACCTTGCCCGGCATGATGGAGCTGCCCGGCTCGTTCTCCGGCAGCGACAGTTCGCCCAGGCCGGAACGGGGGCCGGAGCCCAGCAGGCGGATATCGTTGGCGATCTTGAACAGGCTGGCGGCCACCGTGTTGATGGCGCCGTGGCTGAACACCATCGCGTCATGGGCGGCCAGCGCCTCGAACTTGTTGGGGGCGGTGGTGAATTTCATGCCGGTGATGGCGGCGATGCGCTCGGCCACCATCCTGTCGAAGCCGATAGGCGCGTTCAGGCCGGTGCCCACGGCGGTGCCGCCCTGGGCGAGCTGCATCAGGGCAGGCATGGTGGATTCGATGCGGGCGATGCCGTTGGCCACCTGGGTGGCATAGCCGGAGAATTCCTGGCCCAGCGTCACCGGCGTGGCGTCCTGGGTATGGGTACGGCCGATCTTGATGATGTCCTTCCAGGCGGCGACCTTGGCGTCCAGCGCCTTGTGCAGGTGGCGCAGCGCGGGCAGCAGCTTCTTCTCGATCTCCTCGGCGCAGGCGATGTGCATGGCCGTGGGATAGGTGTCGTTGGACGACTGGCTCATATTGACGTGATCGTTGGGATGGACCGGCTTCTTGGAGCCCATCTCTCCACCCAGCATCTCGATGGCGCGGTTGGAGATCACTTCGTTGGCGTTCATGTTGGACTGGGTGCCCGAACCGGTCTGCCACACCACCAGCGGGAAATGGTCGTTCAGCTTGCCCTCGATCACCTCGTTGGCGGCCTTGACGATGGTTTCGCCCAGCGCCTTGTCCAGGCCGCCCAGCGCCATGTTGGTTTCGGCGGCGGCGCGCTTGACGATGCCCAGGGCGCGGATCACCGCGACGGGCTGCTTTTCCCAGCCGATCCTGAAATTGCCCAGACTGCGCTGGGCCTGCGCGCCCCAGTAACGGTCGGCGGCGACCTCGATGGGGCCAAAGGTGTCGGTTTCGGTGCGGGTCTTGGTCATCGGAAAGCCTCGGATAGCGAGGCGTCCGGGTACTATTTCTTGCGGAAAGAGTCGAGGCTGACCACTTCGCCCGGCGCGGCTTTCTCCGCGGGCTTGGCGGGCGGGGTGACGGGCTCGGGCGCGTCCTCGGCCTCCGTCGTGTCGGGCGCCATCTCGGGCTGGCCGCTGGGCACCATCACCGGGCCGGTGGCGGGCTTGGCCACGCCCTCGCTCTCGGCCCGGAACTGCAGGCCGAACTGCACGCCCGGATCGAAAAAGGCGGTAAGGGCGGAAAAGGGAATGTGCAGCGGCGCGGGCAGCTTCTTGAAGGTCAGTGTGACCTCGAAATAGTCATCCTTCACCTTCAGCGCCCAATACTGGTGCTGGATGATGATGGTCATCTCGTCGGGATACTGTTCCTTCAGGAAATCGGGAATGTCCACGCCATCGGCATGGGTCTTGAAGGTCAGGTAGAAATGGTGCGCGCCGATCAGGCCGCTCTTTTCGATGCGCCGCAACGCATCGCGCACGACGCCGCGCAGCGCCGAGTCCGTCAAAGCCTGATAGCCGATAAAATCCTTTGCCATATGGAGCGGAGACTATTCGCCGTCTTGGCCAAGTCAATCGTGCCGGACGGGGAAGCGGCCCGGCTTGAGGCTAAAATGACGCAAATTTCGATAAAACCGGATCGGCCGGGATGCGGGCGCTGTGCATAAGCCGTGCAATCCATTGCGGTGGCCTGGTCTTGTTGCAAGCGGGAAGAAGTGGGGGGCTTCTGTTGCCCGGCGCCCCCCGGGCCGCGCTTGGCTAACCGAAGTTAGGCAGCGAGCACCATTTCATTATCGTTGGCACTTGTACGATGAGCCCGATAACGGCGGAACAATACCGGGCGAAAGGACAGCCTTTACACATCCGTCGATCCTGTTTCGCCCCCACAAATACCCATGCGGCGCATGGGCATATGGTGGAGGCGCCGGGTACCGCCCCCGGGTCCGGGCTGCTTATTACGAAGCCGTTTATCGCCATAGTCGGCAAGCCGACCTTCACAATATAGGGGCAGGGGGCTACTTTTTGAAGTCCGGGACGAGTCCCGGCCGGAACCCGCGAAGAATCCTCGAAAATGCGCCAATATCTCGATCTGCTGAGGCTCGTCCGCGACACGGGCGTGGAAAAGACCGACCGCACCGGCACCGGCACCCGCTCGATCTTCGGCCATCAGATGCGCTTCGACCTGGCCGAGGGCTTTCCTCTGGTCACCACCAAGAAGCTGCACCTGAAATCCATCATCTATGAACTGCTCTGGTTCCTGCGCGGCGAAACCAATGTGCGCTGGCTGCAGGAGCATGGCGTCACCATCTGGGACGAATGGGCCGATGCCAATGGCGAGCTGGGCCCGGTCTATGGCTATCAGTGGCGCAGCTGGCCCACCCGCACCGACGGCACCATCGACCAGATCTCCAACCTGGTGCGGGACATCCGCGCCAACCCGGATTCCCGCCGCCTGATCGTGACCGCCTGGAACCCGGCCGATGTGCCCAAGATGGCGCTGCCGCCCTGCCACTGCCTGTTCCAGTTTTATGTCGCCGAGGGCAGGTTGAGCTGCCAGCTTTACCAACGCAGTGCCGACATCTTCCTGGGCGTGCCTTTCAACATCGCCAGCTATGCCCTGCTGACCCTGATGGTGGCGCAGGTGACGGGCCTGAAGCCGGGCCATTTCGTCCATAGCCTGGGCGACGCGCATCTCTATCTGAACCATCTGGAGCAGGCAGAGCAGCAGCTTTCCCGCCGGCCTCACCCCCTGCCGGCGATGCGGCTGAACCCGGCCGTGACCGACCTGTTCGCCTTCCGCTACGAGGATTTCAGCCTGGAGAATTATCAGGCGGAACCCTCGATCAAGGCGCCTATCGCCGTCTGAATTGACAAACCTGAACGGGAGCTTCAAAAACCCCGGCAAAGGAGATTTTCCATGGAAGTGATGGGCAACGAGGAAACCAAGCTGGCCAATGGCGGCGGCGCGTTTCCGTTCTGGGTTTCGGTCGCGATCGTCGGCGGCGCCTTTGCCATCCTGATCGCCATCATCTACGGCGTCATCCAGCTCTTTTCGTAAGAGCCGCGCCGCAGGAATTGAAAAGCGCCGGACCTGGGGTCCGGCGTTTTTTCATTGCCGCATGCTTACTTGGGCAGCGCCCAGACCATCAGACTGTCGCCGCCGGTGGGGCTGTTGAGATAGGAGCCGCCGGTGGCGACGATCGCCACATATTGCCGCCCGTCCTTGCCCCGATAGGTGATGGGCGTGGCATGGGCGGAATAGTCCAGCTTGACCGTCCACAATTCCTTGCCGGTCCTGCTGTCGAAGGCCCGGAAGCGCCGGTCGTCGGTGCCGCCGATGAAGGTGACGCCGCCTGCCGTCGCGGTGGGGCCGCCATTGCTGGGGCGTCCGGTATTCTGCTTGCCCTCGGGGAAGTAATCGGTGACGCCCAGGATGGAGCGCCAGGCGACATCGCCGGTATTGACGTTGACCGCGATCAGTTCGCCCCAGGGGCCTTTCTGGCAGGGCGTCTGGGTCTTGGGATCGACGAAGCGGGCGGTGGTCATGTTCCATTCGCCATCGTCACGCTTCACCAGTTTCTCGACATAGCCGAGCTGGTTGCTGTTGAAGATGAACAGGCCCTGTTTGGGATCGAAGGTGCCGCCGCCCCATTCCGGTCCGCCCGCCGCGCCGGGAAAGCGGATCATGGTGCGGTCGTCGCGGATCGGCTCGAACATCTTGGAGCCGACAAGCTGGCCCTTGTCGATGATGCCCTGGCAGATCGCCTGGTGTTCGGGCGTATTGTCCGCCACCTCCGACAGGTCGAAGGCCATGCGGGTCATCGGTCCGGGCTTATTGGGGAAGGGCTGGGTGGGCCAGGCCTTCTCGCTGGCCACCGAGGAGGGCGGCACCGGCTTTTCGGTCACGCCATAGATCGGTTCGCCGGTGACGCGGTTGAGCAGGAACAGGAAGGCGGTCTTGTTCATCACCGCGACGGCGGGGATGGTCTCTGTTCCTTTGGGGCCGTCCTTCTTCACCGTCAGCAGCACCGGCGTGGTGTGCAGGTCATAGTCCCAGATGTCGTGATGGACGGTCTGGAAGTGCCAGAGATATTTTCCGGTCGCCGCCTCCACCGCCACCAGGCTGTTGGCGAACAGGTTGGCGCCTTTGTGGTCGCCGCCATAGCGGTCGAAGGTCGGCGCGCCGAAGGGCAGGTAGGCGATGCCGCGCGCCTGGTCCACCGACAGCATGTTCCAGATGTTCACGCCCGACCGCTGTTTCCAGCCGTCATCCTCCCAGGTCTCGTGGAATTTCTCGCCGGGACGGGGAATGGAATGAAAGGTCCATTCCAGCTTGCCGGTGATCACGTTCCAGGCGCGCGCATCGCCCGATGCGCCCTTGCCGGGCGATTCCTGCACCCGGCTGCCGGTGATGGCGATATTCTTGTAAATCACCGGCGGCGCGGAATAGCCGTAAAAGGCATCTGGCAGGCCGTTCATGATCTCCGGCGTCTTGGTGTCCACCATGCCGTTCTCGCCGAACCCCTTGGATGGCGCGCCGGTCGCCGCATCCAGCGCGACCATCTTGCCGCGCAGGGTGCCGAAGATCAGGCGCGGTGCATGGCTTTTGTCGCCCGGCCAATAGCCCAGTCCGCGAAAGGGCGGCTGGTCGCCGGTGGGCAGTTCATAGGCCCAGAGCTGCTTGCCGGTCGTGGCGTCCAGCGCCACCACCCGGCCATAGGGGGTGCCCAGGAACATGCGCCCATCCACCACCAGCGGCGAGGTGGTGGCGAAAGGCACACGGGCCTGCTTTTGCGACGGGACCGGATTCATGTGGTAGCTCCAGGCAAGCTGGAGCTTGTTCACATTGTCCGGCGTGATCTGGGTCAGGGGCGAATAGCGTCCGCCGCCGGAGTCATAGCCGTATTCCGGCCAGTCGCCGGGCTTCACCGAAGATGGCGCCGCCGTCACCGAGAACGGCAGGCTCGCGGCCAGCAGAGCCAGAATGATTTTCCGCATGACATTTCCCCAGCCTGTGTGAGGCGCGGCGTCAGCCGCCCATCTCGTCTTCTTTGTAAACCTGGATGATCTCGTCGAAATTCTTTTCGGCCTTGAAGCCCATGCTGGTGGCCAGCTTCGGATCATAGCGGCCCGCCCAGCCCTTGACGATCTGGGCCACGAAAGGGTCTTCGGTGCGCTTGATCAGCGCCACCGCGTCGTCGCCCGCCGCCTTGCGCAGCGCCGCGATCTGCTCGCCCACCGTGGCGGAAACGCCGGGCATGGTCATGGAGCGGCGCGGTCCCAGCGGCGCGGTGTCGATGGTGGCGGCGTTGATGAAGAAACCCACGGCGGCGCGGGGGCTGGCGAACCAGTGCCGCACCTCGTCCCCCACCGGCAGGGCCGCTTCCTGTCCCGCCAGCGGCTCGCGCAGGATGCCGGAGAAGAAGCTGGACGCCGCCTTGTTGGGCTTGCCCGGACGGATGCAGATGGTGGGCAGGCGCACGCCGACGCCGTCCAGATAGCCCTTGCGGCTATAGTCGGCCAGCAGCAGCTCGGTCATCGCCTTCTGGGTGCCGTAGCTGGTGGTGGGGGTCGGCGCGAATTCGTCGGGAATATTGTCGGGGAAGGGTGGGCCGAACACCGCCAGGGTCGAGGCGAAGACGAAGCGCGGCTTGTAGCCGGGCTGGCCGTCCTTCTGGCCTTCGATCCGCACCGCTTCCAAGAGCGCCCAGGTGCCGTTGAAATTGATCCGGTAGCCTTTTTCGAAATTGGCTTCGGCGTCGCCCGACACGATGGCGGCCAGATGGAAGATCACATCGGGCCGTTCGGCGATCAGGGTTTCGGCCACACCCTTTTCGGAGAAGTCCGTCACGATGCTCCTGGCCTTGGGCGCGCCCGCCGGGATCGGGCTGTCCACCACATCCACCAGCGTCAGGCTTTCGATGGGCTTGCCGCCCAGTGCCTTGTCCGCGGCCAGCCGCTCCACGAGCTTCCTGCCGATCATGCCGCCGGAGCCGGTGACGAGAATCTTCATGGCGGTCTGGCTTTCTCTTCTGTTGCGGGCGGACCATAGCGCATCGCGGGGGCGCGGCAAGTTGCTGCGATGCAGCGATGCCCGCATGTCTCTTTTGACCCGGCTGCGGTGCGGGATTAGCGTCTGCCCGCGAAACGCCCATGATTTTCAAAAGGACATTCCCGTGAAATCCGCCCTGGCCCTGGCCGCGCTTGTTGCTTTTTCGTCCACGGCTTTCGCCCAGGATATCCCCAGCCCCTTCGGTGCGCCGGAAAACCAGTGGGCGACGCCGCCCGCCGGAAAACCCTCTTCTGATTCAAAATGGGGCTCCAGCGCAGGCATCGAGCGCGGACCGAAGGGCGAGATCTGGGCGATTGACCGCTGCGGCGCCAACAGCTGCGACGGGTCGGACAAGAACCCCATCGTGCTGCTGGACATGAAGACCGGTACGGCGAAGAAGGCCATCGGGGCTGGACTGTTCGTCTTTCCGCACGGCCTGCATGTGGACAAGCACGGCAATATCTGGGTGACCGATGGCGGTGTCTCCAAGGACGGCAGCAAGGGCCTTCAGGTGATCAAGCTGTCGCCCGACGGCAAGGTGCTGCTGCGGCTGGGCACGGCGGGCCAGCGCGGCGACGATGAAAGTCATTTCCAGTCGCCCAGCGACGTGGCGACCGCGCCCAATGGCGACATCTTCGTCAGCGACGGTCATGCGCCCATTCCCAACATCGTGCCGGCGGGGCTGAACATGCGGGTGATGAAGTTCAGCCCGGACGGGAAATTCATCGCCCAATGGGGCAAGCCGGGCAGCGGCAAGGATGAGCTCAACAATCCGCATGGCCTGGCCTTCGACGCGCGCGGGCGCCTGTTCGTCGCCGACCGCGCCAATGCCCGCACCCTGATCTTCAGCCAGGACGGCAAGCTGCTGGCGGAATGGAAACAGTTCGGCCGTCCCAGCGGTTTCTACATCGCGGGCGACCGGCTCTATGCGATCGACGCGGACTCCACCGAACAGACCCATCCCGGCGGCTGGCGCAAGGGTGTGTGGATCGGCAGCATCGCCAAGGGCAGCGCCGAGGCCTTCGTGCCCGACGACACGGCGGGCGAGGGCGTGGTGGTAGCGCCCGACGGCAATATGTATGGCGCGGTGAATGTCGCGCCGCGCGGCATCACCCGCTACGGGAAGAAATGACGGCCATGACCGGAAAGGCACAAGGATAAAACACGCTGTTCTTCTTGCGCTCCTGTTGGCGGCAGGCCCCGCGACCGCGCAGGAGGATCCGGTCATCTGCCGCCCCGGCCAGGCGCAGACGGAATTGCGCCTGCCCGGCCCCAAGGTCTGCATGCCCAAAAGCCGGTGGGACGATCTGAAGAAGCAGGGGCTGGACATGAGCGCCGATGGTAAGGGCACGGTGACGTCGGAAAAGTCGCGCAGCCTGAATCGTGCGGCCTGCAACGGCAGCGGCGACAGTTGTTATTGACGGTGCGGGCAACGTCCGCGCGATTGACCTTGGTGACGGAGCGGCCTTAGCATCCCGCACGGGGGAGGATCGCCGCATGATCTCGCAAAGAGACGTCGAGCAGTATCGGGAAGACGGCTATCTGGTGGTGCCGGAGGTGCTGGATGCGGCTCAGCTCGCTGCACTGCGTCAGAGCCTGGACGCGCTGGTGGCCGGTTCCGCCGCCGTCACCGCCCATACCGACATCTACGACCTGGAGCCCGGCCATACGCCGCAGGCGCCCAAGGTCCGTCGCATCAAGACGCCGCATCTGCACACGCCGCTGTTCTGGGAGGTCTGCAAGACGCCCAAACTGGTCAGCATCCTGACGGCGCTGCTGGGCCCGTCGGGCGCGCGGCTGCAAAGTTCCAAGATCAACCTGAAGGAGCCCCATTACGGCTCGCCGGTGGAATGGCACCAGGACTGGGCCTTCTATCCCCACACCAATGACGACATGCTGGCGGTGGGCGTGATGCTGGACGACGCCTTCCTGGAGAATGGCCCGCTGCTGGTGGTGCCTGGTACGCATAAGGGGCCGACCTTCGATCATCATTCCGATGGCTATTTCTGCGGCGCGATGGACCCCACCCGCAACGAGGTGGATTTCGACAAGGCGGTGCCGCTGATCGGCAAGGCCGGCTCCATGAGCTTCCACCATGTCCGTCTGGTGCACGGCTCGGCGCAGAATGTTTCGGACCGGGCGCGCCGCTTGCTGCTTTATGAATTCTCCGCCGCCGACGCCTTCCCGCTGATGGGGATCAAGGACTGGGACCAGTATAACCGCCAGCTGGTGGCCGGAACGCTCACCAACCAGCCGCGCATCGTGCCCGCGCCGGTCCGCATGCCGCTGCCGCCCTCGCCGCGCCAGGGTTCGATCTACGAAAATCAGTCCACCGCCGCCAATACCTATTTCGCGCGCCGCGAACCGGCCAAGGTCTGACTCGATAGCGGTCACACCGCGGGAATGGAAAGCGCGATGAGCGATCAGGTGCACACCCCGGCGCAACCCCAGGCGCAACCCAAATCCAAGCTGCGCCATGTCATGGCCGCCGCCGCTATCGGCTCGGCGCTGGAATGGTATGACTTCTTCATCTATGGCGCGGCCTCGGCCCTGGTGTTCGGGCCGTTGTTCTTTCCGCAGTATGACGCCACGGCGGGCACGCTGCTGTCCTTCGCCACCTTCGCCGCCAGCTTCCTGGCGCGTCCGTTCGGCGGATTGTTCTTCGGCCATTTCGGCGACAAATGGGGTCGCAAGCCCATGCTGGTGGCGACGCTGCTGCTGGTGGGCGGCTCCACATTCCTGATGGGACTTTTGCCCACCTACCAGCAGATCGGAATCTGGGCGCCCGTCCTGCTGCTGCTGCTGCGTCTCTTGCAGGGTTTCGGCGCGGGCGCCGAATATGGCGGCGCGGTGATCATGGCGGTGGAATATGCGCCCGCGGGCAAGCGCGCGCTGTATGGCAGTTTCGCGCCCATCGGCACCACCTGCGGCAATGTCCTGGCGGCGGGTGTCTTCTATATGGTCACGGTCTGGTCGGGCGACGAACTGCTCGACTGGGGCTGGCGGGTTCCTTTCCTGGTGTCTTTCCTGCTGCTGGCCTTTGGCGTCTATGTCCGCGCCAAGGTGCATGAGACGCCGGTGTTCGAGCAGGCCCGCGCGGACCGCCCCCCGGTCAAGATGCCGGCGGTCGAAGCGATCCGCCGCAGCCCACGCAATTTCCTGACGGTGATCGGCGCGCGCATGGCGGAGAATGCACTGGGTTATCTGTTCCCGGTGTTCGGGCTGAATTATGTCATCAACAATCTGGGCCTGCCGCGCGAGATCGCGATAGGCGGGTTGATCGTGGGCACCGCCTCGCTGCTGGTGGGGCTGGTGTTCTTCGCCTGGCTGTCCGACCGGATCGGACGCCGCCCGGTCTATATCTTCGGCGCGCTGTTCTCGGCAGCGGCGGCCTTTCCCTTTTTCCTGCTGGCCCAGACGCTGGAGACACCCCTGATCTGGCTGGCCTTCATCCTGGAGATGGGAATCGGCAGCGCCGCCATGTTCGGACCCCAGGCCGCCTATTTCTGCGAACTGTTCGGGCCGCGCGTGCGCTATAGCGGCTTTGCCTTCGCCCGCGAACTCAGTTCGGTGATCTCCGGCGGGCCCGCGCCCCTGATCGCCGCCCTCCTGGTGACGACGATGGGCGGCGCGACCTGGGGCGTCTGCATCTACATCATCATCCTGTGCCTGATCACCGCCGTGGCGGTGTGGTGGGGGCCGGAAACCTACCGGAACGACATCAACGCCGAGGAGGTCCAGGACAGCCGGGAGACGGCGGCCGTGCCCGCCGGGCAACAGGCCTGACCGTCCCCGCGGGCGGTCCGGCGGGGCAGGGACCGGGCCTGGAAACCGGCCGGGAAAATAGCGCCTTTCGCGCCGCCACGGGGCCGTGCTAAGTCGCAGCCACGAAACATCTCCCCCCAAGGTTGGTTTTCCGTGTCGCGCACCAAAATAGCGGTCATTGCCGGTATCATCCTCGTGCTGATCGGCGCGGCGGTGGCGGGCTATTTCCTGTTCCTCCAGAAGCCCAAGACGGCCGGTGACGGCGCGCAGACCACCGAAGCCGTGACGCCGGGCGGCCCGGTGCCGGAAGCCCGGATGCTGGTGATCGACATGAGCGCGGTGATGGCCCGCTCCAAGGTGGGCCAGGACATCGGCCAGCAGATGAATACCTATGCCGCCCAGATTCGGGCGGAACTGGATCCGCGCGGCAAGGCGTTGCAGAATGACGGCCAGGCCCTGCAGCGCCAGTTGGCCGGGCTGTCGGCCGACGAGCGGCAGAAGCGCGTCGCCGCCTTCGAGGCCCGGCAGAACGCCTTCCGCCAGGAAGCCCAGGCCAAGGAAGGCCAGATCCGCGCCGCCTTCAACCAGGCCCGCGCCGCGATCAGCCAGCAGCTCGAGCCGGTGATCAAGCAGCTGACCGACCAGCACAAGGCCAATATGGTTGTGGACCGTCAGGCGGTGCCGCTGGTGGTGGATCCCGCGCTGGATATCACCGCCGCCGCGGTCAGTGCGCTGGACGCGCGCATGTCCAGCTACAAGATCACGCTGCCCCAGCCGGGACAGCAGCAGGCGCCGCAGCAATAGGCGGCGCTGCCCGGAAGACGTTGCCGCCTTCCGGGCGCGGCGTTTATTTCGCCAGAAGCTTGTTCTTGACCAGGCCGACGATCACCTGAAGAACGATGCCGCCGACGCCGCCACCGACAAGCTGGGTGGCGATGGCGCCGATATCGGCGCCGCCCGCCAGGCCACCGGCGGTATTGCCCAGGACCGCGCCCAGCAGACCGCCGCCGCCGATTCCGCCAAGGCCGCCGACAATGGCGTTCAGGGTGGTTCCCATATCGGCGTCTTTCAGTATCTTGCCGCCGCCTGTGCCGCCGGCAGCGCCGCCGACGATCTGTGCGAGAAGCGCGGAAATATCCATGTTTTCTTCCTCTCTGGTTGCAAATGCCGTTGCTGGAATGTTGCGGCGAAAGCCGATGCCGCCTGCTGAAATCGCATGGGGATAAACGGTGATGCGGAAGGCCGGGCCCGTGTCACGCGCCCGGCCGGGATCGTGCACCGCAAGGATCGGGCGCGCAAGCCGTGTATCCGAAGAGCTGAACGCCTGATGGATTATCAGAAGCGAGGCTGCGCCCCGGTGTCATCGGATGATGGCTGCTGCCGGGCGCGGGGAGGGCGCTGCTGCTTTGCGGCGAATCCGAATTCGCCGCATTGGGCGCGTGCCTTGTCCAGTTGCGAGACGAAGTGTTGCCTCCCAGGGCATGGCGTTAGCGTCGAAGGCCTGGATATGAAGACTTGGATATGCAGTGTGGACATTCTCTGTCTCTCCCGTCACGGTCCCGCATGGCCGCGCCGGGATGGCAAAACCGGTCCCTCAAAAGCCGCCTCGTTATCACTATCAGCCAATCCGGAAATCTGCGTATATTGGGAACAACGGTATTTTCACCGTCTTTCGCTTTGGCGCCAATGTCCTGATTCCACACGCCATTCTGACATAGGTCCTGAGGGGGGCTCATGCCATATATCCGGCGCCGGTCGTCCGTGCGCGCGCGCCTGCTCGCATCCATCTGCATCGCAGCGATTGCGCTGCAACCGGCGAACGCCGCAATAATCGTCGACTATGCCGACGCGTCCACCGACAACACCCCGTATGTCCTGACCGATAACGGCACGCAGTTACAGGTGGTCACCGGCACCGCCACCCAGGCGGGCGCGATTTCCGAAAGCGGCGGCAGCTTCGGGGTGGAAAAGATCGGCGGGGGCACCCTGATCCTGAGCGGCGTCAACAGCTATACCGGTGCAACGAATATTGACGGCGGCACGCTCAAAATGGGCGTCAACAACGCGCTGAGCACGTCCACGGCGGTTTCCGTGGCGTCGGGCGCGATCTTCGACCTTGCCGGGTCCAATCAGGCGGTCGGCGCGTTGCGCGGCGCGGGTGATGTTCTGCTCGGCAACGGCGAATTCAAATTCGGCCTGGACAACAGCAACACCAGTTTCAGCGGCACGATGACGGGTGACGGGTTAGGAATTCTCAGAAAGGCCGGCTCGGGCACTTTTACACTGAGCGGCAGCATCGACCTCGGCGCCTCGGGTGTCGCGAGCGGCTGGAACACCTACTCATTCCTTTCGGTCGATGGTGGAACCTTGGCCATCGGTAGCGCCGGGAGCATCACGGCGGATATTATCCAGAATTTCGGTGTCATCACCAATGCCGGTACGATCACCGTCGATGGCGCCCTGCAGAGTTTCAGCAACCTGACGAATGACGGCGCGATTGTGGGCGTCACCCAGAATTTCGGTGCCATCACCAACAACGGGACGATGGGCAGCTTTACCAACGTGTCCGGAACTGCCGAGAACACCGGCACGATCAACGGCTATGTTCAGAATTTCGACAGCTTCACCAATACCGGCACCGGCATCGTCAATGGCGATGTGAGCAATTTCGGCACGATGCTGCTGGAGGGTGAGCTGAACGGGGGTTTGAACAATGTGCAAAGCGGCGCGACCGTCACCCTGACGGGCGCCGTGACGGGCCTTACATCTTATCAGGGTGTCGCGGATGCGACGTTCGACCTGGACGGCCATGATGCCACGATTACCGGCCTTTCAGGCGCTGGCGAGATCAAACTGGGCGTCGGCACGCTGACGGTGGATACCGTCAGCGCCTATGCCGATTTCAGCGGCGTGATCTCCGGGTCTGGCACGCTGGTCAAGGACGGAACCGGCATCCTGACGCTGAGCGGCGTGAACACCTATGACGGCGGCACCACTGTGGCGGGCGGTACCCTGCGTCTGGAGAACAGTTCCGCCGCCGGCACCGGCGCCATCACCACCACCGGCTCGATGATCGACTATGCCGATGGCGTGGACATCGCCAACCTCCTCATCCTCAGTTCCGATACCACCCAACTGAATGTTTCCACCGGCGTGGCGGCGCAGTCGGGCGCTATTCTGGAAGATGCTTCGCCGCGTCCGCTGGAAAAAACCGGCGGGGGCACGCTGATTGTCGCGGCCGCCAGCAACAGCGGCAC
>Ga0182737_1001635_pt1 | contig 21070 bp, 19 predicted proteins | sample eDN5th30CBELigOP_FD_128878 | JGI IMG/M metagenome (GOLD analysis project Ga0182737, IMG submission 128878) | Enriched Organic Plus compost microbial communities from Emeryville, California, USA - eDNA 5th pass 30_C BE-Lig OP (version 2) (version 2) ...
GCCTCGCGCCCCGCCATCGAAGGAATCGCCTCATGAAGACCTCGTCAGCGATCTCGCTGTTCATCGCGAAGAACGGCATCTTCGCCGCTCTCGTCCTGCTCATCGCGCTGTTCGCCATCCTGAACCCGAACTTCTTCACGCTCGGCAACGCGCAGAACATCCTGCTCCAGTCCGCCGAGCTCGGGCTGATCGTCATTCCGCTCGCCTTCCTCGTCATGTCGGGTTCGCTCGACCTGTCGGTCGGCTCCGTCGCCTCGGCGGCGGCCGTGACGTCGGCGATGACGATGGCGGCCACGGGCAACACGCTGCTCGGCCTCGCCGTGGCCCTCGGTCTCGGCGCGGTCGCGGGCGCCATCAACGGGTTCCTCATCGCCTACATGCGGCTGAACCCGATCGTCGTCACGCTCGGGTTCCTCAGCATCTGGGGTGGCTTCGCCCAGCTGATCACGGGTGGGAAGACCGTGCAGCGGTCGAGCCTGCCCGAGGACTTCCGCGCGATCGGCACGTTCTCCATCGGCCCGGTGCCGCTGCAGATCGTGCTGCTCGTGCTGGTCGTCGCGCTGGGCTGGTATTTCCTGCGTCGGAACAAGCTCGGCAAGGAAGTGCTCGCGATCGGCGGAAACGAGCGGGCGGCCCACCTGATGGGCATCAACGTGCCGCTCCGACGCTTCCAGCTGTTCATCGCGTCGGGCGTCGCTGCGGCCATCGCCGGGGTGATGCTCACCGCGAAGGTGCAGTCGGCGAGTCCCGTCATCGGCTCGGGGATGGAGCTGCAGGCCCTGACCGTCGTGCTCCTGGGCGGCGTGGCCTTCGAGGGCGGCATGGGCCGGATCTCGGGCGTCGTGGCCGGCCTGCTCTTCTTCAAGGTGTTGAGCAACGGCCTCGTCTTCCTCCAGGTCTCCCCGTTCGTGCAGACGATCCTCGTGGGCGCGACCCTGGTGGTCGCGGTCGCGCTGGACACCTCGATCCAGCGGATGCTCCGGCAAGCCTGGGCACAGCTCGGCAAGCGGAGCGCGCAGGGAGGTGACCAGCCCCAGGATCCTGATCGATCACCCGGTCCAGACGGGGCTGCGGCGCCCGTCCCGACCACCGACACCACCGAGACCACCGGCTCAGACGACCACCCGGGTCAGTCGGCCGCATCGAGCACCCGCGGAGGGCAGGCATGACCAGGAACACCGGATACGTCTGGCACGAACGCTACGGATGGCACGACACGGGCACCTTCGCCGGCATCGTGCCGCCCGGGCCCACGGTGCAGCCGTTCCACAACTTCGAGTCGCCGGAATCGAAGGTCAGGTTCAACAGCCTCGTGGAGGTGAGCGGGCTCGTCGAGCACCTCACCAAGCTGCGGCCGCGGCTCGCCACGGAGGAGGACGTGCTGCGGGTGCATACGCCGCGACACGTTGAGCACATCCGATCGCAGAGCGAGAACCTGATCGGTGACGCGGGCGACGGCTGGTCGCCGTTCGGTCGCGGTGCGTACGAGATCGCGCTGCTGGCCGCGGGTGGCACCATCACCGCGACGGAGGCGGTGCTCACGGGTGCGGTCGACAATGCGTACGCGCTCGTCCGCCCGCCGGGGCACCACGCCGAGCGCGACCTCGGCATGGGCTACTGCCTGTTCGCCAACATCGCGATCGCCATTGAATGGGCGCGCGCGAACCACGGCGTCGAGCGCATCGCGGTCGTCGACTACGACGTGCACCACGGCAACGGCACGCAGGAGATCTACGAGAGCGACCCGGACGTGCTGGCGATCTCGCTGCACCAGGACCGACTGTTCCCGCAGCACACGGGGCTCGTCGAGGAGACCGGTGTGGGTGAGGGTGCGGGCGCGAGCATCAACGTGCCGCTGCCCGCGGGCAGCGGCAACGGCGCATACCTCGCGGCATTCGAACGTGTGGTGGCGCCGGCCCTCCGGGCGTTCCGCCCGCAGCTCATCATGGTCGCGAGCGGCTTCGACGCCTCGGCGGTCGACCCGCTCGGCGGCATGACCGTGACCGCGAGTGCCTATCGGTCGATGGCGTCCACGCTCGTGGAGCTGGCCGACGAGCTCTGCGACGGCCGCCTGGTCTTCTCGCACGAAGGCGGCTACTCGCCGGTCTACGTGCCGTACTGCGGGCTCGCCGTTCTCGAGGCGATCAGCGGTGTTGAGACCGGCGTCCCGGACCCGTACGCGATGTCCTTCGAGAACTCGCCGGCGCACCCCTTGAAGCCGTGGCAGGACGAGGTGATCGGCGCATCCGAGGTCCTCGCACGCCAGCTCGGTCTGGTGGTCTGAGCGACCCGCTCCAAGATGTCGCATGCCCGGGCGGTGATCCGCCCGGGCATGCGTCGTTCAGGGGTGCTCTGTCTGCGGGACTCAGCTGCCTCGACGCCGGCGGAGCGGCGTTCGCATGGTTCGCTACTCCTCGAAGGCTTCCGCGACTCCGGAGACGACGTCGTCGTTCTCGTTCTGGCCGAGTAGTGCACCCTGGAACAACGGCTGCCAGACCTGCTGCGTCGCGCGGGTGGAGCCGGGTACCGGCGGCCAGGCGACGACGCCGCTGCGGGACGCCTCGATCGACAGCTGGAAGAACTTGTCATCGGCGAAGACCGGGTCCTCGAGAACCGAGTCGACAACCGGCAGGAATCCGTTCGTGGACTGGGCAATGGCCATCTGCGCGTCCGCCTCGGCGAGGTAGGAGATCCACGCGAATGCAGCCTCCTTCTTCTCGCTGGACGTCAGCACGCTGTTCATGTTCATCGTCCCCATGTACTCGGTCTGGGAAGGGTCTCCTGTTGTGGACGGGATCAGTGCGGCCCCGACCTTGTCCTCGCCGAGGGCAGCGGTGAGCTGGTCCGCCGCAGCCAAATGGTTGACGATCATCGTCGCTGTTCCGGCTTGGAAATTCGCGATGATTTGCGGGAAGCCATCGTTGATGGCCCCGGGAGGAGCCGAGCCATATGTCGCGACGTACAGATCGTTCGCCGCGCGCGCCTCTGGGCTGTCGAAGATGATCTCGCCCGACTCGTCGACGAACCGCGCTCCGCCGGCCACAAGAAATGCGGCCCACTGATCCTGGCCATTCGCGCCGCCACGGATGTCGAATCCGTACTGGTTGGGCACTCCTGCGTCTGCCATCGCCTGGGACGCCGCGACGAACTCCTCCTGGGTCTTGGGCACCTCGACACCAGCCTGTTCGAACAGGTCGGCGCGGTAGTACATGTAGAACATGAGGAACTTGTGTGGCAGGGCGTAACGGACCGTCCCGTCTGCATTCTCGACGAACCGCCACAGTGTCTCGGTGATCTCGTCGGCGTTCTCCCAGGCGTCGATCTCGTCATTGAGATCCTCGAGCACCCCTGCGGCGATCAGCTGACCGAGCATGTTGGTGTTCAGATGGGCCACATCCGGCGCGTTTCCTGCTGCCACTGCGTTGACCAAGCTGTCGAAGAAGTCGGGTTGAGCGATGTCGTCCATGATGTTGACCGATATGCCAGTTTCCTCTTCGAACTGGTCGGCGAGGTTCTGGACCGTTGGATCCGTTGTGTCGTCCTGCGTGTACCAGTAGACAATCTCCGTGCCCGCTAGTTCGGATCCTGCCGAGGAATCGTCCGCTCCGTTGCCCGCGCAGCCCGTCAGCATCAGGCCGGCAACGCCGACGACGGCAGCGGACTTCAAGACCTTCCCGTACTTAGCCATGTTCTCTCCTTTGAGCGATGACCCGGGCACACGTCGGTGCGCCGCAGAGGGGAATCACCGATCGGACGTCGTCATCCCGAGATCGCGTTGGGACATGAGATCCGAATGTGACATCGATATCAGGGCAGAGCCTACGCTGCATCGATTCTGACGTCAATGACGCTGAGATCGTCAGTCCACCCCGGGTCTCGGCATCGGCGCGGCGCCATCGGGCACCCGTCCTCCGATCGGGGTCGATGGTCCTGGCAGGAGCGCCGAGGTCCTCTCGCGCCTTCCGCGTTTGCGAAGCGATCCGATCGGATGAATGATGTGGATCAGACGATCGGGTCGAAGGAGGCAAGGCGATGGGGGCGCTGGATGACGTGGCGCTCGCGGCGAACGTCTCTCGTTCAACGGCGGCCAGAGTGCTCGCGGACCGAGGTTACACGAGCAGTGCCGCTCGGAAGCGCGTCCTTGAGGCCGCACAACTCGTCGGCTACACCCCAAACGGCATAGCGAAGCGACTGCGTCTGCAGAGGTCGATGACCATCGGGCTGATCGTGGCGAACGTGCAGAACTCGTACTACGCGCTTATCGCCCGAGGTGTCGAGCAGACCGCGCGAATGCGGGGATACCAGACCGTGCTCGCAAACTCGGACGACGATCCAGACGTGGAGCGTCGCTATCTCGAGCTCTTCGCCGAAACCCGTGTCGAGGGTATCGTAGCCGCTCCCAGCCGCCGGACCGCGGCGGCGAAGGCGTACGCTGACGCGGTGGACCGCGGCATCGCGGTTGTCACCGTTGATACCGCTGTGCCGGGTGCGAAGCTGGACCACGTCGAGGTGGACAACCTCGCCTCGGCTCGCGATGCGGTCTCCTCGCTGATCGAAGCGGGACACACCCGCATCGCGGCACTCGTTGACGTTGCGCTCGGCGGAGCGGTCGCCGAGCGCGTGAAAGGCTATCGCCGAGCACTTCGAAGTGCGGGCCTCGTGCCGGCCGAGGGGTATGAGCTTCGAGTTCCGAGATCGAGGGACTATTCGGAGCGCGACCTCGAGCCCATCGTTCGGCTGCTCCTCCGAGATGATGGGCCCACCGCGGTATTCGCGACGACGAACTCTATGTCCGCGCAACTGGTCCGCGCGTTGACGCTCGCGGGCCTACGATGCCCGGAGGACGTCAGCCTCATCGGGTTCGACGATGCGCCTTGGATGAGCTTCTTCCCGACGCCCATCACTGCTGTGCAACAACCGACGCTCGCGATGGCGCAAACCGCGACCGCGCTGCTCCTTGATCGCGTCGAAGGAATCTCCGCGTCCAGCCCGACTCGGGTGACGATGGCGACCGACCTTATCCGCCGGCAGTCGATCGCCCCGCCGCGCGCGTAGCGCCCCGCGTGCGCCGGTCCGGCGGTCAGGAATCTGCCGGCGCATCGTTCCCTCCGTGCTCGCGTGGGCGGAGGGAACCGTCGAGCGAGTCGTCAGTGGTCCGCGGTGATGGGGTTGTTTCCTTCGACATGCGAACAGTATGGTGAGGTTCATCTGGCATCGATGCCAGAAAATGATCGCCGGTCGGCCGATGGAGAATGGTGAGGCCGCGATCCGAATCCGGCGACGGGGGAGACGGCATGAGTATCGGGGTCGGCATCATCGGAGCGGGTGCGGTCACGCAGTCCATCCATCTCCCCACACTGGCCAGGCTCCGCGACCTGTTCCGCGTCCGTCACGTGATGGACGTCGATCCCGGTACGGCGAGGGCCGTCGCGGCGCGGGCAGGCTCCCGTTGGTCCACCGAGGTCGACGAGCTTCTCGAGGACGGGCAGGTCGATGTCGTCGTGGTGTGCAGCCCTCCGCAGCTGCACGCCCAGCATGTGGTGGACAGCGCCCGGTCGGGCAAGAGCGTCGTCCTCTGCGAGAAGCCGCTCGCGACCACCGTCGAGGACGCGGCCACGATGATTCGGGTCGCCAAGGAGACCGGAACGACCCTGCTCGTCGGCACGATGCATCTCTACGACCCGGGCTGGGTCGCCGCCGAGGGAATGGCCCGCGAGCTCGCAGCAACGACCTCCGTCGTAAGGTCGAGCATCGTCCTCCCGTTCAATGATCGCTTTGAGCGCTGGGGCACCGAGTTCGTGGTTGCACCTGCGCGAGTGCCACCGGCCCTCGACACAGTCGAGGACAGGGCGCGAGTGCTCACGCAACGGGTGCTGGGGGTGGCCATCCATGACCTCCCGCTCATTCGCTCGCTCCTTCCCGCGTGGCGCGAGGCCCGAGTCTCGCGTGCGGCGCTGCTCAACCCGACGAGCTACGCCGTCTCCATCGATGCGGGTGATCGGGTCGTTCAGTTGACCGGCTCCATGCGTGGGTACTGGCGCCCGGAATGGCAGTTGGAGCTGCTGGCGGATCGAGGCCGTCTCAACATCGACTTCTCGCCCTCGTTCGTCCATGCTGGCTCCGCGGTCGCATCGGCCACCGTGGGGAAGGAGCACCGGGCGTGGGGGCCGTATTCGACCAACGGGTACGAAGAGGAATGGCGTCTCGCCGCGCAAGCGTTTTCTGATCCGAACGTCGTCCGACAGGACCCGAAGGAGCTGCTCAACGATCTTGAGTTCGCGCTCGCGATCTCGGATGCCGCCGGCGCGGCGATGCGGATGGAGGCGAAAGCATGACCAAGGTCGCCATCGAAATCGAACCGGGCATGCACCACGGGCTGCTCAACGCGCTGGCCAGCCTGCCGGAGTCGTACGCACTTGCGGAGGACGCCGACACGATTGCACTCCACGGCGACGCGTCATGGGCGCTGAGGGCGATCGAGGAGATCAGTTCGGGTCGGCGCGCGGTGCTGGTCGTCGACCCCGGGCCAGCCGACCTCACGGATCTGTCGCGTCTCGCAGAGCTGGCCCGTTCTGCCGCTGTCCCGCTCGTGGCGATCCGCGGGTGGGGATCGAACGCCGCGGTCCAGAGCTTCCGCACGTTCGCTGCCGCGGTCCGTTCGGGCGACGTTCTCTGCATCGAGAGCGTCGCTGTTGACGGACCGGAGACCTCCGTCGTCGCGCTGGCGATGGCGCAGCTCGACCTCATCGCGACGGCATTCGAGTCCCGGATAGAGATCGAGGACGTCATCGGCTCAGAACGCGGATGGGTCGCCACGTGCCGCATCTTTCTGGGTGACACGGACGTGCTGACCACCTGCGCTGCAGCGCGCGTGGAAGGGTGCGAGCCGATCGCGACAGCGCGGGCTTTCCTGTCCGAAGCGCGCCTCGCTCTCACGGTCCCGGATGGGAGAGTCGCGAGGCCAGGGACCGCTTCGTACGGCGACACCTCAGGTGAGACGACCGCACCGTTCGTCTTTGAGAGCTCCTACCGGAGTGCGTTGAGGGCGTTCGCCGATCGCCGCGACGGCTCATCCGACGCGATTGAGGACTTGTTGCGGCTGTCTTCCACGATCGACGGTGCCCGGTCGATCGAACAGGCGGTCGCGAACGAGAGCACGACCTAGAAGGAAATGGAGAGATCATGTACACCGTTCTCAGCACGCGTCGGCTTCTCCTCGAAACCGATCCATATCGATTGAAGGACTACGCCCTCGCGGAGGCATTCGACGCTCTCGAGCCGTCATCGACGTTTTTCGGGTCCGGCGACGCAAGAGTACAGGCGGAGTACGTCGCCGAGGTCCAGGATGCGGGCCTACGGTGGGGCATGGCGGTACTTCCTCCAGGGCTTGGAGTGAATGACGACGACGCCTTCCGCGTCTGGATCGAACACTGCCGCATACTGTGCGGAAACCTCGCCCGGGCGGGGGTGGACACTGTGAATACCTGGGTGCGCCCGGCGAGCGACGAGCTGACGTCCGATGAGCAGTTCACGCTGCACGTTCGACAGCTCAACGCGCTGAGCGACGTCCTTTCGACGAATGGTCTCCGCCTCGCCCTCGAGTACGTCGGCCCGGCGACTTGGCGTGCCGGCATGCGCTATCCGTTCATCCATTCGCTTGCGGGGTTGCGGACCCTACTGGCCGCGCTCGACCGCCCGGGAGATTTCGGATTCCTTGTTGACACGTTCCACTGGTACACCGCAGGAGAGACCGTTGACGACTTCCGTGCGCTGGATGGGCGGGACGTCCTTGGGGTCGATCTCAACGATGCGCTCCGGGGGGTTCCCCGCGACGAGCAGCTGGATCGGCAGCGTGCGCAGCCTGGGACAACAGGGGTCATCGACGTCGAATCGTTCGTACGCGTACTGCGGGAGATTGGGACAACGGCCGGCGTCCAGTCCGAGCCGTTCAGCGACGCGCTCGAGCTACAGCCCGAGGAGATACGCATCCGTGAATCCCGACGCGCGCTCGCTGATGTGCTCGGCGAGTCGGTGCGCTCGTGACGGATCCAGTCCGGGTCGGGCTGATCGGGGCAGGATCGGTCAGCGGGCAGTACCTCAAGAATCTTCAGAGGTTTCCCGATGTCGAGGTCGTCGCGATCGGCGATATCGAGACAAACCGAGCGGAGCAGGTCGCTCGCGAGTACCGCGTCCCGCGTCACGGCGCTCCGGACCTCGTATTGGCCCAGGACGAGGTCGAGGTCATCGTCAACCTGACGATCCCGGCCGCCCATGCGGAGGTGTCTGCGGCGATCCTCGAAGCGGGGAAACACGTGTGGTCGGAAAAGCCGCTGGCCGTGGAGAGGAGCGATGCGCGCGCGGTACTCGAAACCGCCGATCGGCTCGGTCTCCGGGTTGGCACAGCGCCCGACACCTTCTTAGGGCAGCACATCCAATCCGCCCGCCGGATCATCCAGTCGGGCCGAATCGGTACCCCGGTATCGGCAATCACCATGATGCAGGATCCGGGCTCCGAGTCCTGGCATCCGTCTCCGGAATTCCTCTACGCGCGCGGGGGCGGGCCGCTCTATGATCGCGGACCGTACTATCTGACCATGCTCGTGCAGCTCTTCGGCTCGATGGCCCGGGTCGGTGCATTGGCGACGCGTGCCCGTGCCGAGCGGGCGGTGCTGGCGGGCCCCCGTGCTGGCTCCCGGTTTCCCGTCGAGGTCGATACCAACGTCATGGTCTTGACGGAGTTCGACTCAGGCGTTGTCGCGCAGAGTGTGCACAGCTTCGAGACCGCACACCTCCGCATGGGATTCGTGGAGATCAACGGCTCCGAGGGGACGCTCGTCGTGCCTGATCCCAACAGATACGACGGCACCTTGTCGGTCCTCGAATACGGCGGCACCACGTGGAGCGAGATCCCCGTGCCTCCGGTCGAGCATCCCCAGCGCGGACTCGGTCTCGTCGAGATGGCGCGGGCGATCCGCGCGGGCGAACCGCATCGTGCGAGCGGGCAACTCGCCTACCACGTCCTCGACTCGATGGCGGCGATCGACGAGTCCGTCGCCGCGCGGAGTTTCATCGACGTGGCGAGCAGAGTGGACGACATCCCCCTGGTTCCCGCAGGCTGGGATCCGTACGAGTGCACGCTATAGGCGTGCCGCCCGATGGCCATGGGCGCACAACCGCACCGGCCGCTCGGCGCCGGCTGGCGACAGGGGGAGTGCGTCGGTCCATGAACACGGTCTGATCGGGACGGCTACAACGAAAAGGTGAGCCCTCTCACGACGTTCTCGAGATGGGACTGCAGGAGGCCGCTTGAGCGCGTGAGAAGCGCCGCCTGGCGTACCTCAGCACCGGAATGATTCGCACCGGAATGGGTCAGCGCTGGGAGGAGCCGTCGCCAGGGACGTAGCTCTCGTCGTCGGCGTATTCCGCCCACTTCGCGGCTTCGTCCTCATACGGGTCGTGCTGCGAGTTGGTCAGCTCGCGCTCGAGCGCACTGTAGTCGGTGTCGGGGCTGAAGTACTTCAGCTCCCGTGCGACCTTGGTGTGCTTGGCTTTCTGACGGCCGCGCCCCATGCGTGACCCCCTTACGACGTCTGGCCGGGTGGAATGCGCCTCACCCGGCTCACTCTGATGATGAACACTCTTGCCCAGAAGTTTAGCACCGCTGGTTGTGGCTCTCGCCTGTGGTTCGACCGCCCAATCTGCTGAGATGTACTGGTGCAGAGTATGCCCGAGCGAGTGAAGGTCGCCGTGATCGGCGCTGGGCAGGCCGGGCTCTCCGTCGCGTACTACCTCCGCCGGTTCGAGCTCGTCGCCGACGAGGACTTCACGATCCTCGATCGAGCGCCAGGGCCCGGTGGCGCCTGGCAGCATCGTTGGGCGTCGCTCCGACTCGGGACGGCGCATCGAGTGAACGATCTGCCTGGCATGTCGGAGATCGGGTTGAGCTTCGACGACGCCGATCGCCAGCGGCCCGCGCGTGAGGTCGTGGCCGACTATTACGGCCAGTTCGAGGCGGCGTACGACCTTCGCGTGCACCGGCCGGTGCACGTGCGGCGGGTCGAGAACGCGGGCGCCGATCTCGCGATCGAGTTCGAGGATCTCAGCACGCCCGCGCCCGCGGAACCGCCCGTCGAGGCGCCCAAGGCGCGCGGGTTCTTCGGTCGCCGCCGGAAGACGTTCCACGAGGTGAAGCCGCCGGCACCGCCACGCCAGACGCTGCGAGCGCAGGTGCTCGTCAACGCGTCCGGTACCTGGGGCTCACCGTTCGTCCCGTACTACCCGGGCATGAGCGACTTCCGCGGACGGCATCTGCACACGTCCGATTTCGTCGACGCCGAGGAGTTCCGCGGCCAGCACGTCGTGGTGGTGGGCGGTGGCACCTCGGCCATCGGCTTCATGCTCGAGCTCGAAGGCGTCGCCGAGGAGCTCACGTGGGTGGCGCGCCGCCCCATCGACTGGCTCGACCGGCAGGAGCTCGACCTCGAGGGGGCGTCCGCCGCGGTCGCGATCCAAGACGAGGCGGCTCGGGCCGGCCGCGCGCTGCCCTCCATCGTGAGCGGTACCGGCGTCCCGCGGAGCCGGCGCATCGCGGCGGGCATCGAGCGCGGGCTCCTCGTCGCGCGGCCGATGTTCGACCACATCGAAGCGGACCGCGTGGTGTGGGCGGATGGCGAGTGGGCGCGGGCCGACGCGATCATCTGGGCGACCGGGTTCCGGCCGGAGCTGCGTCATCTGTCGCCGCTGCATCTCAGGGAGAAGCGCGGCGGTGTTGCGGTGGGGCAGGGCTCGGTGTGGAACGACCCCCGCGTCTTCCTCGCTGGGTACGGGCCGCAGGCGTCGACGATCGGCGCCAACCGTGCGGGGCGGATGATCGCGCGCCAGATCATGGCGATGCTGTAGTCGGCTGGGCTGGTCGTCAGGGCGTTGGTGTGGCGGATGCTCCGCCTCGGGGCGTGGTGCGCACCGCACCGATCGACGCGATGACGACGAGCGTGACGGCGACGGCCCCGACCCACGTGAACGTCTGACCGAGGAACACGAGCCCGGCCACCGCCGCCGTCGCGGGGGCGAGGCTCATGAGCACCGCGAAGGTCGATTCGGGCAACCGACGCAGTGCGATGAGCTCGAGCCCGTAGGGAATGGTCGAACTCAGGACGGCGACCGCCGCGCCGAGGGCGAGCAGTTCCGGCCGGATGAGCGCAGCGCCCGTCGTCGCGATGCCGAAGGGCAGGATGAGCAGTGCCCCGATCGCCATCGCGATGGCGAGTCCGTCGAACCGGGCGAACGCGGCGCCGGTGCGGGCGGAGAGCATGATGTAGCCGGCCCAGGCCACGCCGGCCACGGCGGCGAGCAGCGCACCGAGTGGATCGAGGTGTCCGAAGCTGCCCTGCCCGAGGAGGACGACGCCCACGGCTGCAAGTCCCGCCCACAGCCAGGCCGACCGGCGACGACTCATGATGACGGAGAGCACGAGCGGCCCCAGGAGCTCGATGGTCACGGCGGCGCCGAGTGGGATGCGTTCGATCGAGAGATAGAACACCGCGTTCATGGTGGCGAGGACCGCGCCGAATGCGGTGACCGTCGCCCACGCGCGTCGAGATCGACCGCGCCAGCTCGGACGGGCGATTGCGAGCAGAATGAGCGCCGAGAACACCAGGCGGAACGTCACCATGCCGAGCGGTCCCGCACTGGGGAACAACAGCACGGCGATCGCGGCGCCGGCCTCTTGGGCGGTGAGTCCGAGGACGACGAGCCCGGTCGCCCCGAGCGGACCGCCGGAGAGTGGGGCGATGCGATGCACCGCCCGAGCCTATCCCGCGTTCGCTGGTCGACGAGATGCCGCGGAACGACAGCGCGTACCGGGCCCCGGCGACGACTGACGATCGCTCACACCACCGGTGCACGGCCAGACCGAGTTCTGGCTCGAAACGGCCTTCACCTGGGATCCTCAGCGTCGTGGACGCGTCACGCAGGTGGCGCAGTACCGCGACGGCGAGGGGTGGCGAACGGTCTATCCGGTGCAGTGAGCGCTGAACTCGCGGCATCGCCCACCAACCCGGGATTCAGCGGGGCCGCTTACCCGTCGAGTCCTGGAGCGGTCGTCGAGGCACGGGCCGCGGCGGTCGGACGGGCTCGCCGCGTCGGTCCTGCCCAGGCAGCGGGCGAGAGCGTCGGCCGTAGATCAGGTCGGAGGAGTCGAGCAACCAAGGCACGAGCGAGACGGTCACCCCGTGGACCAGCATGAGCTTCTGCCGGATGCGACGGGCCTTGTGGTTGTGCAGCAGGTTCTCCCACCAGTGCCCGACGATGAACTGCGGCATGTACACCGTCACCACCTGCGGGCCGAACTCCTCGCGGCGTTGCTTGATGTACTGCACGAGGGGGTAGCTGAGGTCTCGGTACGGTGACGACAGGATTCGCAGCTTCACGTGGATGTTCTGCTTCACCCACGCTCGTTTCAGTTGCTTCGTCTGCGTCTCGTCGAGCGACACGTGCACAGCCTCGAGGGAGTCGTGGCGCGCGGCGATCGCGTAGTCGAGGGCTTTCAGCGTCGGCTTCTGCAGGCGGCCGACGAGCACGATGGCGTGGTCGCCGCTCGCTCCGAAGGTCGTCGTCGGATCGGGTTCGATCTCGCGCTCGACGTCGCGGTAGTAGCGGTGCACGCCGAGCATGAGCAGGAACAGGACCGGCATGAGCGCGAACACGATCCACGCGCCGTGCGTGAACTTCGTGACCGTCACCACGATCAGCACGATCGCCGTCATGACGGCACCGAGCGCGTTGATGACGAGGCCGCGGATCATCTGCCCCTGGGTGATCGGCGCGGCGTCGGGCGGGACCGGTGAGCGGTGCTGCTTCGCCGATTTCTTGGCGGGCGGATGCGTCCGCCGCGCCAGTTCCCGGACCCAGTGCCGCACCATGCCGGTCTGGCCGAGCGTGAACGAGACGAAGACGCCGATGATGTAGAGCTGGATCAGCACGGTGAGGTTCGCCTGGAACACCACGAGGATGACGCTCGCCGCAAGCGCCAGGATGATGACGCCGTTGGAGTAGATGAGCCGGTCGCCTCGCGTCGAGAGCGACTTCGGGGCGTAGGAGTCCTGTGCGAGCACCGACCCGAGCAGCGGGAACCCGTTGAAGGCGGTGTTGGCCGCGAGGAGCAGCACGAGCGCGGTCGCGGCCTGGATCACGTAGAAGAAGATCGATCCGTCACCGAAGGTCGCTGCCGCGACCTGCGCGATGAGACTCCGCTGGGGTTCGGTCGCGCAGTCCTCCCAACCGATGAGGTGGCACGGCACCTCGGCGTAGTGCACCCCCGAGATGAGCGCGATGGCCGTGAGGCCCGCGAACAGCACGATCGCGATGCCGCCCATGGCGACGAGCGTGCGCTGGGCGTTCAGGATCTTCGGCCGGCGGAAGGCGGGCACGCCGTTCGAGATCGCCTCGACACCCGTGAGGGCGGAGCATCCGCTCGCGAAGCTGCGCAGCAGCAACAGCACGACCGCCGCCTGCGTGAGCGACTCGGCCTCGACGCCGTACCCGGCGGACTCCGCGACCGGTGGGTCGCCGAACGCCGTGCGGACGAGGCCCGTGACGATCATGATGAACACGCTGCCGATGAAGAGGTAGGTGGGCACGGCGAACGCGCGCGACGATTCGCTCACGCCGCGCAGATTGATTGCCGCGAGCACGAGCACGAAGAGCACGGCGAGCCCGACTCGCCACGAATGGAGCTCGGGGAACGCCGAGATGATGTTGTCCACGCCGGATGCGACCGACACGACCACGGTCATGACGTAGTCCACGAGGAGGGCGGAGGCGACCACGAGCCCCGCCTTCTCGCCCAGGTTGCGGTGCGCCACCTCGTAGTCGCCGCCGCCAGACGGGTACGCGCGGATGAGTTGACGGTAGCTGGCCACGACGGTGATCAGCAGCACCACGACCGCGAGTGCGACCCACGGCGCGAATGACAGGAACGCGAGTCCACCGACGAGCAGGATCATCACGAGTTCTTGCGGCGCGTACGCGACCGATGACAGCGGGTCGCTGGCGAAGATGGGCAACGCAAGCCGCTTCGAGAGCAACTGGCCTTCGAGGCGTTCGGTAGGGAGCGGGTCGCCGATGATCCAGTGCTTCGGCGACTTCAATGCAGCGGGAGGTGTGTCCTCCTCATGTATCACGGCGGACGACACTACACCCGCCGCTCCCAGTGTCAAGTCGTTTCTGATTGCTAGCATGGCGGCGCCCGCGTGCGACGTTCGCGGCGACGCATCCGCCGGAGACGACAGGACGTTCATGACCATCCAGCTGCACCCACTCCGCCGCCACCGAGCGTCGCGTCTGCTCGCCGCCGGGGCAGCCCTGATCGGCGCAGCCGCGCTCGTCTTCACCGGAGCGGCGGCGCCCGCCGCGGCGCACGACGAGCTCATCGCGTCCAGCCCCACGTCCGGCGAGGTCTTGGAGACGGCGCCCGAGGTCGTCGAGCTGACGTTCTCCGACGATGTGATCGAGACGGGAACCGTGATCGAGGTCGTCGACCATCACGGCGACCCGATCGAGGTGGGTGCCGTCGAGGTGCTCGGGCCCGAGGTATCGGCGACCCTCCCGGGCGATCTGTCGGGGGAATACCAGGTGCGCTGGCGTGCGGTGTCCTCCGACGGTCACCCGATCGAGGGCACCATCGACTTCGGGGTTGGCGCCGGGGCGACCGGGGTGTGGGCGTCCGAGGCGCCGCACGACGGCGGGGCCGACGACGGCGACGACGCCGCGACGACAGGCTCCGCGGTCGAGGGAGGACCGGACGGCTGGGCCGTCGCGGCGTTCGTGGTCGGGGGGCTGGTGATCCTCGGACTCGTGATCATGCTCGTCGTGCGCACGACCCGCCGGCGACCGCCGGGCGCCGAGGCGCCGTGAGTGAGACGTTCGGCGTCAACCCGTCCGCGTGGGTTCCCGTCGTTCGCGACGATCGTGAGATCGTCGGCTATCTGCAGCCCACCACGCCCGACTTCGAAGCGGTGATCGCCCGCAACCGGCTCGGGCATGCCGTGGGCGAGCCGCAGGGGTACGTGTCAGCCGAGGAGACGCTCCTCGAGCGCGGCATCGCCGAGCTTGCCGAGGACTGGTACCTCGACGGCGGTGAACAGGCCCTCGCGATCGCCGAGCTCTCGCCCGCCGGCATCGTGCTGCGCGACGCGCTGCGGGCGAAGGCCCTCGTGCCGACCGAGGACGTGGTCGTGGCCTGGCCGGATGTCACGGGAAGGCTGACGCGCGGCTGACCGGGTGAGCGCCAGGAATGGATGCTAGTATACCGAACACGTGTCTGACCGTTTGGAGTACTCATGTCCCGTTCCTGCCTCCCAGTTCGATCCTTGACCGGTGCGGGGCTCGTCCTCGCGCTGTTCGCAGCCGGAGCCGCCGTTCCCGCACACGCGGCGCCCGACGCCCCGCGCGCCGCGGTGACGTCGGAGGTGCCGGCGGCGTCGGCGCCCGTTCTGGTCGACGCCGGGAATGGCCTCACCGCGACTGTGTCGCCTGACCGTGGCAATGTGCTGCTGCGTTCGTCAGCGGGGCTGGCCTGGGATGCTTCGGTGCGTTCGGTCGATCGCTATGGCTTGGGCGGCGGTGTCACCTGGGATGCCGCCTTCGTCGACACTCACGGCGGTGCCTTTGCGTACATTCCGGGCGCCGGAGTCTTCGCCGCGAACCCGGATGTGCCGAGTGGCCTCGACGGGTATCACGGTACGGATGTGCGGTTCGATGCTCACGATCCGGAGCGGATTCCGGCCCGCGGTGTGATCCCGGCGCGGGCCGCCTTCTTCACCCTCACGCACACGTCCACCGGCGTGACCGACTACTTCGGCGGGGGAGGCGACCTGCTCACGTCGATCGATGCCTCCGGCGTGCGCACCGACCGCGTGTACGACTGGAACGGCCGCCTCGTCGCGACGGTGGATGCGAACGGCGTCCTCAGCACCGTCGAGTATTGGTCGGGCGAGATCGTCATCGGCGATGGGACTCAGCCGGCGACCCGGCTGGTGCAGGAGCGGGGTGAGGTCACGGAGATCGTGTCACCCGACGGCGGCCGCTCGACGCTCACCCGCGCTGGCGATCTCGACCGCCGCACCCTCATCGGCATCGCCTCAAGCGCCGCGGGAGTTCGTACCGACGTGCAGTTCGCGTGGGACGCGGACGTGAAGCGAGTGAGCGAGGTCACTCGGAACGGCGTGATCGTCTACCCCACGCCGCAATCCTGACCGCCAGTCGAACGTCTCGCTCGCCGATGTTTCCGTGTGCGCCGGATGTCGCCGCCGAGGCGGACACATCTGGCGCGAACGGAAACATTCGGCGCGGGTGATCGGTGGCGGGCGGACGGGACGGTCAGGCGCCCCGGGACAGTTCCGCGAGGAGGTCGGCCCGCACCTGCGCGAGCTGGGCGCGCAGCCGCGCGATGGTGTCAGCTGAGATCCGGCCGCGGTGCGCCTGAGTGCGCAGGTCGGTTCGAAGCTGCTGGCGGAACTCGTTGAGCACGAGATCCGCCTCGTGCACGGCGCGCACCGACTCCACATGCAGATCCTTGGCGCTGCCGCCGGCACCCGCGCCCCCGCCGGCACCCGCGCCCCCGCCGGCGCCAGCTGCGTCGGCGCCGGCTGCGTCGGCGCCGGCTGCGTCGGCGCCGGCACGGGCCCCGCCGCCCGATCGCGCCGCCCGCTTCGCCTCGCGCGCCGCGCTCGCGAGCTCGGCGCGGAGTGCGCGCATGGCCCCGTTCACCTCGGCTCGGACGCCGTCGGCGAGGCGGCGCACGGAGTCGGTCACCTCGTCCTCGATCGCGTCGAGCTCCGGCCGCCGCGCGGCGAGTTCGGCTCGACCGGCGTCGGTGATCGCGTAGACGGTCTTCCGTCCGTCTGCTTCCTTCGTCACGAGCCCTTCCTCTTCGAGCTTCGCCAACCGGGGATAGATCGTGCCGGCGCTCGGCGAGTATGTGCCGCCGAAGCGTTCGGAGAGCGCCTGGATGAGTTCGTAGCCGTGGCGCGGCCGCTCGTCGAGCAGGGCCAGCAGGTACAGGCGCAGGCTTCCATGTGAGAACACCGGTGGGGTCATTCGGATGCTCCTTCGCCGGTGCCCGCACCGCCGGTCGTGCCGGCGCCGCCCGCGGACCCGGCTCCGGCGCCACCCTCGCGCGTCGCGCGATCCCGATGCATGACCGAGATGTTGCCGGAGACGCTGTTGGCGCTGAGGTCGAGCCACTCGCCGGCGAGTTCGCCGACCGTGTGCTCGAAACCCTTGCCGAGCACGCCGCGGAACTGCGAATCGCCGATGAGCAGGGTCCCGCTCACCGAGTTCACTCGGTACCGCGCGCCCGAGCCGAGATCGCAGCGCACGGTGAGGTCACCCGACACGGTATTGGCGTCCACCTTCGTGGGCGTGCCGGTCGCGTCGAGGATCATGTTGCCGGAGACGGTCTTCGCGGTGAACGCGGACACCTCGCCCGAGGCGATGACGTCGCCGGACACGGAGTTCGCCTTGACTCGCCCGGTGTGATTGCCCGCAGAGATCTCGCCTGAGACGCTCGACAGCTCGATGTCGCCGTGATGGTTGTCGACGACCACGTCGCCCGACACCGTGCTGAAGCGCGCGTCGCCGTCGAATCCCGAGACGAGGGCGTCGCCGGTGACCACGCCGAGCTTCAGCGCAACCGTACGCGGTGCGAGGATCGATACGTCGGCCTTGGCGTGACCGCGGAAGTTCTGGAAGACCTCCAGGAAGTTGTCCCAGCGCAGCTGCGGGTGGTCGATCTCCAGGCGGTCGCCGTCGATGGAGACGGCGAGTTCCTTGCCGCTCACGTTCGAGATCTCGACCCGCGCGCCGGGTTCGTCGTGGGCGATGACGTCGACCTTGCCGCCGACGAGGCTCACCTTGAGGTGGCGGACGAGTTCGAGGTCGATCACCCGGCTTTCGCCGGGTGCGATGCTCCAATGCTCAATGGTCATGGTGGTGCGCTCCTTCGATCGCGCGGTGCCGATTCACGTTATATCGCGTGTGATGAAGTCACGATATAACGCGTTTCTGGCTGCGGCAAGGGGGGCGTCTGAGAATCGGGATGCCTCGGGGTTGACCTTGACGCAACGTCAAGCTCTACCGTGGTATGCGAGGCACAGGCCGGCCCCGGCCGAGCAGAAGGTGAGACGTCATGGACTGGTCCATCCAGGAGATCGCGAGGCTCGCGGGAACCACGAGCCGCACCCTCCGCCACTACGGCGATGTCGGGCTGCTCGAACCGACTCGGATCGGCCCGAACGGGTACCGCTATTACGACCGGCCGGCCCTGGTCCGGCTGCAACGGATCCTGCTCCTGCGTGAGCTCGGGCTCGGCCTGCCGGCCATCGCCGACGTGCTCCAGGGCGAGGCATCCGAAACCCGGGCGCTGACCGGCCATCTCGCGTGGCTCAGGCGAGAACAGGACCGACTGGCTCGGCAGATCGCGTCGGTCGAACGAACCATCACAGCACTGGAAGCAGGTGAGCAGATCATGGCACGTGACATGTTCGACGGATTCGACCACACGCAGTACAAGGAGGAGGTCGAGCGGCGCTGGGGCGCCGACGCGTATGCGCGCGGCGACCGGTGGTGGCGCGGGATGAGCGACGACGAGCGCGCGGCATGGCAGGCCCGTGTGACAGATCTCAACCGCGATTGGATCGCGGCCGCGGCCTCGGGCGCGACGCCCGAGGGTGAGGAGGCGCACGCGCTGGCAGTCCGGCACGTCGAGTGGCTGGCCTCGGTCCCCGGCACGCCCGCGCAGCAGGGCGAACTCCGGGCGTACCTCCTCGGTCTCGGTGAGATGTACGTTGCCGATCCGCGGTTCGCGGCCAACTACGGCGGCGCCCAGGGCGCCGCATTCGTGCGAGATGCCCTGCGGGCGTATGCCGAGGCGAACCTGTAGCGCGGCGAGGTCAGTTTGCCGGGGAGTCGTCCGGCACGAAGGGCGGTTCGGGTCGGCTGGGCTCGGGCACGCCGTCGTGAGCGGATGCCTCGGCTGCGGTCGAGGCATCCGCTCGTCGGATCGCGAACATGGGGATCGTCCAGCCGCAGAGCGGCCCGATCGTGAGCGCGAACAGCAGCGTGCCGATGCCGACGTTGCCGCCCAGCAGCCAGCCGATACCGAGCACGATCAGCTCGATGCCGGTACGCACGACCCAGATCCGCCAGCCGGTGACCCGGTGCAGTCCGGTCATGAGACCGTCGCGCGGGCCGGGCCCGAAGTGGGCGCCGATGTAGAGGCCCGTCGCGATGGCGAGGACCACGATGCCGCCGGGCAGCAGCAGCACGCGAACCCAGAGGTCGAGGCCGTCGGGGATGAGCCAGAGGCCGATGTCGGCCGAGGGGCCGACGAGCAGCGCGTTCATGATCGTGCCGAAGCCCGGCCATTGCCTGAGCGGGATCCAGAGCAGCAGGACGACACCGCTGATGAGCACGGTCACCAGGCCGAAATTGAACCCCGTCTGCAGCGCGACGCCCTGTGAGAGCACATCCCACGGCGAGACGCCGAGCTCGCCGCGCAGGATCATCGCGATGGCGATGCCGTAGAGGAACAGGCCGACGTAGAGCTGGATGAGCCGGCGCGCGAGGATCGGGGCGGGGTCGTGGAACGAGGGCGGCGTGCGGAGCATACGCACCATCCAATTCTGCGATTGGCCTTTCATCAAGTAGCCAATCTTCCTAAAGTGGCTTCCATGTCGGATGCCTCGCTCAGCGCCCGCGCCCTCGAGAACCTGCTCGGCGACTGGCGCTCCAGCGGCGGCGGCGCCCGCCCGGCCCGGGAGGCGGCGTATCGCGCGCTCGCCGACCGGATCCGCCTCCTCGTGCTCGACGGTCGAGTCCCCGCAGGCACGCGTATCCCCGCTGAGCGTGACCTCGCGGATCGGCTCGGACTCAGCCGCACGACCGTCACGGCCGCGTACCGCGCGCTGCGCGAGCAGGAGCTGCTGAGCAGCGTGCGCGGCTCCGGATCGGTCGCTCGGCTCCCCGGCGCGCCGGCGCTCCACGTCGCGCCTCCGGCCGCGGACTTCCTGGACCTCTCCAAGGCAGCGCCGACCGCACTTCCCTGGCTGGCGGACGCTGCGCGCGACGCCGCGGAGCACCTGCCGCGCCACCTCGGCGACTCCGGATTCGACCCGATCGGCCTGCCGGCCCTGCGCGCCGCCATCGCCGACCGGTACACCACGCGAGGACTGCTCACGGAGCCCGACCAGATCATGGTCACGCTCGGCGCTCAGCACGCGATCGCCCTGCTCTCACGTGCGCTCATCGGCCGCGGAGACCGTGCGGTGATCGAGGCGCCGACGTACCCCCACGCCTACGAGGCCCTGCGCGTCGCGGGCGCGCGGCTCGTGCCGGTGCCGGTCGTGCCGCGAGGAGAGCCCGGTTCTGCCGACGAAGGCGAGGCGCTCGCGCGCGCCTTCCGGCACGCGAACCCGGTCGTGGCGTACCTCATGCCCGACTTCCACAACCCCACCGGCCGATCGCTCGACGAGCCGGCGCGCGAGCTCGCGCTCGATGCCGCCGCGCGGCAGGGCACGGTCGTCATCGCCGACGAGACGATCGGCGAGCTCGACATCGACCGTCGCGAGCGGCCGCTGCCGCTCGCCGCCTACGGCCCTGCGGTGATGATCGGTTCGGTCGGCAAGACCGTCTGGGGCGGCGTCCGGGTGGGCTGGATCAGGGCGGATCGCCCGCTGATCCGCCGGCTGCTCGCGGTGCGCGCGCCCGGCGACCTCGGCACGCCGATTCTCGAGCAGCTCCTTGTGACCGACCTGATCGGCCGAATGGACGAGATCCTCGAGCTGCGCCGGCGCCAGCTGCGGGACGGTCGTGCGCTGCTGGAGGGAGTGCTGGCCGACGCGTTCCCCGAATGGGACGTCCCGCACGTCGACGGGGGCATCGTCACGTGGGTGAACCTTGGCGCACCCGTGAGCTCGCAGTTGGCGCTCGCCGCACGCGGACAGGGCCTGATCGTCGCCGCCGGCCCGCGGTTCGGGATCGACGGCGCGTTCGAGCGGTTCCTCAGGCTGCC
>Ga0182737_1001642_pt1 | contig 20982 bp, 26 predicted proteins | sample eDN5th30CBELigOP_FD_128878 | JGI IMG/M metagenome (GOLD analysis project Ga0182737, IMG submission 128878) | Enriched Organic Plus compost microbial communities from Emeryville, California, USA - eDNA 5th pass 30_C BE-Lig OP (version 2) (version 2) ...
CGAGCGAATAATCGCCGCTGTCCGACCAACTGCTGTCGCCATGCCCGCGCGCGTCGAAATTGATCACGCGGTAGCCCTCACCGACCAACCGGCGCATTGCCCCTGCCCAGCTATGACGTGTCTGCCCGCCGCCATGCAGCAGTGCGATGGTCGGCGCCTCCTCGGGACCGCCGACATCTGCGACCAGCGTCAGTCCATCCGGGGTCCGAAATTCACGGCGGCTTATGTCCATGGTCAAACCCTTTCCTCCCCCCGGCTCTGACCTTCCCTACCTCCTCCCGAAAAAATATGCTAGCGTACTTTATCGAGGCGAGGCGCGACGCGCAGCAAGTTCAGCCAAAATCTCGGCATCATGTTCACCCACGCCATGCAAAGGGCCATTGTTGCCCAAGGGCGAGCGCGACAGGCTGAAGCATAATCCCAGATCCTTCATCCGACCCAACGCAATCCAACCATCGCGAACGGAATAGAAACCCTCCAGCGGGTGGATCGCCGTTCCGCCGTCGTTGATCGGATCAGCGCCTGCAAATTGCCCATCGGGCAGACGGATGAGTTCCGACAGCAGGAAAAGACCGGCATTGATCAACGGCATTTCCATCCGGCTTCCGCCACCATCCCACCGCCGCGCGTACAGGGCGCAGAGCAGGCCGATCGCGCCCCGCGTGCCCGCCGCGAAATCCACCATCGACAGCCGGTTCCATAGTGGCTGCCGCAGCTTTTCTCCGCGCCGGATTTCGATCCCCGCGTGCTGCTCCAACCCCGTCACCGCCTGCATCACCATGTCGAACCCGGCACGCTGCGCGCTGGGGCCGTCCGATCCATAGGCCGGGCTTTCCAATATGATGAGGTCGGGTTGCAAGGACGCCAGAGTCTCGGCATCGATGCCCAGCCGTTGCGAGACGCCGGAGCGGAAATTGCTGGTCACGATATGGGCGTCGACCGCCAGCAACTGGGCGGTGTTCAGCCCTTCGCGGTCTTTCAGGTCCAGAGCGATGCCGCGCTTGCCCCGGTTGGAGGCGATATAGCCGCGGATCAATCCACGGCTGGGATCGCCGCCCGGCGGCTCGACCTTCACCACATCCGCGCCCAGGCCCGTCAACAGTTGTGAAGCCAGCGGCCCAGCAACATAGGCGCCGAAATCAACCACTCTAATACCTTCGAGCGGGCGCTGCCCAACGGGCAAAGGGCGCGGGTTGCCTACGGCTGTTCGGGTAGCGCGCATGGGCAGACCGACAGAGTCCACCCCTTGGGCATTGCGGACGATCACCCCGTTGCGGATGATCTGCGGATCGTCCCGGCACGCGCCGGGGGCCAGAACCGGCTCGGCTGGCAAATTCTCCGCCCATAGCGCCTGCAACAGCGCATCCCGCTGCCACAAAGCGCAATGGGACGAGATCAGGTCGATATCTCCATAGAAATTGCGCGGATCACCGCCCGGCCGGGGCATTCCGCTGTCTCCGGGCAACACTGTCGGATCATCAATGCCCAGCAGGCAATAGAGCTTATATTTCGATCCCGCAGCGCCAATCACCAGATGGAGGAATTGCCCATCCGCACATTGGAAGATCAGCGGCATTGCATCCTTGGGCGTGATGAAGGCGGCCGCCGGTGTCGGCTTGTCTATCTCCATCCAGAACATCGGCAGCCAGCTGATCGCACCTTCCAGCAGGGACGTCCGCACGACCTGCCCCCAAGCTGCTGCTCTCCCGCTCGATCAGCGCTGTAAGCCCGCCGAGCAGCGCCTGAAAGGCCGCGCCGATATTCGCCGGCGCAAAGGCCATGGCAAGCGGCCGGTCCGGATAATATTCGATCGCCAGCCCGGAGAGCGCCTGCGCCAGAAATTCGCTCGACGGGCGGCCCGTGCCGTCCATATCCGGCGGATTGCCATCGATGCGGATGGTGATGAGACGCGGATAGGACGACGCATCGACCGTGAAGGGCGTGACGTCGGGATGATCCTCCCCCCCATGAGGCATAGATCAGCGCGCGCCAAAAGCGTTTCCCTATCCTCCATCCCGCATAAGTGAGCACCCGCATGCCAAGTCCGGTAGGCGGGATAGAGCCCCTCATAAACGACATCGCCGGTCGGCGGAACGCGCCAGACTTCGGCACCGGCATCGGCCAGGAACCTGGCCACCAGGGCAGCGGCCATGCCCGAAATCGGCGTTTCCACCGCCAGACCCATGCCGCCATGCAGTTGCAGGCACCTGTCCGCGACGCTGAACTCCAGTTCCGATGCCGCGAGCTTTGCCATGGCAGACTCCGCCGGGGTCAGCGTGCCCTGCCTTATCTTGTCCAGACATTGATCGACAAAGGGACGCAGTGTCGCGATCCCGGTCTCAGGCCTACGATGAGCGGACCGAGGCCGAAGCCGAGTGCATTATAGGTGATCAGGAAAATTGCCGACACGATGCCCCGGCGGTCGGCTGGCGTCGGCAATTGCACGCCGCCAAAGGCCGTAGGGCCAGCGGCGCAAAGGCTGAAATAGGCCAAGCCATAAGCGACAGCAGCGACGACCAGCGATGGAGCCAGCGCGAACAGGCTGGCGAACAGGACCGCCGCCAGCATCACGCCGGCCAGGATCAGCGGCTGGGCGCCGGCAATATGGCGTCGGCCGAGGTCATCATTCAGCCAACCGCCGAACAGATGGCCGACAGGCCCGGCCAGCAAACCCGTCAGGCCGACAAGACCGCTCGCAGCGGTGACATCCAGTCCATGATCCCGGACATAGAAGCTGACCGACCAGGCGGCGATCGCGGCGGTCATCCCCGTCGTCATGCCAAACGGGATGAACAGCGCCGCATAGGCCCAGCGATAACGCCAGACATGCACGAAACCGCTGGCGATGCCCGCGCGCGGCCCTGTCGGAGCCATGCGCGGCGGCTCTCGAACCAAGAGCAAGAACAGCAGCGAAAAGCCAAGGCCTGCCAAGCCTGCGGTCATGAATACCGAATTCCACGGGTCAAGCGTGCGGCTCCCCGCGACCCTCAATCCTCCATTCGCGACAAAGCAGGCCAGCAGCACACCCCCTCCGCCGAAAGCCACGGCTCGGCCAAAGGACCCGCCCATCGAAAAGATCGAAACACCCCGGCTCAACCGATCGCGTGAGAAACAGGCCGTGATCATCGACATGGCGCAGGGAATCAGCGCCGCCTCGCCCAAACCAACCATCAGCCGGGCGGCCATCAATTCCGCGAAACTGCGGGAAAGGCCGCATCCTATCGTTGCCAGGCTCCAGCAGACAAGGCCGCCCGTCACCGTCAGCTTGCGATTGGCGTTATCGGCCAGCCGCCCGAACGGAACGCTGGCGATCAGGAACATCATCACGAACGCCGGTCCCTGAAGCATGCCCAATTGGGTATCGCTGAGCATCAGCCCGCGCTTCACATCCTCCATCAGCACGCTCAGCAGATAGCGGTCGAGGATCGACAGCAGATAGGCGATCGACAACATGCCGGCGACGAACCAGGCATAGCCTCCGGTCCGGGCCGGCGCCGGGACCATATCGACGCTGATGAGCCTGTCCGCCACCGATCCTGAGCTTGCCATACATGTCCTCCCGCGCTTGAGCGCCTATCGGCTGCACGCCGCCTCTATTTCGCTTTTCAGCCAGTTCAGCCCCGGGTCCTTGTCGAAGCGCCGATGCCAGGTCTGACTGATCGGAAAGGCGCCGAAATCGAAGGGGGAATCGGTCATCGCCAGCGCGTAACGCGCCAACATCGGTTCGGCGATCCGCCGGGGTAAGACCGCGATCAAATCTATCTGTTCGATGATTGATGGAGCGACCAGAAAATCGCCTATCGTCATGGCAATGCGCCGTGTCACGCGCTGGCTTGCCAGCGCCTGATCTATCGCCCCCAACGCACCGAAGGGCGAGATGTGGAGATGCGCGCAGTGTAGGAAATCGTCGCGCGACAGTCCACCAGAGAAGGCCGGATGTCCTGCGCGTGCCACACAGACCGCCTCGTCGGCGTACAACGGGGAGGACGCCAGAAAATTAGGCGGATGGGGCGGTTCGCTGCCCACATAAAGATCGATCCCGCCATTTTCGAGCATTTGTCCGCAACTGCGGGCGTTCGATGGCTGGACCACCAGTCGGACATGCGGCGCACCCGCTGTCATCCGACGCGCCAGGGCAGGCATCACCACCGCCGCGACATAGTCGGTCATGCCCAGTGTGAACCGCTGGGTGGAGGTCGCCGGATCGAATTGCGCGCTGGGGGCCAGCAAGGTCCGAATGTCCCGAAGGACAGCAGCCACCGGCCCCGCAAGAGCCTCGGCATGCGCAGTCGGCTGCATGCCCTGCGGCGTTCGCACGAACAGCGGATCGTGCAGCAACAGCCGCAACCGGGACAGCGCATGGCTGACCGCCGACTGGGTCAGATGCAGCCGCTCGGCGGCGCGCGACACGCTCTGTTCGATCAGGATCATGTCGAAAACGACCAGCAGATTGAGGTCCAGGCCGGAAAGATTGACGTCGCGCACGGCCGCTGATCGAGATGCCGATCCCGTCATGTCCTGAACCTCGTCCCATATGCTGGCCCGCTGATCTTGCCGGTGCGATGCCTTGTTCGCCGGAAACCTGCCTCAAGCAAAAGAATATAGCAAGCTAGTTAATGATCATCTAAATTACTATGAATCTGCTGCATGATCAGAATGACGAACCATCACTGGCTCACCCCCTTCTGTCGCCCTTACTGTGCGATCCACAACATCAGGAGGCGAGAGGATGGCGACAGCAGCGGTTCAAGGATCAGCCAGCGTCGATCATGACAGGCTCAAGGCCGAACCCCACAGGCTGATCGAACTCACGATCACGGAGAAATTTTCCTTCGATCGCGACGAACTGGAGGCGATCCAGCTGGCGGGACTGAAGAAGCGATTCAACGACCTACTGCCGCATGTTCAGGTGCTGCAACGCTTTGCCGAGGAACAGGGGCTGAGCGAAATTTCCAGTCTGGAAGATGGCGCGCTGCTGCTGTTCCCGCACACCATGTACAAAAGCTATCCGGCCTCCGCGATCGAGAAGAATCGCTATGATCAGATGACCCGCTGGGTCGGAACGCTGACCGCCATCGACCTTGGCCATGTCGACAGCAGCGCCTGCCGGTCGATCGACGACTGGATCGACCTACTCGATGCCCAGACCGACATCCGCATGCGCCATTCATCCGGCACGACCGGCAAGCTGTCCTTCGTGCCCATGGCAACGGTCGAAACCCGATCCTCCGTCATCGGCATTGGGCGGTCGTTTGAGGGCTTTGGCGATGAACCCGATGCCGGGGTCGAAGGTCTGGGTACGCTGCCCCTGATCGCCTTCGGCTATCGCCATGGTTCGCAGAGTTTCCCGCGCTCCGTCGATGCGATCATCGAGCATTTTTACGACGGGGACGAAAGCCGAGTCCTTTGCCTCAATCCCGGCCGGGTCAGCGCCGACGTCGCCTCGCTTGCCGGCCGGCTGGAGGGCGCGCGGGCCAGGGGCGCGCTGGGACAGAAACAGCTTGCACCGGGCCTGATCGACCGGCGCGAACAGTTCCTGCGCGAACAGGCAGAGGCCCCCCGGCATCTCGATCGCTTTTTCGAGCGCTGTGCCGATGAGTTTCGTGGTCAGCGCGTCGTGCTGAACGGGGTCCTGCCGCCGGTGGTCGACACCGCCGTCAAGGGGTTGGAGCGCAAGCTGGAGGGGCTGTTCGCCTATGACAGCCTGTTCTTCATCGCCGGGGGCACAAAGGGCCAGTCGCTGCCAACGGATTATCGGGAACAGGTGACGCGCTTTACCGGCGTGCCCTTCCCACGGCCGGGCTATGGCATGACGGAGGGGGTTTCCGCGATCACGCGCATGTGCCCGGCGGGCCATTATCATATCGTGCCGAATCTGATTCCCTATCTGCTCGACCCAGACAGCGGACAGCCCCTGCCGCGCACGGGCACGCAAACCGGGCGGCTGGGAATCATCGATCTGGGCACCCAGACTCGTTGGGGCGGATTCCTGACCGGCGACGAGGTCACGCTGAACCATGGCAACATCAGCCCCTGCGATTGCGGCCGCAAGGGCGCGTTCATCCAGGGCGAGATCCGCCGCTACAGCGAATTGCGCGGCGGCGACGACAAGATCACTTGCGCGGGAGCTCCCGGCATCGCCGACAAGGCGCTCGATTTCATGGCCGGAATTGCGGGCTGACCATTGACCAAAGGACCAATATCCCATGATCACCCATGTTCCGCTGATCATCCGCGGCCGCATCATCGAGGATGCCGATCTGGAATTTGGCGGGCGGCGCAACGGCCTCGCCTTCACCACGCCGGACGTCCGGCAGCATCTGGACGCGCTGACGCTTGACGATCCCGCCGCACTGGCGGACATCCACGCGCTGAAGTCCGAGCAGATATTCGACTATCTCGCCGCGCTGGGCGAGGAACTGGTGCTGGACCACAACCCCTATCTTCAGGAAGCCTTCGAGCTTTCGGCGCAATCGTCCGGGCTTTCGGCGGGCATCGTCCACCATCTCTACAGCACGCTGGGCGGCCTGTTTGCCAAGCCCTCGTGCGCGAGCTGGCGGAAAATGCCATCGGCCTGCGCTATCTGGACGGTTGGGTCGAACGGAAGATGGCGAGCGGCTGTATCTGCAACATCCGTGCTTTCGGCGCGCGCACCGCCCATGTGCTGGCTGGCAATGTGCCGATGCCCTCCGCGCTGGGCGTGATCCGCAACGCCATCACCCGCAGCGACGCAATTTTCAAGACGCCGTCCAACGACCCGATCACCGCCGCCGCGATAGGCCGGACGATGATCCGCATGGCGCCGGACCATCCGGTGACCAGACATCTGACGATCGCCTATTGGAAGGGCGGCGACGAAAGCATCGAAGCGCATCTCTACAATCCCACTCGGATCGAGAAGATCATCGCCTGGGGCGGCCAGGCCTCGATCACCCATATTTCCCGCTATATCCAGCCGGGGATCGACCTGATCACCATGGACCCCAAGCTGTCCTCATCGATCATCGGCGCGGCGACGTTCGAGGATGAGGCGACCATGGCCCAAGTCGCGGAACGGGCCGCGCTGGACGTCGCCTATTTCAACCAGCAGGCCTGCGCCAGCGCGCGGGTCATCTATCTGGAATGCGGCACGAGCGACGATGGCCTCGCCAAAGCCAACCGCTTCGGAGAGCTGCTGTTCGATGCGATCCAGAAGCTGCCAAGGACATGCAGCGGTCCCGGCGTGATCGATGAGGAGCTGCTGGCGGAGATGCAGAGCCTCAAAATGGTGAGCAACGATCACCGCATCATCGGCGGCGGAGAGGAAGGGGCCGTGATCATCTCCCAGATGGACGAGCCGGTCGATTTCGCTCCGCTGCTCAACAATCGCGTGGTCAATCTGGTCCCGGTCGATGATCTCGACGTGCCGATCCGCTCCGTCACCGCCTACACGCAGACGATCGGCGTTTATCCTGACCAGCTCAAGGCGGCCCTGCGCGACCGGTTGGTGTTCAACGGCGCACAACGGATCGTCTCGCTCGGCTATGCGTGCAAGGCGGCGATGGCCGGGCCGCATGACGGCATGGAACCCCTCCGCCGCATGTGCAAATGGATCAGCGACGAGACGAATGACCCGGCCATCGTGCCCTTATTATCGTATCAGACCTGATCGATTGCCTTCAGCGTCATGCGCCACATCGCAATCGCCCACAGGAAAAAGCCCACCGCCACCATCCAGAGGCCAAGCACGCCATGCCAGGCCAGCGGGGCCTTATGGAAGAAGCCGATATAAAGTCCCGGTGCGAAGGAGACGGCGACCCACAGATTCAGATAGGCGATCCAGCGCGGATAAATGGCCTGCCCCTCAGGATGCGGGTCAGTGAAAATGGCGAGCGCGATGGCGAGATTCTGGCCGACTCCGGGCATCCAGAAACCGACGAACAGTACTTCTTCGAGCGGAAGGCCCGGAGCCTGACCGAAGCCGGAGCGGACCCCAATCACCGAGATATGACCGCCGATGGAAACGGCCCGGATCGATCGCAGCAATATGTCGGCTCCTCCGATCTCGACGATCAGATCGGCCCCTCCATTCGTATAGTCGACGACCTTGGCATACCAATCGGGCGTGGCCCTGTAGTTGATGAGATGCGTCGCGCCGAGCTTGCGGCCGATCTCCAACTTCTCGTCGGAGGAGGAGATGAGGATGATATTCGCCCCCATCAGCCGCGCAATCTGCAACGCGAACAGAGAAACGCCGCCGGTGCCTGTATGACGACGCTCTGCCCGGCGCTTACGCCTGCCTCGACCACCACACTGCGCCATGCGGTCGTGCCCGCACAGCACAGCGTTGCCGCCTCCTGGGCGGAAAGATGGGATGGCGCCCGAACCAGACTATGGGCTTCGACAATCGTATGTGTCTGAAGAAAACCGTCGACCTGATCGCCATAGCAGACCGCGCAATGGTCGGCAGTCGGCTCTCCCGCAAGCCAGTTGGGGAAGAAGCCAGCGATCACCCGGTCCCCGATCTGCCAGCCCGCGACATCCCCCCCAGCGTGATGATTTCGCCGCAATTGTCGGAAAAAGGAACGCGCGGCCAGGCCAGATTGGGCAACACACCCATGACATTCAGAATATCGTGGAAATTGACCGATGTTGCGAGATTGCGCACCAGAAGCTGTCGGCGCTTCGGCGTCGGCAGGCTGCGTTCGACACGCAGGAGCGGCTCGCCCGGCAGCTCCAGTTGGTAGGCGATGCCGCTCATAGCGCTGTCCACCCTCCATCGACGGCGAGCGATGCGCCCGTGCAGAAACTGGAATCGTCGCTGGCGAAGAACAGGATCGCGCCGGCCACTTCCTCGGAGCGGCCCATGCGGGGCAGCGGAAGATTCGCGATGACGGCGTCCAATGGCCCGTGAACCGCGTCGGCCGCCTCCACCATCGGCGTATCAGTCACGCCCGGATGGATGCAGTTCACCCGGATGTTGAGGCGCCCCAGTTCGGCCGCCGCCGTCTTGGTCAGCCTGACAACGGCGAATTTGGTTGCGGCATAGCTGCCCAGACCGGGCCATGCGACCAGACCGGCGATCGACGAGACATTGACGATCGAACCGCCCCCGCGCGCTGCATGGAAGGCAGTACCGCCCGCACGCCGTGAAAGACGCCCGTCTGGTTGACGTCGACCAGATGGCGATATCCTTCCTCCGTCTCGTCCGCCAACGGCGCGCCCGCTCCCGAAATGCCGGCATTGTTGATCAGTATCGACACCGGACCCCATCTCGCTTCAGCGATCGCGACGATGTCCTGCCACGCGGCTCTGCTGGCGACATCATGTTCATGGAATATCGCCTGATTGCTCAGTTCGGCGGCCAGCGCGGCGCCCTGCCCGGTCAGCAGGTCAGTCGCCATTACCCTCGCCCCCTCCGCAACGAAGCGGCGGACGTTTGCAGCGCCAATGCCGCGCGCTCCGCCCGTGACAATTGCCACTTTCCCATCCAGCCTGCCGCTCGTCATATTATACGCTCCATTATTATTTGTTACATAACCGCATCGCGCTGGCTATCGGGTGGCGCGGGGTCCCTGCTGCATGCAGGCCCCGCAAACACCATGCCCGTCCGGACGCGGAAGGATCGGAGAGGATGTCATGACCCGATGGCGCGATCGCCTTGAGACGCTGCGACATGCTATCCCCGACCCGTGTCAGGCGGTGGCGATCGGCGCCGTTCGAGACGCGCCGGCGTTGGACGAACCAGCGGCGGCGGCGTGCGAACATCCTGCGCTGCGCAAGAGAGCTGGTCGCGGAATCCGGCCTCGACAATGTCCAGATCACGGCGGTCGCGCATCGGTCCGGCGTGTCCGTGCAGACGATCTACAATGTCGTCGGACCGCGCCACGAACTACTCGGAGCGGCGGCGGAATGGGTTCTGGCTCTGACCGGCCGGGCGGAGGGAATGGCGGCGGAGGCCGATATCAACACGCTTTTTGCCAGCGTCGAACTCTTCTGGGCCGCCGCGATCCTCCGGCGCGACTATACGGAAAAGCTGATCCGCGCCCAATCGCAATGCAACCTGCTCGAACAGCCTTTTGTCGACGTGACACAGCGGGTCTTGCTCGATCAGCTGGTCCGGCTCTCCCGCGAGGCGCCTTGGTGCGCTGGGCCAATCTTCCCCAGCTGGCCCAGCATCTGGCCGTCAGCAGCCATGGCTCCGTGCGGAGCTGGCTGACCCAACCCTAGATGAGGGGCGCTTCCGCGAGACGTTGGTGACGAGTTGCGGACTGCTGCTGCGCGGCGCATTGCAGGGGCCTGAGGTCGAACGGGTCGAACGGGTGCTCGACCTGGCGTAGTAGAAGGCCCGTTCCGCTCATCAGAAACGCCACCGGGCCTCGACCGTGATGGTGCGCGGTTCGCCCGGAACCAGCGTGTTGACCTGATAAATCTTCCCCGAAGAACTGCCGCCCACATAATAGATCTTGTCGAGGGCGTTTTTGGGATTGGCGATCATGATGGCTTGACGCTGGCCGATAACAGGCGGCGACCGGCTAGCTAATAATGGGCCCTGCAAAGGCGCTTACGGGTAGCCGGACAGAGCGCAGGCGGATTAGCCTAGACGAAATCATTGAATGTTCGCTAGAGTATGATAATCGTAATTACCGTTGCTAAGGGAGCAGTATATGAAGATCCTTGTGCCCGTGAAGCGGGTTATTGACTATAATGTGAAGCCGCGGGTGAAGGCTGACGGGACGGGCGTGGACCTGGCGAACGTCAAGATGAGCATAAACCCGTTCGACGAGATCGCGGTCGAGGAAGCCATTCGCCTGAAGGAAAAGGGCGTCGCGACCGAGATCGTCGCGGTGTCGATCGGCGTTGCCAAGGCGCAGGAAACGCTGCGCACGGCGCTGGCGATGGGCGCGGACCGCGCGATCCTTATCCAGACCGACGATGAAGTCGAACCGCTGGGCGTGGCCAAGCTGCTCGCCAAGGTGCAGGAAGAGGAAGGCGCTGGCCTGATCATCCTGGGCAAACAGGCGATCGACGACGACAGCAACCAGACCGGCCAGATGCTGGCGGCGCTGCTGAACCTGCCGCAGGGCACCTTTGCCTCGAAGGTCGAGATCGAAGGCGACAAGGTCAGCGTCACCCGCGAAGTCGACGGCGGCCTGGAGACGGTGAAGCTCAACGTCCCCGCCATTGTCACCACCGACCTGCGTTTGAACGAGCCGCGCTATGCGTCGCTGCCCAACATCATGAAGGCGAAGTCGAAGCCGCTCGCGACCAAGGCGCCTGCGGACTATGGCGTTGACATCAGTGCCCGTCTGGAGACGCTGAAGGTCACCGAGCCTGCAAAGCGTTCGGCTGGCGTGAAGGTTGCCGATGTCGATGAACTGGTCGCGAAGCTCAAGGCTCTGGGAGTTGCAGCATGACGAAGACGCTCGTTTGGGTTGAACATGAGGGCGGCGCCGTCAAGGACGCGACCCTTTCCACCGTCACCGCTGCTGGCAAGCTGGGTGAAGTGCATCTGCTGGTCGCCGGTGCGGGCGTGGGCGGTGTGGCTGAGGAAGCCACGAAGATCGCGGGCGTGGGCAAGGTCCATGTCGCTGATGACGCGGCTTTCGGTCATGCGCTGCCGGAGAATATCGCGCCGCTGATCGTCGAACTGATGGGAAGCCATGACGCTTTCGTCGCGCCCGCCACCAGCAACGGCAAGAATATCGCGCCGCGCGTGGCGGCTCTGCTCGACGTGATGCAGATCAGCGACATTCTCTCGGTCGAGAGCGAAGACACGTTCACCCGTCCGATCTATGCCGGCAACGCGATTGCGACCGTCAAGTCGAAGGATGCCAAGAAGGTCCTCACCGTTCGCGGCACTGCCTTTGAAAAGGCTGCCCGTGAAGGCGGTTCGGGTGCGGTGGAAGCCGTGTCCTCGACTGGCGACAAGGGGCTGTCGAGCTTTGTCGGCGCCGAGATCGCCAAGCAGGAGCGCCCGGAACTGACCTCGGCCAAGATCATCGTGTCGGGTGGCCGTGCGCTCAAGGATCGTGAGACGTTCGAGCAGGTGATCTTCCCGCTGGCGGACAAGCTGGGTGCCGCGGTCGGTGCTTCGCGCGCTGCTGTCGATGCGGGCTATGTGCCCAACGACTATCAGGTCGGCCAGACCGGCAAGATTGTCGCTCCGGAAGTCTATATCGCGGTCGGCATCTCCGGCGCGATCCAGCATCTGGCTGGCATGAAGGATTCGAAGACCATCATCGCCATCAACAAGGATGAGGATGCGCCGATCTTCCAGGTCGCGGATATCGGCCTGGTCGGTGATCTGTTCAAGGTCGTGCCGGAGCTGGTCGAGAAGCTGTAAACGCTTTTGAACAACGGACGCGACCGGGATTTCCGGCCGCCCCCGTTCGTCATTCGCAAATGAAAATTTGCCTGTCAGTTTGGCAGAAGTGTAGGATCGCTAACGATAGATTTTCTCGTGATTGTCAATCGACCTTTAATTACGGGTTTCAGTCAAGTCTGCGTTGCGGTCCCTACGGGGGTTTTAAGCGACACCTGAAACTGGCCCCCTTTCATGATGGTTCGTTGCCTGCTGGTTCAAGCGACGGAGTGGCTTTTCCAAAAGGCCACTCCGTCGCTTTTCGCGTAATCGGTAACTGTCACCGCGGATCGTGATGACATGGCTTTGGTGAAGAAGGCGGTCCAGGATCGCAGCTTCGAGCGCGCGCGAACTGGCCCCCACGCCCTCGATCAGGCGCGCATTGGCGCGCAGCACCAGCTCCACCGAGGACGGCAGCGGTGCGTCAGCGAGCAACGAATCGGCGGCCAGTTTCACGAGCTTCTCCTTACCAAGTCGGACTTTTGGGCAAGTTCGGTTTCCCCATAACCTGCGCTTATAGACGATCCATAATCCATCGTTTGAAGAGAATGAAACAAGCATCGGAAACGCTTCTGTTGTCCTGCTCGACAATGCTCGAAGGATTCGAACCCAGGACACCCAATTTTCTGGATTGATGCAGTTCAAACCTTCTCAATGAAAATCCCGACTTTTCATAAACGGCGGAACTTCCCGATGTCGCTTGAACTCCTATCTGATCCTGGGGTCCGAAACCACGCCGGTGGCTGAGCATCATCCAGATTTCGATTGGCGCTCTTAACCCAATCTATCGGCGCGGCGCAGCACGAACCGCAAATGCGTTTCAGTACGAGCCAATTCCTCCTGCACGGTTCGCCGATGCAAGCCGAATTTGCTCGCAATAGCCGCGAGCTCCTTTTCGTCGCGCCACCGCGCCAGAAAAATTGCCTGGCGCCGTTCCGGCAGCATACGCAGCTCACGGAGGACAAAGTTTAGTTCGCTTGTCCCGATCGCCCCCCTTTCCGGATTAGGAGCCGTGTCGACGAGATTCTCGATCATACTGGGGTCTAGCGGGGTGTCGCGCTTCTCTCGCCGACGAGGTTATGGCCCAAATTGACAGCCATTGGTAGAGATAGGCCCGAGGCTTATCAATGCTACTCGATAGGGATGCGGTGCAAATCCTCACGTACAGATCTTGGAGTGCGTCGGCAGCAAAATCGGTCGAACCAAACTTTCTGGTAAGCCTGCGCAATAGCTGAGCGTAGTCCCTTGACAGGAAGTCGAGCAAATCAACGGCCTGAGTCCTATCATCCTTCTCAAACGTGCGGGGCGCGATAAGTCCGGCCTCAGCTTTTACGCGGGCAGGGTCGGGACGCCCGGTTGCTCGATCACGCTTCATTCGGCGCCATGATCTCCACTTCGAGCGTCAGATTGCGCCCAAACCATACCTTCTCAGTCAGTCCCTCCTTCCTATCGGGCGCATTGGCAACTGCCGAGCTTGGAGAGATGTGGCAACGCTTTTACGCCTTTCGAACTGTCAGATTCGAAAAATTACCAAGACTTTTTAGTAGCTTTGATAGGCCGGAGGGGCCGACTGAAGCAACCCTCGGATAGATCGACGCGAGATGCCAACAGACCCGTCCCCCGATCGGGTGGCTACGGGTGTGAAAAAGGCCGCATCCTTGGAGCGGAGACAGGGCGTTAATCTTGTCCACTGTAAGAAAGGCCATCATCTACGCGTTTCGTTCGATGGGGAATGCCTATTCGCCATGCCCTCGGAGTCATACCCACTTTGTGCGAGAAGGTGTTGGTGAAATGAGCCTGGTCCGTGAACCCACAATCCAACGCAATGCGCACAATCGGGATGGCAGGGATACGCAGGAAATCTTTGGCGCGTGCGACTCGCTGTTCCAATAGCCAAGCATAAGGGGAAATTCCCACGGAATTCGCGAACGCCCGCTCGAAATAACTGACTGACAATCGACAATTCACAGCGATATCGGCAATTGCAACCGTGGACGCTAGACGCTGGCGCATAAGGCACTTTGCCAAGCTAACCTGCCAGGGAGCCAGCAGCGGTCGTCGTCGCGGACCTTGGACCGTCGCGCAGGTCACTGCTCCCAAACTAATGGCACATACACCAATCGCTACGTCTTCGGGTCCTACAGATCCGCCACGCGCGCTCAAGCTCGCTTCGCCATAACGGCGCCCCTTCAATCTCCGGAGGCAGGTTACAAGGATCGCGACCAGCTCGTGCAATGGCTGATGGTCACCTAGCCACGTACCGCGCCCAGATGACGGATACCAAACATCCAGCACAGAGGCGCGACGAGCGAAGTTGAGATGGCGGCATTACGGGTCAGGGGTTGATTCTCAGACGTAGCATTCATCGGGAGCGTCTAGCATGTCGGCAACACCGGCACGGCGCGCAAGTTGCACAATTTCTGTTTCCCCCATCAAGAACCACCGTCGCTTTTCTTCTTCGAGATCATATCGGTCATAGATGCGTTCCAACCCCGTTTTCATGTGATTGAGCATCGCCTCGGCCGTTTCGTAATCGACATTCAGGCGCTTTGTGTTCGATCGCGCTGTCCTGCGAAAATCATGCGGCGTGAACCGAGCGACCGGCTTACCCGCCATCTTGCTCATACGCTCCAAGATACGGTCGCGTGCTTCATGCCAGCCTTGTGTTCTGGGGCCTTCAACCTTATCGGCAGGAAAAACCCACTCGCATTCCGATCGGAAGAGGGCTTGGCCCCACGGTCCGAGTGCAATGCGGTGGGCCTGATGATTCTTCGAACGCTCTGCAGGGATGGTCCATACCCCACCCTCCAATTCTGAAGTCTTCGCCCACACGAGTTCCGAAAATCGAGTCGCCGTCAAAAGCCATAATAACATGCCGCGTCGGATATCACGCCGCTCTTCAGCAAGGCCGCAGAGGAATCATTCAATCTCGTCGAGCCCCAGCTTCCGCGACCGTGGAGTTTCAACGAACCGCAGGTCGCCAAGGCGCCGGGACGGGTCATGCTCCAGCCCGACTTCCCTGCCACGAAGCGACGCGGCCCATCCGGAGAACACCTTGAGTTCCGCCGCCAATCTGTTGGCTCGCACTGGAGCTGTCTTTCCCTTTCGATCAACAAGCTTGATCAGTTCGGCTTCACTCACATCGTAGATGATCTTGTTGCCCAACGATGGCGCTATGTCGCGTTGAAACATTTTCCGCTTGTCAGAAATCGTTCGTGGTTTGTTTTTCCTTTTGGCGCGGGAAGCGCGCCCTTGGTGAACGGCTTCCGTATATATTGCATGTGCCCGGTTTACTGTCATCGTAGCCCGACGCCGGTCTTCCTCTTCAGCGTGACGCGGATCGACGCCCGCCTCCGCCTGCTGATTTAGAGCGCAGGCCCACGCTCTCGCCTCCGGGATGTTGAACGCGGGGTAATTGCCGAGGCTGCGCCGGAGCAATGCCCCGCCTGACGAGATGCGCCGCGCATATTTCCACACCTTTTTGCCGCTCGAGAGCAATTCGATCGAGAGCCCGGGCGTAAAGGGATCTTTGAGCGCGCCACCCGTCAACGCGTCAATCATCGAAGGCGTAAACACGAGCTTGCGAGACATTCACCGACATCCTTTGCCGGCCCCTACAGACAAAAATCACGATGCAAATCATGATACAACAGGCGTCCAAATCAGGCTTATTGAGGCAAGCCTGGTCCAGCTTCGTGGCGGAGCGATACTGCTGTAAGCCACTGAAACGGGGGCCGAATCTAGAGGATTCAGTTGGCTGGGGCGGCAGGATTCGAACCTGCGCATGGCGGTACCAAAAACCGCTGCCTTACCGCTTGGCTACGCCCCAACATGGCTGGCGGACAGGCGCCATCCGCCCTGCCCAGCCCGATATCTGCCAGCGCATATAGCGGCTATCGCGCGAAAGGGAATATGGGTTCTGCAATATTCTCCCTCCCGCGCGCGCCATCCCGCGCGCCTTTCCGGCCCCGCGCGGCCCGCAAATATGGAAGACCGGGAAAGGACGCCCGGCACGGTCCCGCCCCGGCAGGGCGCAGTCCCGCCTTCCCGCTTGCCAATTCCGGCGAAAGCGGCCAACACCATCTTCCCATGAATGGCACCGGTTCGACAGCATCTCCCCTGTTTCTGCGCGAGGATGAAATCCGCCGCGGAATAGAATTGCTCTATTTCGGGCACAGCCACCTGACGCGCTCCGTCGATGCCATCCTCGCCGAACAGGATCTCGGCCGGGCGCATCAGCGCGCGCTTTATTTCATCGCGCGCCAGCCCGACCTGATGGTCAGCGAGTTGCTGGCGCTGCTCGCCATCACCAAGCAGTCGCTGGGGCGTGTCCTCAACGAACTGGTGGAGCGCGGGCTCGTCGAAACCCGGCCCGGCAAGCAGGATCGGCGGCAGAAGCTGCTGCGCCTCACCGCCGAGGGCGCGGCGCTGGAAGCCCGCCTGTTCGAGCCGCTGCGCGCGAAAATGGCCTCCGCCTATGTGCAGGCGGGTCAGGGGCCGGTTTCCGGATTCTGGCATGTGCTGGAAGGCCTGATCCCCGAACAGGACCGGCAGATGGTCGCCGCCCTGCGCGATCACGGCTGAACCGGTCAGCCGCCGGAAAGCCGCTCCAGTTCCTCGCCCCGGTCGCGCGCCGCGCGCAGCGTGTCGCCCACCAGCTTTTCGAGGCGACCGTCCCTGTCCATCACGTCCAGCCCTTCCCGCGTCATGCCGCCCTTGCTGGCGACCCGGTCGGCCAGCGTGCCGGGGTCCACATCGGCATTCGCAGCGAGCGCCGCCGCGCCTTCCACCATCGCGATGGCGAACCGTCGCGCCTGGTCTTCTTCCAGCCCCAGATCATGCGCGCCGCTTGCCAGCGCGTCGATGAAACGGAAGAGAAAAGCCGGACCGCAACCGGTGAGCGCCGTCACCAGGTTGAACTGGTCCTCCTCGGCGATCCATTCGGCCAGCCCGAGCGGCGCCATCAGCGCCCGCGCCGCCTCCCGCCGCGCGGCATCGAGCGCCGGGGCGGCGTAGAGCGCACAAACCCCCTTGCCCAGTGCGACAGGCGTGTTGGGCATCACCCGGACGATCGCCTCGCGTGGGGCGACGGCTTCCGCCAGACGCCCGACCGACAACCCCGCCAGCAGCGACACCAGCGTCAGGTCGTCGCGCCAGCGCGCCTTCAGGTCCGGGGCGACATCCGGCAATTGCTGCGGCTTGATCCCCAGCACGACCAGCGCCTCTTCGGGCAGGCGATCGGGGAAAGAGGAAATCACGGAGATACCGCTGCCCACCGCCTTGCCGCTGGGGCGCAGCACGGTGACATGGGCGGGCGGCAGGCCGCTTTCCAGCCAGCGCGAAAGCATGGAGCCGGCCATGGTGCCGCACCCGACCAGGAACAAAGGCCGGTCAAAGCGTTCGAGCGTCATTGCATTCTCCCGAAATAGCGATCCAGACTGAACAGCGGGTATGCGGTTCTTGCAGAAGCGCCCCTATGCTTCCCCGCGCGTTTCGATCATGCTGGCGATGATTGCCTCCGCCGGGGTTTTCCCGCCCCACAGCACGAACTGGAACACGGGGTAGAAGCGCTCGCACTCGTCGAGGGCGGCCTCGACCAGCAATTGCGCCTGATCGAGCGTCAGCGTCTCGCTGCTGCCGAGCAGCGCGCCGTGGCGGAACAGGACGATGCCCGTGGAGGACCACAGCTCGAAATGGCCGAGCCAGAGCTGTTCGTTGATAAGGCCGATGGTTTCGTAGATCGTGCCGCGCTTGTCTTCCGGCACCCGGATGTCGGGCATGGCCAGAAGCTGGAGCACCTGATCCTCCTGCCGCCAGATGGCGCGGATTTCATATTGCGCCCAGCTTCCCGGGATCTTGGCGGAAATCTCGTCATCGCCGCTTTGCTGGAAGGTCCAGCCGTTCGCCTCGAAATAGCTGGCCAGCATGTCCAGCGGCTCGGCCTCCTGGCCGTCCTGCTCGAATTCGTCGTTCCCCATCATCAATTTCTGTTTTTCTGCGCCTTTTCGCGGTGTCCGGCGCATCATCTATCATCTTGCGATGCGCGTTGATACCGCAAAAAGGTGGAAAAACCTGTGGATAATCTGTCGATAAGTCTGCGGCACCGATGCCGGGGCGCGGCAGGCGGCCTCAGCCGCCTTTCCCCTTGGCCTCCAGCGCGTCGAGGCGCGCCTTCAGCGCCTCCGCTTCCTCGCGGGCGGCGGCGGCCATCGCCTTGACCGCATCGAATTCCTCGCGGCTGACGAAATCCAGCCCGGCCACCCAATGCTTCGCTTTTTCGCGGGCATTGGCCTCGATCTCCCGGCCCATTCCGGCCAGCGTCCCGGCAGCGCCGTTGATGACACGGCCCAAATCGTCGAAGAAACGGTTCTCGCTTTGCATGATAGCCTCGGAAAATGGGGTTAAGCGGCCATCATATATGGGTTTTGAGAGCCGGAACAACAAGAGTCGACGCATCGGGGTTCAGCCGGTCGATGGAATGGTTCAGCACGCCGGCGAAAACCAGCCAGGCCAGATAGGGCAGCATCAGCACGGCGGCAACCGGGCGGATGCGCGCGAACAGGGCCGTTGCAACGACGGACAAAGCGAGGATGAAGAGCAACAGCCAGAAAGCCTCTGTCACCATATGGGCGCGGAAGAAAAGCGGCGACCAGGCATAGTTGGCGGCAAGCTGGACGAGGAAGACACCGATCGCCGCGCCCCGCAGGCGCGCGCCCCGCGCATGCAGGATCACCGCCAGAGCAAGCCCCAGCACTATGTAAAGCACGGTCCACGCCACGCCGAAAGCCCAGCCCGGCGGCATGAAATCCGGCTTGGCGAGCGAGGCGAACCAGCGATTGCCATAACCGCTGTTCGCTATCTTGCCGGACATTATCCCCAGAAACACGATCGCCGGAACCGTGAACAGCGCCCATCGCACATAAGAGATACGCAACTGGGTCCGCGATGCGATTTCATTCATCTCTGGCCTTCCGCTCGCCGGTTCTGCGGGACAGGGATCCAGTCACCGCCGCGCGGCACCTCGAATCCCCGTGATCCGTCACGAATGTGAGCAGATTCGGGTTGCACCGCAAGATAATTGTCGGGTCCCGCAAAGGGACGGGAAAGCCGCCGCCGCCCTTCGCGCGGCGGGCCTTCAGGGCGAGCCGCGATGCGCCGCGATCAGGAATTCGACATTGCCTTCCGGGCCGGTGATCGGGCTGGTCGCGATGCCTTCCACCGTCCAGCCCTGCCCCTCCAGCCAGCCGCGCACCTCCGCACACACCCGCCCGTGCACAGCGGGATCGCGCACGACCCCGCCCTTGCCCACTTCCTCCCGCCCCGCCTCGAACTGCGGCTTGATGAGCGCCATCAGCCGCGCGCCCGGCGCGGTGAAGCTCAGCGGCCGCTCCAGCACCTTGGCGAGCGCGATGAAACTCGCGTCGCAAACAATGAGGTCGACGGGTTCCGGTATATGGTCGGGCGTCAATATCCGCGCGCTGGTCTGCTCGTGCACGATCACGCGAGGGTCGGTGCGCAGCTTCCACGCAAGCTGGTTCGTGCCGCTGTCCACCGCATAGACGCGCGCCGCGCCCTTCGCCAGCAGCACGTCGGTGAAACCGCCGGTCGAACTGCCCACATCCATCGCCACCGCGCCGGTCACGTCCCAGCCGAAATGGTCGAGGCCATGGGCGAGCTTGATGCCGCCGCGCGATACCCAGGGATGATCGCGCCCGCGCACCTCCAGCACGCAATCGGCGGCGACCTGCTGCCCCGCCTTGTCGATCTTGCGCTCCCCGCTGAACACCAGCCCGGCGAGGATCAGCGCCTGCGCGCGACTGCGGCTTTCGGCAAGACCGCGATCCACCAGCAGTTGATCGGCACGCGCCTTCCGGCTCATGCGCCCGGCTCCGCGACCAGCCCGGTCAGCATCGCGGGCGTCAATATCTGCGGCAGCGCGCGCGGCTCCGCGCCACCCGCCGGATACCAGAGATAGAGCGGCACCCCGGACCGGCCATGCTGTTCGAGAAAGCGGGTGATGACGGGATCGCCCTTCGTCCAGTCGCCGACCAGCATGCGCACGTCCGCCCCGTCGAACGCCCGGCGCACCTCCGCGCGGTCTATGGCGGCCGCCTCGTTGACCTTGCAACTGAGGCACCAGTCCGCCGTGAAATAGAGGAACACCGGCTTGCCGCTCGCCCGCGCCTCCCGCAGGGCCTCGGCGCTGAACGCATCGCCCGGCGCGCCGTCGCCGGAACGGGCGATCCCCTCGCGCGCGAGCAGGGCCATTGCGCCGCTGCCCCCGACAACGGCCAGCGCGCAGGCGGCGGCGACCGCGAGGCCCCCGGTGCGACGCCCGTGCCTCTGCCGCCGCCCCAGCCACCAGAGCAGCGCGCCCACCAGCGCCGCCAGCACGGCGCCCAGGGCCGCACCGGCCTCGCCCGCCTGACGCCACAACAGCCAGAGCAACCCGAGGGCGGTCGCGAACATCGGGATCGAAAGCCAGCGCTGCACCCTTTTCATCCACGGGCCGGGGCGCGGCAGGCGTGCGCGCAGCGCGGGAACATAGGCCAGCAGCAGGAACGGCAGCGCTATGCCGAGGCCCAGCCCCGCAAAGATCGCCATCGCCACCCCGGCAGGCAGCACCAGCGCGGTTCCCA